>Ga0256832_1003935_pt1 | contig 10066 bp, 11 predicted proteins | sample 134614metaG_FD_190534 | JGI IMG/M metagenome (GOLD analysis project Ga0256832, IMG submission 190534) | Hydrothermal vent microbial communities from Lau Basin, Pacific Ocean - 134-614 | ecosystem: Environmental > Aquatic > Marine > Hydrothermal vents | place: Pacific Ocean: Lau Basin | collected...
TTTCTATATCTAACTCATTCACACTAACTCCTAGTGAAGCTCTTCGTTAAGTTTAACTTCTCTTGTACTACGTCTTACAATAACCTCACCTGTAGTTGAGTCTTGTCTAAAGTGAAGTCCGTTTAAGCCTTGGAACTCATCGGCTCTAAAGAGTCTTTTGTCCTCTAAATTTGCCTCTGGGTTTGCCTCTTTAATAAGCTCTAACTGCTCTGGTGTAACTTTTACTTTTGTCCCTGCAAAAATAGCCAAACCACCATCTAAAATACAAGCATCACCCAAAGGAATACCACAAGTTGAGTTTGCCCCAAGAAGTGTATTTTCACCAATAGAGATTGGGTTACCATCTGTTCCACTAAGTACACCTAAGATACTTGCCCCTCCACCAACATCTGAACCTGCACCAACAATAGCAGAACTAGAGATTCTACCCTCGACCATTACAGGTCCAAGTGTTCCTGCATTGAAGTTAATGTATGATGCACCTGGCATAACTGTTGTTCCACCTGCTAGTTGAGCTCCCATTCTAACTTTAGCAGAGTCTAATACTCTTGTGTTATCAGCAGGAATAATGTGTTGTAGGTATCTTGGGAACTTATCTACTGCGTCTATATTTGGATAAGTTCCATTAAGCTTCATCTCAATCTCATTCTCTCTTAGATACTCTAACTCATACGGTGTTCTACCAACCCATGCAACATTTGAGAGGATTCCAAATGCACCATTAAGGTTTACACCTCTAAGCTCTGCTTTACCCAGAGAGAGTGCATAAAGTTTTAGGTAAACTGCCTCAACACTCTGTGGAGCTTCATCTTCAAATAAAAATACTATTCTAAAGTTTTGAGCCAAATCTTCCATATTAGCTAAAGTCTTAATAACTTGTACGTTTTTGTGTGCATTGTCTATAGCTTCATCAAGATAAGGAGCAAAAGCATTCATTGCATTTTTAACAAACTCATCGTTGATAGTTGCTACAAACTCAGAACCTGAAAAGTCAACATCTATTCCAGCCTCTTGAAGTGCTTTTACAAAAACAGCTGATGAACCATAGTTCTCTTTCCAGTTAATAAGCCCAAAGTTAGCTTGAAGTACTTTGTCTGCATTTTTCTGCCCTCTATCGACTCTAGCAATACCAAATGCCATTGCTTCCTTGTAACCCTCTTGAGCCTTTACCTCTTCTACTAACGCTTTAAACTCATCTGTTGAATTTACTGTTGAAATTGCCATCTATATTTACCTTTTATCTCATAATTTATATTGGCGAGATTATAGCGAAGTTGACTTAGATTAGGACGAACAACTCAATTTCTTATTTTTAAACTCATCAGGTGTAGCCCCTGCCCATCGCTCAAACTCTTTATGTTCAGCATAAGGGTCTTGGGCTATCTTAAATAGGTCATCTACTAACCCAAACTCACCCTGTTCGGCTTGGTCTATTGCCTCTTGTAGCATATAATTTTTAAGTACATACTTTGGATTGGTCTTTAGCATCTGTTTGTGTCGCTCCTCTTTAGAAGTGCTATTTTGCTCTAATCTAACATCGTACTCATCTAACCACTCACTCATTGGGGTATGAAAAAGTCCTAATTTCAATAACTCTTTTCTATCTCCACTATAACGGCTTAGAGTTCTAAAAAAGAGTGTGTAATCTACATGAAGTACCTGTAACATACCAAACATCTGCTTCATCAACTCAAAATCTCTATCACTCACCTCATCTAACCCTAACTTTTTACCCATAAGATATAGAAAGTGTCTACTATAGATTCTTCCATAGTGTTCCATAACTTTTTCTAAACGCTCTTTTGCTACCAAAGGTTCAAGAGCCACCATCAAAGCTCTTAAGTTCCACTCACCAACGCGAGGTTGATTACCAAATGAGTAGCGTCCATGATAGTCGAGATGGTTACATATATAATTAACATCATACTCATCTAAAAAAGCAAAAGGTCCATAGTCTATCGTTAGACCTAGTATTGACATATTATCAGTGTTCATCACCCCATGGTTAAAGCCTACTACTTGCCACTGGGCCATTAGTCTTGCAGTCTTTCCCATAACCTCTGCAAAAAAGTGAAAGTACTTATTCTCTTCACTGCTTAGATGTGGATAACACTCATCAATAGCATAGTCAGCCAACGCCTCTAACTCCTTAAAGTTTTTGGAGTGGGCAAAGTACTCAAATGTCCCAAAACGTATCCAAGTAGGAGAGACACGAAGAACAATCGCCCCCTTCTCCCATGTCTCACGATAGACACTATGCTCTGAGCCAATAATAGCTAATGCTCTTGTAGTCTCAATACCTAAACCGTGCATAGCTTCACTCATAAGATACTCACGAATAGAGGAACGCAACACTGCTCGTCCATCTCCTGAACGTGAGTAGAGTGTCTGCCCTGCTCCTTTTAACTGTAGATGGTACTTTTCGTTAAACTCATTAGTAACAGTTCCAATATTTATGGCTCGTCCATCACCAAGCCTTGGTACATAGTGTCCAAACTGATGACCTGCATAACACATAGCAAAGTTCTCTGCTCCATCTAGCTTTAGTTCACCATTAACAAACTTGGTTAGTTCATTGTGGTCACTAATATCAAGGTTTAACATCTTAGCTACATTACTGTTTGCATGAATCAAAAATGGTTTGGTTAATGGAGAGGGTTCAACTCGCTCATAACATAACTCTGGTAGTTTTAAATATGGGTTGGTTAATTTTACATCTTTTAATCTCATAACTCTATATTACAGAGTTGAACTGTTATAAGACTTAAATAGTTTTTTTATTATAAAAATTTCACCTAAAAAGCCCCGAAATTTCATGCTTTAAGCTAAAAAAATTTGATACAATAAAAAACAAAAAAAAGGAATATGTAATGTTAAAAGAGAAGCCAAAAGAGATTATTAAAGAGAAGATAGAAGAAGAGTTAAAACATTTAGAAGTAGAGATTAAAAATCTTATTGAACAATCTAAACCCATTACCCCAGACTGCACACTTGATGATATAGGAAGAACAGAAGCGATGACAGAGGTTATGGTAAAGAGTAAAATTTTAGAACAAGCCCAACTAAGATATACTCAACTAAAAAATGCTCTTTTACGAATAGATGATGAGATGTTTGGTATATGTGTTGAGTGTGAAGAGCCTATTGATATAGAGCGTATTATGGTAAGACCTGAGAGCATACGGTGTGTAAAGTGTGCCAATTAAGCCAATAAGAGTATAATTTCATCAATATTTTTAGAAAAGGATTATTTTATGGGTAGAGCGTTTGAGTACCGTAAAGCAGCAAAGATGAAAAGATGGGGAACTATGTCTAAGGTCTTCCCAAAACTTGGAAAGATTATCACAATGGCAGCCAAAGCAGGTGGACCTGACCCAGATATGAACCCTAGACTTCGTACAGCTATCTTAACAGCAAAAGCCCAAAATATGCCTAAACATAACATTGAAGCAGCTATTAAGAGAGCTATAGGAAAAGATGCAGCAGATATTAAAGAGGTACACTATGAGGCAAAAGGACCTTATGGGACACAGTTTATTATTGACTGTGCAACAGATAACCCTACCCGTACTGTTGCAAATGTAAAAGCTATACTTGTAAGAAACAATGCAGAGATGCTAACAACAGGCTCTTTAAACTTTATGTTTACACGAAAATCTGTCTTTACCTTTGATAGAACAGATGATATGGATATTGAAGAGCTAGAGCTTGAGCTAATTGATTATGGGCTTGAAGAGATAGAAGAGGATGTTGAGCCTCAAGAGGTTGGTGAAGACAAAAAGATTGTTCGTGTCTATGGTGACTTTGCCTCTTTTGGTGAGCTTAGTAAAGCATTTGAAGATATGGGTATCTCTGTAACTAAAGCAGAGCATCAATATATTGCCAATATGCCTATAGAGTTAACTGAAGAGCAGATGGAAGAGGTTGATGTACTAATTGAACGTCTTGAAGAGGATGAAGATGTTCAGAGTGTATATACAAATATTAACTAAATTGGACAAAGCAACTCCTTGTCCTACTCATTATAGTGATACTGAGTAAAAATCTCTTCGGCTACAGCCTCTATCTCTTCATCTGAGAGTTTTAGTGCTTGATTAGCCATAATAGCATTTCTCATACCACCATAAATGCCCTCTTTGTATCCATGTAGTGCTGCTTTTATCTCCTCTTTAGACATTTTTGCTACAACCCGAGATGTACCAAATGCTGATTTTTCAAAGTTTAGACCATGACAAGAGAAACAGATACCCAAATCAACTTCTACATCTGTCTCTTTTTTCTCCTCTTCAACAATATTTGTAATATTTTTATCGAGTATCTCTTGGACTATCTCATCTATCTGTTCATTTGAAAACTCAGAGAGTTGTCTGTTCATAATCTCTCTCATAGCTCCACCATGAGTATTGTTAGCGTAACCTTTTAGAGCCTCTTTAAGCTCTTTTTCGCTTAAATCCTTAACAATTCGAGAGATACCCATAGCCGATTTTTCAAAATGTTCACCATGGCACTCTGTGCATTTATGTAGATTGACCTCTGCATAGATAAAAGAGGAGATTAAAATTAAAAAGTAGACTGTTTTCATAAGCTATCCATTTTATAGAGTTATTACAACAATTATAACCTTTTTTAAAAGAAAATTAAAGCATTTGTTAGAGAGTAGAGTTAAAAAGAGAGAAGCTGTTCCATGCATAGCATGGAACATAAAAAGCTAAGAGTTAATGACAACCACAACCTGTACCACAAGACTCAGTAGTTCCACCAACAACACCAGATGCTACTTCATCAGCAGTTGCTTCTCTTACTGAGTCAACTTTTACAGAGAACATCAAATCTTTACCTGCTAGTGGATGGTTAAAATCAATTGTTACATCTTTGTCTGTAAATGATTTAACAGTTACTTGAACTGTTTGTCCATCTTCCCCTTGCCCATAAAGAGTCATTCCCTCTTTAAGTTCAACACCTTCAAATTGTTCAATTGGCAATGTCTGAACTGCCTCTGAGTTATACTCACCATAAGCTTCACTAGCAGGAATAAGGAAATCACCCTCTTCATCTTTTTTCATACCAGCAAGTGCTTTTTCAAGACCAGGTATAATTTGCCCTTTACCTGTAATAAACTCTAATGGTTTAGAACCTTTATTGCTGTCAATAACATCGTTTGAACCAGCCTCTTTCACTTCGTATTCAATACCTACAACACAATCTTTATCTGTAATTGTCATAGAAACTCCTAATTTTTTATATTTGCAACATCATATCGAAGCAAACTTATTAACCACTTATAATTAAGAACTTATAGCCGTTTTCTTGCTATTGATGCTGACCTTGTATTAGGATAGTTGTCAATTACATATTGATAAAAGCCTTTAGCTTGTTCTTTTTGACCTGTCTTATCTAAAGATATTGCAGTATGAAGGTATAGAACAGGCATATAACTTGCTTTATCATAAATTGACGCACTCTGTTTATAGTAAGCGATAGCATCACTATAGTTATGAGTATAGTAAGCTATCTCTCCTAGATAATAGTTTGATGAAGCTGGTTTATAGTTACGTGCTAATGTCTCTTCAAACTTCTCTTTTGAAGCACTATAACTTCGTTTTGCAAAGAGTTGAACACCTTTTCTATATATATCAGCAGAGTTACTCCCTGTTGTAGGAGAACCAAGGTTTGTATTATGTCTACTACTTGGTCTACTTCCTGCTAATAGCTTTTTTAGCTCGTCCCTTGTTACATAGTTGCTATTAATTGTATCTACCATTTGACTTAGCTGAAGCAACAAAGAGTATGTTTCATTATTGTCATTATCATTAGTTTTTTCATTGATACTACTATTTAATGCTTCTAACTGCTCTTTTAACTCTAAAATCTCTTTGTTTTGCCCCTCTATAATACTAGTAAGACCATCAATCTTTTGTTGCTGTTCATTAATCTTATTAAAAAGTTCCTGTATGTTTTTTTTATTATCTAAAACAGCCTTTTCTGTCTCTGTTAAACCATAAGGAGAGGCACTATTTATATCTCCTGCCCCATATACAGAAGGCTCATAAGCATAAAGTACTGAAGCTATGACAACAGCAGAGATTAAAATTTTTTTACGTATTTTCATAATTTAACTCTTTCTAAAACTATTATTGTATTACTTTAAACTCAACTCTTCTATTTTTAGCATAGCACTCTTCTGTAGTACTAGTTGTACACTCAGGTGAACTCTCACCCATACTCACTAAAATTAACTTATTAGGATTTACTCCATTAGATTGAAGAGCATCTTTAGCAGCTTTTGCTCTTCTTAACCCTAATGCATAGTTGTACTCATCTGTACCTCTAGCATCACAGTGACCTTCAATTTTAACTTTTGCACCTGTTGCTATTGCTCTTTTTAAAATTCGTGCATCTTGTGCAACAACACCTAATTGGTCAGGAGTGATATTATATTGGTCTAAACCAAAATAGATTTTTTGGAGTCCTCCTCCATCTCCATATGGCTCTTCTGATGCACCATACTGTCCATCTCCATACTGCCCGTTACCATATTGACCATTACCACTTCCATAAGGGTCAACATTTTGATAAATTTCAGTTCCATCAGTTCCACTTGGAACAGAAGATGTTGAACCTATACTACTATCAACTGCTGTCTCTATCCTTTTTTGAGCACACCCAACTATAATCAATGTCACTATTGTTGTTATTACAAATATATTTTTTTTCATTCTTACTCCTTAAATTAAATTTACCAATCAATAGATTGAATTTTTCCACTTTGCATTGAGAAAAGTGCACTCTGTTTTGTTGCTAAATTCATATAGCCTATCGAATTTCTTCCACCATTTTGCTTAATATATAAAATCACTTTACCATTGGTAGAGAAACGTGGTAAAACATTTTTACCATTAGAAGTTAAAGGTCTTACATAGGAGCTATTTATTGTCCCTAAATAGATATTAGTTGAACCACCCTCCTTCACAGAGTAGAGTATATTTTGACCAAAAGCATCACAAGAGCTATTATTGTTTCCATAGTGAGCAACAAGAGAGACAGAACGAGAACCTATTGATTTTAGATAGATATTTGCTCTTCCAATTCTATTTGAGACAAAAACTATTTGACTCTCATCTCCAATATATTTACCATTTACATCTATTCCTGAAAATGTTGTTAAACGCTTTTTTGAACCATTAAGCACATTTAACTCATAAATATCAGGTTGACCATCTGGTGCCATGGTTAATAGTACTCTACTTCCATCAGCACTTACATCTGAGGCAACTAACATGCCTTGTGAAGAGATTACCTTCTTTCTTGTACCTGTACTCATCTCTACTCTATAGAGTGTTGGCAATAGGTTATTATAAGAGGTATAGTAGAATGCACTCTGATTTGCATTTGCCCACTTTGGAAAGAGATTTAATCCTCCACGAACAATAACAGAGGCAAAATTTAGTGTATAATCAGCAATCCAGATTTCACTTTTACTTGAACCTACATATTTTGAAAAAAGGATATTGCGTTTCATCCAAGATATATCATCATAGCCTAATACTTTATTAATATCTACAATTGCATTATGAGATAAAAAAGGATATCGTGGCATTGCATTAACAGAGTAGTTATTTTGATAAACCATTACCCCATCTGCTACTCTAATAAGTTTAAGACTAAGTGTTGTACCAGTTGTTCCATATCTATATCTTAATATATATTCTCTATCATGTAACTCAACAGGTACCATTGGGTCATTAAAATCACCTCGTCTTAACTGCCTATCAACAACAAAGTGTCCACTCATCTGCAAATCATTTACTAAAATTTGAAACATTTTAGAGTGATTTACTGTACTTCCTGCTGTTGCAGAGTCTTCAATTAGTGAGAGTGTTGCTTTAGAGTCAACATCCTTTTCAATATCTAACACAGCATCAAAAGAGAAGAGATTTAGTGTTAATAGGAAAAATAGTAGATATCTCATACTTATCCTTTGTTTTAATTTTATTTCTAATTATCTCATACTATTGTATTATAATTGTGCTAAATTTATACCCAATCTAACGAACTTTGAATCTAACCTGAATATAGTAAGGTGTACTCTTTTTATGTCGACCTAATCCCATTCTATTTAGAGTATCTAAGTACTGTTTTAGACTTGCTCTCATACTACCATTTACCCCAGAAATAGTATATTTAAACTTCCCACTATTATATATAGTGAGGTTAACTGTAACCCATTGACCTTTCATACCTACAGGATTCCAGTTATTCATATGTCTTTTCACCCTTGCTATATAAGCATTTTCAACTCCCTTATCTCTGTTGGCATTAGAGGTGCGACCACTCTGATGAGTTGCTTTAATTCTATCTGTTATAGACATATTATGCTTAACTGAACTTGATTGCCTAGCAACTCTTGGCTCATTTGTAGCTTGAGTATGCTTAGGTCTATTTTTAATAACAGGTTGTTTTGTTTTAATCGAAGAGAAAAGCTCTTTAGCTGTTTTTTTTGGGACTTTTTTCTTTGGAACTTTTTTTATAGGAACCTTCTTCTTTGGAACTCTCTTTTTAGGAATATTTTTTTTGGGTGGCTTAGGAATAACCTTCTTTACCTTTTTAGGTATCTCTTTTTTTGGGGCTATCTTTTTAGGTATAACTTTTTTAGGTACCTTCTTTTTTGGAATAATTTTTTTGGGAACTACTCTTTTAGGTTTAGGAATAGGCTTACTTGCTCTCTTCTCTTTTTTAGGCATATCTCTCTTAATAATAGGCTTTTTTATAAAATTAGGAGCAACTTGTGGTACAGGCTTTTTAGATACTGTTTTTTTTTCACTTTTATTAAAGACTGTTTTATCGCTATTGACAAGTGTTACAGTAACTCTATTGGAGTTTTTCTCAACATAATTTTTAGCTTTAGTTTTATGAATATTATAAAAAAATAGTACCATAAAAATAATACTAAAATAGATAGCTAAAGCTGCAAAACCTGAAAGTATCTTGCCACGATTCATATATTTACCTTTTTATAACCTAAGTTTAACCATAACTATAACATCAATTAGTGTAATAAAAGCATAAAATAGTTTATCCAAAAAAGTTATAAATGTTACAATATAAATATAATATTTATATATTTAATCTCTATTTTAATTAACTATCTCTATAATGTAGTATAAAAATTGTTCAAAGGAATAAAATGAAGTTGTTAAAAAATATTTTTGCCATTATTGGTTTTCTTGTAGTTGTAGGACTACTTATAGTAGGAGTTAAGTATGGTTCTAGCTTAGGTAAAATGGATGACAAAGCACTTGGTCTATACATGGATATGGCTGACAAAGTTCTCACAACAGGTGACCCTGCTAAAGGTATGGTAATTAAAAGAAAACTAATTATCCCTGAAGATATGACAAAAGAGGAAGCTATTGAGAATGCTAAAGAGATTATGGACGCAATTGCTGATGAGCATGGACTTGCAAAAGTAGATGAGAAGACAATGCCACGTGGTGGTAAGTTTATGAAAGATGGTGGACTATATACACACATTCGTTCATACTGTTCTCCAAGCATTGCTGATATCTTCCTTGAGTTCTCTGGTGAGTTTGTAGGGTTTATGCCTTGTAGAGTTGGTATAGTAGAGGACAAAAATGGTGATATTTGGCTATACACAATGAACCTTGATATGATGATTCATGGAGGTTATACACTTCCTCCAAAACTTCTTGAGTATGCAAATACTGTAAAAGAGGCTATGGAGCAGATGATTGAAAAGGGTGCAGCAGGAGAGGAAGATTAACTCTTTTTACTGCTTACATTCTTCCCATCTCTTGATGGGAAACCTCACTTTATAACCTCTCACAACATTTACTACACATAATTTTACTATACTTCCCACTTAAATTAAATCTTACAAAAAAGGTAGTTAATTATGAAAAAATTTATTATATATACACTTATACTATTTACTTTTGGAATCAATTTGCTTTATGCTAAAAGTATGGAGATGTTTGATACCAATGGAAAAAGCTATAAAATTAATGCTGTTGGCAATGAATTTAAAATTGAAGGAACAAAAGGGAAA
>Ga0256832_1003936_pt1 | contig 10065 bp, 8 predicted proteins | sample 134614metaG_FD_190534 | JGI IMG/M metagenome (GOLD analysis project Ga0256832, IMG submission 190534) | Hydrothermal vent microbial communities from Lau Basin, Pacific Ocean - 134-614 | ecosystem: Environmental > Aquatic > Marine > Hydrothermal vents | place: Pacific Ocean: Lau Basin | collected...
TTTAAATGATTTAGAAAGAGATTTTTGGCTAGCAAAAATTGGTGATGAATACGCTCTTTTATTATTAGCTAAATCTGAATTTGAAGAAGCTATATTTTTATTGCGTAAAAACCAAGAGACTTTTAGTAATTATCAAAAAGCTCAGGAGGTAAATGCAAGTTTTAGAATTTGCCGAAGCTTGCTGCAGCTGGCCTTTGCATATGCTCTCAAGGGCAGCGCTAAGCCTTACCGAGCACCGCAACTACGTATTTTTGAAGAATCTTGTGATTCAATAGATACCATTCATGCTCAAAAGCTGATTGGCAAAGTTATAAATGGTATTAAGGATAACCTCGAGCATAATCAAAGTGTAAAGTCTTTGTACCGAGAAGCCCTAAATTTGGCAAGCTGGCTCGCTCGAGAGCCAAAAAAAGCTTTAGGATTTGCTAATGATAGCCTAGCAATAGCGGAATTGGATTACGACAGAAGCGAATCTTATATTTATTCGGCAATTGCCTCTATGCGTGCTGCTGATTATGATTTGGCACTTGATAATTTGAATAATGCCGAGGAACTTTTAAACAATGCTTTTAATAATAAACAAGGTGATTTGGGGCTTTTTGCGTGGTTAAAATCTGCTCAAATTCGTACCCTTTTGCGAGCCCAAGAATTTGACAAGGCCTTAGAAATTTTAACGACTTGTCTAAAAACTGTAGACCTAAGCTCATTTAATAAAGTACTAATAAGAACATTTGCCGAAGGCTTAGAAGAGAATTACCCGAGCGAAATAAGACAAAATGAGCAACTGGCAAAAATCTTTGGTGACCTAAATGATGAGACTTTGCGTCTTTCTGACCTTATGGTAATCTCTTATGGCAAGGAAATAAAATGAAATCAGATTTTGCCTGGATAGAACATATTCCTTACAAAGAAGCTGGCCCGAAACTAAAAAAGCTCTATAAACGGGTGATTTCCCCTGAGGGGAAAATTGACAATATTATGAAAATCCATAGCTTGCGTCCGCATTCTATGGCTGGACACATGGCCTTGTATAAAAATGTTTTGCACCATACTGGCAATACTATTCCTAAATGGTTATTAGAAACTTGTGGGGTTTATACTAGTATGCTAAATGGCTGTAATTATTGTGTGGAGCATCATTTTAGTGGTCTAAAACGCTTGCTAAAAGATGATGATAAAGCTAATAGTTTGCGCTCAGCTATGGAAAATAAAGACTTGTCAGGGCTTGAACAAAGGGTGAAGGCTATACTGGATTATACTAAAGATTTGACTCTTAATCCGCAGGGAATGCGGGAGGCTATGCTCGAGCCTATGCGAGCTGCAGGTCTAAGTGATGCCGAAATCCTCGAAATAAATCAGGTGGTAAGTTATTTTAATTATGCTAACCGCACAGTTGTTGGTTTGGGTGTAAACACCAAAGGTGATATCTTAGGCTTGTCTCCAAATAGCTCAGATGAGCCAGATAACTGGCAGCACAAATAAGTTTTTAGCTTCTTAATATTTTGAATAAGAAAATGATGAAAATTGACCCAGATATGCTAGAAAATTGTGATTTCAGTAAGCTTTCTAGCTTTCTTTTTTTTGGTTAGTTGAAAGCCTTAAGCTGGTTTGCCCAAGTTTTTGGTGATAGACTGTTAGATAGCTTGGATACGCATAATTTATGACACCCTTTTTAGTTTGGTATTAAAATTATAAATCTAACTAAATAGTTATTTCCTCATGCCCACAAATCAGTACTAAGGTATTTAAGGCCAGAGTCATTAATGACTGTAACAATAGTCTTGCCCTGTAATTGCCCTTTAAGAAGTCTAATGGCTGCTGCAATATTAGCACCCGAAGAAAAGCCAGCAAAAATACCTTCTTGTTTGGCTAATAGTCTAGTGGTAGCCATTGCCTCTTGGTCAGAAATTTTGATATAACCATCAATTTCTATATTTTTTAGATAATGCAAATTTGGCATAGAATAGCCTCCACCCTGAATACGATGACTAGGGTTAGTTATAGCTTTGCCAGCTAGTACTGCAGAACTTTCTGGCTCTACAACAAAGCACTTAGTTTCAGAATTGTGCTCTTTCAGAGCTACCGAACAACCTGCAAAAGTACCACCCGAGCCGACAAAATCACAATAACCATCGATTTTAGTATTAGCTTGTTTTATAAATTCTGGCCCGGTGTGTAAATAATGAGCCCTAAAGTTAGCCTCGAGCTTAAATTGGTCAGCCCGAAAAGCACCTCGTTCTTTTACAATCTCCTCAGTTTTTAAAGCTACTAACTCTAAGTCCGCACCTGAGACTTGCCCTTTTTGTGACTCGGGCATTTGTTCTACCAGTACAACCTCAGCCCCTAAAGCTCGCATCATTCTTGCTCTCTCAGTTGAGTTACCTTCAGACATGACTGCAACAAAAGGATAACCTTTTATACCGCAAACTATAGCTAGACCAGTACCCGTATTACCGCTTGTGAGTTCTACTACGGTCTGACCTTGTCTTAGTTCACCACTGGTTTCCGCATCTTCTATAATTTGCCTAGCAATTCTATCTTTTTTAGAAAATCCAGGGTTTAGATAATCTAGTTTTGCTAAAATCCTGCCATCTAAATTTGCTGTTATACGGCTTAGCTTAACTAAAGGTGTAGAACCAATTGCTTCCACTGCGGAAGGGAGTAAGGTTTTTTCTCTACTCATTTTCTACTCTGACTACTGCAAGGTTTAAATATCATAAATACTAGGATAAATTATAGGCTAGTATTAGTCAATATTAACAATAAAATAACTTGAGCCCTATATCATATCTTTTATGGTGTCGCAGAAACCATAAGATTTTTAAGAAAATAAACTAACTGAGATTATAATAATGGACACTGTCCTCGAGTAAATTTGTAAAACACTGAGTTATTTTAACTGAGGTAGAAAATTACTCAGTACAAAGCTACTTCAAATTTGCCAATTTTTCTATAAACCGAACAACCACACTAAGAGCAGCTTCTATATCTTCTTCCCAAACTATCTCCTCTGGGTTATGGCTAATACCATTTGGCGAACGGACAAAGAGCATAGCCGTAGGCGTAAATTCTGCTAATATCATGGCGTCATGGCCTGCACCGCTAGGCATTATTGGCAGTAAAGGGTCTATTTCTTTAAGAATATTTATAAAATTACTATCCATAGCTGTAGCTTTGTGAATGGTGTTTTCACAGTAGTTAAATTCTAGCTTTCTTTTTTTGGCTAGGTCATCAGCTCTGGCTAATAGCTTATCTACTGCTTGTTGGCGCACTTTATCTTCACTGTGGCGTATATCCAAAGAGAATTCAGTTAGGGCTGGTATTACATTGCTCGAGCCTGGTCGAACTTCTAGTTGCCCAACCGTACCCACTAGGCCGTCAGTTGATAGAGCTATCTTTTCAAGCTCTATTATTATCTCAGCCGTAGCCAGCAAGGCATCTTGGCGTAAATCCATAGGGCTAGTGCCGGCATGGCCCGCTTTGCCCACAAAGCTAGCAGTTGCCCAAGTTGCACCGTTTATAGCACTAACTATTGCTACCGGCTTGTCCATTGCAGCAAGCCGGGGGCCTTGTTCAATATGTACTTCTAAAAAGCCCAAAACCCCTTTTGGCTTATAGGCAGCTTGCGGTATTTTATGGGGGTCTAAGCCATAGTTAATTAGAGCTTGTTTCATACTAATGCCATCATTATCTACTAAATCCAAATAGCCATTATCAAATTTACCTATTACAGCCTTACTACCAAACATCGGGGTCTTGTAGCGCACGCCCTCTTCTTCTGAAAAAGCAACAACATCAATATGAAAGGGTAATTCTTTATCTTTTAATATCTCAACTGCGGCAATAGCAATTAGCACCCCTATTATGCCGTCATATTTACCCGCATTTCTGACGGTATCTAAATGCGAGCCAATAAGCAGGGTTTTGGCATTTTTGTTGTGGCTTGTTTTGCAAGCAATTAAATTACCAACTGCGTCAAGCCTAGTGATCATATTGGCTTCTTGCATCCATTTTTTTACCAAATCATGGGTAGCAATCATTGGCTTAGTTAAAAAGCCGCGGCTTAGTTGCCCTTCTATTTCACTAAATTGAGCTAGTTGGTCACAGCGCTGCATTATTATTTTTGCTAATTTATCAGTCATTTTTCACACCATTGGATTGAGGCATCATAAACATAAGGATAAATTGCCACCTTGCCTTAGTCAACAGCTGATAGTATAAATTGTCATACTAGACAATTTATATTCCTTATGCTATTGTTTGTCAGGTATGACAATCTATAGGAGGGCTTATGGGCCGTAAAAGTTTAGCGGAAACAAGAATAAATGAGATTTTGGATGCATTTGAAGACTGCATAATTAAAAATGGTATTGATTACTGCTCTTTGGAGCAAATAGCAGTTCATGCCAATATGAAACGTTCTATCATTAGGCACTACATAGGTAATAAAGATGAGGTTTTAAATGCTATGGTCAGCCGATTTATTAGTAATTATCAAGCAGAAATGAAGCTGGGCATTTTACTATTAAAAAAGGAAAAACTAATTACTGAGCTCTTAAAGAATATCTTTAAAACAGGCTCGAGCCAAAGTGATGACATAATAATTGCTGCATTGTGGGCAAAGCAAGGACATAATGCAGATATTAAAAAACTGTTGCAAAGTTTTTATACAGAGTTAGAAAAGCTCTTTGCTGAAGCACTTAGCTATAGTTACCCAAAGGCAAGTAAAACAAAGGTTGATAAAGTAGCTTATATACTTTTATGTCTGATGGATAGCCATAGCTCTATGCTGGCTCTGGATTTAAAAACCGCTAAAACTAATACTCTTTTTCAATTAGCTCAACAAATAGTTGAAGGTTTAAATGAATAAAGCTAGCTCAAAAAAGCAAAGAATTATAGCTATAGATGCTTTGCGCGGCTTTGCAATGCTCGGGATATTGCTAATGAATATCCAATCTTTTGCTAATATTGATGCAGGTTATTTTAACCCTACAGTAGTGGGAAATACTGAGGGGATAAACAAAATAATTTGGATAATTGTACATACAGTTGCTGATCAAAAGTTTATGACTATATTCTCAATACTTTTTGGTGCTGGGATAGTACTGTTTAGCGAAAACTTAGAGAAAAAAGCTGCTGACCCAACCCCAGTTTTTTATAAGAGAACGCTGTGGTTAGTTATTTTTGGTTTGATTCATGCATATATTTTTTGGCACGGCGATATTTTAGTTAGCTATGGTTTATCTGCTTTTTTAGTTTACTGGCTACGAAAATGGTCGATCAAAAACCTTTTAATTACAAGCGTGATTATGCTTAGCTTTATGAGCTTTAGTTTGTTTGCTATTGGTTTGAGTATAGATTATATGCCTGCTAATGAAGTGCAAAAAATGGAGCTTGATTGGCGACCGAGCCCAAAAACTATAGCTAAAGAAATTAATGATTTTAGAGGAGGTTGGTTAAAACAAATGCCGCATCGCTCTAGTTCTTCGTTTGAACTTCAAAGTGGAATAATAATAGTTTTTTGGCGTATTGGTGGGCTTATGGTTTTGGGTATGGCTCTATTTAAAATGGGGGTATTAACTGCTAAACGCTCTAATAAATTTTACGTAATTATGGCTATTATTGGTCTTGGTTTGGGCTTTGCTATGGTATTAAATGGTGTTTATCTAGCCTTTTTAAATAACTGGGATATGCAATATACTGAATTCTTAAATCATGGTTGGAATTATTGGGGAAGTGTTTTGCTTGCTCTTGGCTATATTGCTTTAATAATGCTTTTAAGCAAAAATAAGAATTGGGATAAAATCACAAATACTCTTGCTAATGTAGGTAAAACTGCCTTTAGTAATTATATTTTACAAACGATTATAGGTACATTTATATTTTATGGCTCTGGGCTTGGTTATTTTGCTAAAATCAATATTGTTGGACAAATGATTATTGTATTATTTATCTGGGCTTTTCAATTGATTATTTCTCGGCTTTGGCTTAAATATTTTAATTATGGTCTGCTCGAGTGGATTTGGCGGGGTTTGACATATGGTAAGTTTCAAACGTTACGGAAAAACTAATAAAAAAGAACTTATCCACAGCTTGTGGATAAGTTCTAAAAAATCTAAATTAGATTATTTAGCTTTAGTTATTCACCCAATTGTTCTTCAAGTAAGAAGTTAGCTTCGGCAGTTGCAAGTTTTAGAGTACTTACAACATCTTCGCCGTCCATGATTGCAGCCATTTCAGATGCAATTAAGTCACGAACTTCGTCGTAACCAGGTACTGGTGGCTCAGTTTTGCCATATTGTAAAAAGTCAAAAGCTTTTTTATAAGCAGGGTTCTTTTCAAAATAGTCGCCTAAGTTTGCAGCAACACTTTTGCGAACAGGAAAGTAGTTACTAGCTTGAGCCCATTTTGCTTGTACCTCTGGGCTTGTGTAGTACTTAATGAATTCCCAAGTTGCTAAGTTTTGTTCTAATGAGTGACCACTAGGAATACTTACACTAGCACCATAAAGGTTGATTTGTGTATCACCCTTTTGTGGTAATGGGGCAACGCTCCAGTTAAATGCAGCACCATCGTCTACAGCACTACCATAATATGGTAAGCCAGAAGTAGAACCAACAGTGAATAAGGTACGGCCAGCACCAAAGTTACTTTGGTCGCCATATCTTTCGGTAACAACTGCAGCACAACCTTCATCAAATAGTCCTTGCAAATAAGTCATTGCTTCAATAGCAGCTGGGCTATCATAAGTGTATTGGTTTGCTTCATAATCGAAGATGTCGCCACCAAAAGCAAATGTCCAGCTAGCAAAACGGCTAGCATCAATTGATAATTCATAACCCAATGAGCCTTCAGAAGTTGCTTTGCTATAAGGATTTTGAGAAGCAGCACATGCCATATTTTTAAACTCTTCAAATGTAGTAGGAGGGCCATCAAAGCCAAGTTCTTTTAACCAGTCTTCGTTGTAGTACATAACTTCCATAGAGCGATTTGGTGGAAAACCATAACGAGCATTATCGAAGCTAGGGAATACATCCGCATTTAAGAATGCAGCAAAGAAATCGGCTTTATCATCAGCACTAAGACCCCATTTAGGGCTATCAACTAAAGATGTCATATCAACCATACCATCTGCTACAGCATAAGTAGCGGCTTGGTTTTGATAAGCAACAACAAGGTTTGGTGAATCAGAAGTACCTAATACTGGAACCATTTTTTTGTAGATATCACCATATCCACCTTGATATTCAGCATTTACAGTAATGCCATAAGGGTTTGTTTCATTGAAAGTTGCAATTATTTCATTAAGTGCATCAGCACGACTACGAGTGTGTTGGTGCCAAAAAGTGATGGTTTGTCCTTCAGGTGAAACATTTTCATAATCCTGAGCAAAACCTACGGATAACAATAATGCTGTCACTATTGTTAAAAATACGACCAAACTTTTCTTCATACCTAACTCCTTAAGTTGTTTTATACTTAACGGATTATCCCGATTAAGCTAAGTTTAAGATAACATAGTTTTACCAAGATGCTATCAATTGAAATATACTAAATATCTAGATTAAGAACCCATAACTAGCATAAACATATATTAATTATTGACAATAACCTAGTTTAGTTAGTTAAAACTAGCCTTTAGTGGCTGAACTAAGGGTTTATAACTAACCTTTTAGACCAGATGTTGCAATGCCCTCGGTAAAGTATTTTTGAGTTACAAAGTACAATATTAATACGGGCAGCAAAGTAATTACCGAACCAGCCATCAAAAGTTGTGTTTCGGGGCCTGCTTCGGTTACAAAGGAATAAAGACCAACCCCAAGTGGCCGCCATTTGGGTGTAGTTGTCACCAATAGTGGCCAGATGAATTCATTCCAAGAATGGATGAAGGTAAGTAGAGTAACGGTCAAGATAACTGGGGTACTAATTGGTACTACAATTGAAGTTAAGAATTTGCCATGACCGGCACCATCAATACGTGCGGCATCCCAGAGTTCTTTGGGAATACCTATAAAGAACTGTCTGAGCAAGAAGATATAAAATGGGCCTGCCAAAAATGGGATAATAAGGGCTTGTAGGGTATTTAAATGAGAGCCCCAAGGAATGATTTTACCTCTTATCATGAGCAAGTTAGGCAAAAATATTACGGTATATGGAATCATCATAGTAGCCAATAGAACCATAAAGAATATGCTTCTGCCTGGGAATCGGATATTGGCAAAAGCGTAACCTGCTGGAATCACTACTGCTAATGTGCCCAAAATTGTGAGAGCTGTGATAATAGCTGAGTTTAAAAAGTATTTAGAAAACTTAGCTTCATTCCAAGCTTCAGAGTAGTTGTTGAATTGTGGCTGGGCGGGTAATAAAGTTTTATTAATTGTCTCACCTAGGGTCATTAAAGAAGTAGAAAACATATAGAAAAATGGAATTACTGCTACAACTGCACCAATGGTGAGCATAATATAAATTGGAATGTGAGAGCTTTTAAATTCATAAGCTTGTTTATGCTTGGTTTTCTTAGCCATTTAAAGCCTTCTTCCCTAAAATCCTATTTTGAATTATGGTAATAAGCAATATCACTATAAATAGCAGTATGGACTCGGCAGCCGCTTTACTAAAGTTATTGGACTTATAGAAGGTATCAAATATATGAATACTAGCTACATCCATCGCTCGACCCACCGCGGGTGTTTTCATAACGAAAACGTGGGTAAAAGCTTGCAAGGCGCCTATAAAGCCAAGGATTGTTAGATAAAATGTGACAGGGGCAAGTAGTGGAATAGTGATATGCCAGAACTTTTCAAAGTTGTTAGCACCGTCGATATCGGCTGCTTCGTAGACATTGTTGGAAATGCCACCTAAACCAGCTAAGAAAATAATTACGTTGTAGCCTGTAAAGGTCCAGATACCAAAAACAGCTGCTACCACAAGAGCCAAACTAGGGCCAAGCCACAAGCCATCAAATTGCCAGCCTGCACCAGTTGAGCTGAGCCATTGATTGAAAGAATCGATTTGATTACCAAATAATAATGTCAAAACAGGCTTTTTCTCGAGTAGCCATTTTGGTAACTCAGTGACTCCAAAGCCACTTAAAACTTGATTGGCAAGGCTGGTTTCACGAGGATTGAAAATGGTTCTAAAAACTACTGAAACGGCAACCGCAGGTGTGATATACGGCAAGAAAAAGAGCATGCGGTAAAACTCAGAAAATCTAATTTTTTGAAAAAGCATATAGGCAATTGATAAGGCCAAAAATATTTGAACTGGAATTGTCATAAAAGCGTAGAATACGGTTCTGACAATGGAAATTAGGAATCTTTTGTCGCCGACTATCATCATGCCGCGCCAGCCATAGATAATGCCAAAGGCCGAAGCTATTAGCAGCAAGGAGGCAATAATTTTACCCATTCGCCGTTTGGAGCTATTATCTTTAAAGGCATCTACCCAGAGCCAATGAGCTACCAAAACAAGAGCTAAACCAACTAAAAAAGCTAGGGCAAGCCAGCCATTACCTAAGAGTTTTTGATAATTTGCCAGACCTATAAATCTACCTTGTTTGATTCGCCAACGAAAAAGGCTCATATAAATGGCGTAACCAATTGGGAATACCCCAAAAATAGAGACAATTAGAAAAGCCGGTAAGATATATAAATAACCTGTTATAGCTTCTCTTCTTCTACGACCTATGACCGAGCTCGAGCCTGTAGTAGTTACAGTATCAGCCATTACTTACCCCCCAATAGTAGTTAAAAACGAATATCATTTATATTCCACCTCTACAAACTAATTAGAATGCTCCTTGCTTTTAAAAAGCAAACCAGACCAACAGTGTTAAAATTTACACACAGTTATTATAACCATTTGTGAGGGCATTAGTTCAAGGTAGACTAGCTTGTGGCAAGGACAACAAAAAACAAAAGTAAAATTAAGCGAGCTAGCGCTAACTATGAGTTGGAAGTTGAGTTTTTGGCAGGTTTGGATAAATTTGTAAAAAAAGAGCTAAAAAGATATGGCCATATAAGCCAAGTTAAGAAAAATTCTTTGATCTTGAGCTATAGCGGTGAT
>Ga0256832_1003937_pt1 | contig 10062 bp, 10 predicted proteins | sample 134614metaG_FD_190534 | JGI IMG/M metagenome (GOLD analysis project Ga0256832, IMG submission 190534) | Hydrothermal vent microbial communities from Lau Basin, Pacific Ocean - 134-614 | ecosystem: Environmental > Aquatic > Marine > Hydrothermal vents | place: Pacific Ocean: Lau Basin | collected...
CTCGGGCATGGCGTGGGCGCTCGCTGCGAGGGGGATGGGGGGCAACCATTGTAGCACCGGGGGCACGCTGTCCCGCCGGGCCGGGGGCGGTAGAATGGGGCCATTCCCATACACCCCCGAGACACCGATGAAGAGTTACATGTGCATCGTCTGCGGATTCATCTACAACGAGGCCGAGGGCCTGCCCGACGAGGGCATCCCGCCCGGCACGCGCTGGGAGGACATCCCCATGAACTGGGTGTGCCCCGAGTGCGGCGCCTCCAAGGACGATTTCGAGATGGTGGAGGTCTGAGCGGACCGCCTTCCGCGGACTTCCCCGACAGCCCGGCCTCGCGCCGGGCTTTTTGCTGTCCGGGGGGGCGCTCAGCTCACCGCCGCCGGGCTGCGAAAGGAGCGGATGGGCCAGCCGCGCTCGCGCGCCACGCGGGCCAGGGTGTCGTCCGGGTCCACGGCCACGGGGTGGTGCACGCGCTCCAGCAGGGGCAGGTCGTTGTGGGAGTCGCTGTAGAACCAGCTCTCGGCCGGCCGCGCCACGCCCCGTTCGCGCAGCCACTCTTCCAGCCGAGCCACCTTGCCCTCCTGGAAGCAGGGCGTGCCGGCGATCTCGCCGGTGAAGCCGCGCTCGTCGCGGGCCGGTTCGGTGGCGATGAGGTGGCGCACGCCGAAGGCCTCGGCGATGGGCCGGGTGACGAAGGCGTTGGTGGCGGTGATGATGACCACCTCGTGCCCCTGTGCCCGGTGCCAGTCGATCCGGCGTTGCCCCTCGGCCAGCATCATGGGCCGGATGCAGCGGTCCAGGAACTCGCGCCGCCAGGCCTCCAGCCGCGGCAAGGGGTTGTCGCGCAGGGGGCGGAAGGCAAAGCGGGCGAACTCGTGGATGTCCAGCTCGCCGGCCTTGTACTGGGCGTAGAAGCGCTCGTTGGCGGCCTCGTAGGCGGCGCCGTCCACCACGCCGCGGGCGACGAGGAACTGTCCCCAGGCGTAGTCGCTGTCGCCGGCCAGCAGGGTGTTGTCGAGATCGAACAGGGCGAGTTTCACGGGTGGGCACGGTGCGGAACGGGGCGCGCATTATGCCACCGGCGGGCGCCGGCGCGTAGCGTGGCGGGCGGGGTCATTTGCTCCCCACAAGGGCCGTGTGGAACAATAACCGACGCCTCATGAACCGCTGCAGGCTGCGCTAAGTGATTGATCTGGATGGCTACAGACCCAACGTCGGCATCATTCTCACGGATGGCCGCGGCAAGCTGTTCTGGGCCAAGCGGATCGGTCAGGACGCCTGGCAGTTTCCGCAGGGCGGCATCCGCCGCCACGAGTCGCCCCTCGACGCCATGTACCGCGAGCTGTGGGAGGAGGTCGGCCTGGAGCCGGGCGATGTCACCCTGCTGGCCTCCACCAGCCGCTGGCTGCGCTACCGCCTGCCGCGCCGCCTGATCCGCTGGGACGCCGCGCCGCTGTGCATCGGCCAGAAGCAGCGCTGGTTCCTGTTGCGCATGGACTGCCCGGAGGAGCAGGTCTGCTTCGACCGCTGCGCCGAGCCGGAATTCGAGGACTGGCGCTGGGTGGACTACTGGCAGCCGCTGCGCGAGGTGGTGTTCTTCAAGCGTGACGTGTATCGCCGCGCCCTCACCGAGCTGGCGCCCGGCCTGTTCCCGGACGGCGAGGCCCCGGCGCCGCCCGCGCCGCCGCAGCGACGACGCGCGGGACGGTGACCGACGGCACCTCCATGCTCGCCACCCTGCGGCGCATCGTGCAGGAGGTCAACGCCGCAGAGGACCTTGCCACCGCCCTGGACATCATCGTGCACCGCGTGCAGGCGGCGCTGGGCGTGGACGTGTGCTCCATCTACCTGCACCTGCCCGATCCGGACAGCCTGACCCTGATGGCCACCGTGGGCCTGCGGCCGGACGCCGTGGGCCGCGTGCGCCTGGGCCTGCACGAGGGGCTGGTGGGGCTGGTGGCCGACCGCGCCGAGCCCATCAACCTGAAGGACGCCCCCTCCCATCCCGCCTACAAGTACTTTCCGGAGACCGGCGAGGAGCAGTTCCACGCCTTCCTCGGCGTGCCCATCCTGCACCACCGCCGCATGCTGGGGGTGCTGGTGGTGCAGCAGGCCGGCGAGCGGCGCTTCGACGAGGACCACGTGGCCTTTCTGGTCACCCTGGCCACGCAGCTGGCCGGCGCCATCAGCAACGCCGAGATCAGCGGCGAGCTGAACCGGCCCGCCTTCCACCCGCACCGGCGCGACATCCGCATCGAGGGCATCGCCGGCGCGCCGGGCGTGGCGGTGGGGCGCGCCGTGGTCACCTTCCCGGAGACGGACCTGGATGCCGTGCCCGACCGCTCGGTGGACGACGTCAAGGCCGAGGTGCGCCTGTTCCGCCAGGCGGTGGCCGCCGTGCAGCAGGAGCTGGTGGAGCTGAAGGAGCGCATGAGCGACGTGCTGCCGGCCGAGGACCGGCTGCTGTTCGACGCCTACATCCTGTTGCTGGGCAGCGACTCGCTGGTGGAGGGCACGGTGCGCCGCATCGAGGGCGGCAACTGGGCGCCCGGCGCCCTGCGCGCCACCATCCAGGAGTACGCGGGCAACTTCGACGCCATGGACGACAGCTACCTGCGCGAGCGTGGCGACGACATCCGCGACCTGGGCCAGCGCCTGCTGGACCACCTGCTGAGCGCCAGCCCCACCCCGGCGCGCCTGCCGGACGACGCCATCCTGGTGGGGCGGCAGATCTCCGCCGCCCAGCTCGCCAGCCTGGACACCGGCCGCCTCAAGGGCATGGTCTCGGCCACCGGCTCCAGCTCCTCGCACGTGGCCATCCTGGCGCGCGCCCTGGGCGTGCCGGCGGTGATGGGCGCCGCCGACCTGCCGGTGGGGCGCATGGACGGGCGCGAGGTCATCGTGGACGGCTACCAGGGGCAGGTCTTCCTGCAGCCCAGCGCGGAGGTGAAGCGCGAGTTCCTGCGCCTGGCGCGCGAGGAGCAGGAACTGAGCCAGGACCTGCTGCAGCAGGCCACCCAGCCCGCCGTCACCCGGGACGGCTGCACCGTGCCCATCTATCTCAACAGCGGCCTGATGGCCGAGCTGATGCCGAGCCAGCAGGCCTATGCCGACGGCATCGGCCTGTACCGCACCGAGGTGCCCTTCATGGCCCGCGAGCGCTTCCCCGGCGAGGCCGAGCAGGCCGAGCTGTACGCCCAGGTGCTGCGCGCCTTCCCCAACAAGCCGGTGGTGCTGCGCACCCTGGACGTGGGCGGCGACAAGGCGCTGAGCTACTTCCCCATCGAGGAGGACAACCCCTTCCTCGGCTACCGCGGCATCCGCATCTCCCTGGACCACCCGGAGATCTTCCTCACCCAGCTGCGCGCCATGCTCATCGCCAACCAGTACACCGACAACCTGCACGTGCTGTTCCCCATGATCGGCTCCGTGCGCGAGCTGGACGAGGCCCTGGCCCTGCTGGCGCGCGCCCGCGAGGAGCTCTACGACGAGGGGCTGCGCGTGCCGGCGCCCAGGACCGGCGTGATGATCGAGGTGCCCTCGGCCATCTACCTGGCCGAGCGGCTGGCGGAGAAGGTGGACTTCCTCAGCGTGGGCACCAACGACCTCATCCAGTACCTGCTGGCCGTGGACCGCAACAACGCCCGCGTGGCCGACCTGTACGACGACTACCACCCGGCCGTGCTGTGCGCCCTGAAGATGATCACCGAGGGCGGCCACAAGGCCGGCAAGCCCGTGTCGGTGTGCGGCGAGATGGCCAGCGAGCCGCCGCTGGCCCTGCTGCTGCTGGGCGTGGGCGTGGACAGCCTGAGCGTGACCATGGCCAGCCTGCCGCGCATCAAGTGGGTGGTGCGCAGCTTCTCGCGCAGCGAGGCCCGCGCCCTGTTCGACAGGGCCATGGAGATCCAGGACCCGGGCGCCATCCGCCGCCTGCTGGACGACGCCCTGGTGGAGGCCGGCCTGGGCGCGCTGGTGCGGGCCGGCAAGCATTGACCCCGCGCCCGCGCGGGCCATTTCCGAGCAAAACGCTCAGGATCAACCCCCTTGATCCCGGGGCATTTTTGCAGCCCAGGGGCATGGTGTAGAATCCGCAGCCCTTGTATTGACCCCGCCCGTGTACCGGAGGCATCGAATTCCATGGCCGAACTTTCGCGACTGAAGATTGAAACCGCGTTGAAGGAGATCCAGGACCCCTATCTGGGCAAGGACCTGGTGTCCGCCAACGAGGTGAAGGACATCCAGATCGACGGCGACACCGTGACCGTCAAGATCGAGCTGGGCTATCCCGCCAAGGGCTTCGTCGAGGAGTTTGCACGCCAGATCAAGGACAAGCTGGAGTCCATCGACGGCGTGGGCCAGGCCAACGTCGAGGTGGGCTGGAAGATCGTCGCCCACTCGGTGCAGAAGAACCTCACCCCGCTGCCCAACGTGAAGAACATCATCGCCGTGGCCTCCGGCAAGGGCGGCGTCGGCAAGTCCACCACCTCCGTCAACCTGGCCCTGGCCCTGGCCGCCGAGGGCGCCCGCGTGGGCATCCTGGACGCCGACATCTACGGCCCCAGCCAGCCGCGCATGCTGGGCATCACCGGCCAGCCCGTGTCCGAGGACGGCAAGTCCCTGGAGCCCATGGAGAACTACGGCGTGCAGGCCATGTCCATCGGCTTCCTCATCGAGGAGGACACGCCCATGATCTGGCGCGGCCCCATGGTCACCCAGGCCCTGGAGCAGCTGCTCACCGACACACGCTGGAAGGACCTGGACTACCTCATCGTCGACATGCCCCCGGGCACCGGCGACACCCAGCTCACCCTGTCGCAGAAGATCCCCGTCAGCGGCGCCGTCATCGTCACCACGCCGCAGGACATCGCCCTGCTCGACGCCCGCAAGGGCCTGAAGATGTTCGAGAAGGTGGAAGTGGCCGTGCTCGGCATCATCGAGAACATGAGCACCCACATCTGCTCCAAGTGCGGCCACGAGGAACACATCTTCGGCGCCGGCGGCGGCGAGCGCATGGCCAAGGAACACGGCGTGGAGCTGCTCGGCTCCCTGCCGCTGGACATCAACATCCGCGAGCAGGCCGACAGCGGGCATCCCACCGTGGTGGCCGAGCCGGAGGGACGCATCGCCCAGACCTACCGCGAGATCGCCCGCAAGACCGCCGCCAAGCTGGCCACCCAGGCCAAGGACTACAAGACCAAGTTCCCCAAGATCGTCATCCAGAACAGCTGACGCGGGCACCCGCCCACGCCGCACCGGACGGGCCCCGCGGGGCCCGTTCGCGTATCCGCGGACGTATCGGGTAAACTCGCCGTCCACCCACCGGCAAAGGCGCGCAGATGACCATCAAGTCCGATCGCTGGATCCGCCGCATGGCCGAGGAACACGGCATGATCGAGCCCTTCGAGCCGGGCCAGATCCGCCACCGCGAGGACCAGCGCGTCGTCTCCTACGGCACCTCCAGCTACGGCTACGACGTGCGCTGCGCCGACGAATTCAAGATCTTCACCAACATCAACTCGGCCATCGTCGATCCCAAGGCCTTCGACGAGGACAGCTTCGTGGACATCAAGTCCGACGTGTGCATCATCCCGCCCAACTCCTTCGCCCTGGCGCGCACCGTCGAATACTTCCGCATCCCCCGCCAGGTGCTCACCATCTGCCTCGGCAAATCCACCTACGCCCGCTGCGGCATCATCGTCAACGTCACCCCCCTCGAGCCCGAGTGGGAAGGGCACGTCACCCTCGAGTTCTCCAACACCACCCCCCTGCCGGCCAAGATCTACGCCAACGAAGGCGTCGCCCAGATGCTCTTCTTCGAATCCGACGAGGTCTGCCAGACCTCCTACCGCGACCGCGGCGGCAAATACCAGGGCCAGCGCGGCGTCACCCTGCCCAAGACCTGAGCCCGCCGCAGCCCGTAATGCGCAGCGAGTAGGATGGGTTGAGGGACGAAACCCATCAAAACCTCGGTGGCGGGCACGACGGTGATGGGTTTCGCTGCGCTCAACCCATCCTACGGCCTTGATGTCAGTACCGTGTAGGGCGGGCAAAGGCGCGCAGCGCCGTGCCCAACGCGTTTCCGCCACAATCCGGCAAAGCGCCATGCCGTGGCCATCTGCCGCCGTTGTCTTGCCGGGCACGCTGCGCCTTATGAGTCGGTGAGCGTTATTTCACCAGATTGATGCGCAGGGCCGCGACCCGGTCGTCCCAATGGGCCGGGAAGTCGCCTTCCAGATCGGGCGGCAGGCCGCGACCCGCCAGTGCCTCGGGCGCGTGCACCACGCGGTCGCCACGGGCATTGCGGATCTTGACCAACAGGCCGCCGGTCGGCGCGTGAATCACGGGGACTATCAGAAGGGCGTTTGCATCGCCTAGCAGTACAATGGTCTGCACGCGCCGGAACCACCGTTGATAGACATCGGCATCCAGATAGAGGCTGCCGTTGGCGATCCGCACCAGACAGCCATCTTCTTCAGACCACGTTGCTTCGCCAGTCATGGATGCGCGCCTTGAGTTTTTTCACCACCCGCTCCACGGCCTGTTCAACGGGTGGGCTCAGGCCGATGCCCAGGTCCAGGCTGGTGGCCTCGATGAGGTAGACGGCCACCTCCTCTGGAAAATCGTCGGCATAGATCTGGCGTCCGGCGAACAGGGCGTGGTCCCAGCGGAAGTCGTGCAGGTTGTAGGAGGGCGCCGGCCGGGCGGCCAGTACCTCGCCCGGCACTTCGAAGATGGTACCCGGCTCCGATCCGCTGCGACAGGCATCCACTACGATCAGTGCCTCGCTACCGCGGGCCTGGAACATGACTTGCATGCCATTGGTGCCGGCGTCGAAGAGTTGCACGCCGGGCGGTGGTGAACCATCGAATTCGGCCATCAGTCGCTGTATCACGTGGATGCCGGCGGCATCGTCGCAGCGGTTGAGATTGCCGCAGCCGATAATGGTCAGCATGGTCTCGGGCTGTCAGATCCGCCACAGCCGGCAGGACCACTCCGGTTCCACCGGCAGCATCAGCTCCGGCAGTTCGCAGAACCGGCGGTGCACCACGTAGTACATGCAGGTTTCGCAGGCCTCCTCGATGTCGTCCTCACCCTGCCAGGGCTGGAGGGTGAAGCCGGCAATCTTGAGCTTGTTCTCGTAGTCGTCGTGGGGGCGCTCTTGTAATCGTGCCACGATGGCCTGAATGGTCTGGTCGTCGTAGGCGCGGGGCTCCACTTCCGTTTCCAGGCCGTTCTCCAGCATTTCGCGCAGTCGGGCGCGCAGGGCGTCATCGGCTGCCGCCTGTTCGGGGCTGACGGTTGTTTCATCGTTCATGTTTCATCCTCCCATTCAGATCCGCCACAGGCGGCACCACCACTCGGGCTCCACGGGCACCGCCAGTTCCGGCAGATCGCACCACCTGCGATGTACCAGGTAGTACATGCATTCCAGGCAGCGTTGCTGGTCTTCGCCGTAGGGGTGATCGACAAAGCCGGCGATGACCAGCTTTCCCTCCAGATCTTCCGGCGCCAAGTCGCGCAACTGGTCCAGTATCTTGCCGAACTCTTTCTCGGTCTCGGGAAAGGGCTCGGTTTGCGTGTCGAGGCCGGCGGCCAGCAAGTCGCTGATTCTTTTTCTGAGTATGTCGTCGTCGGACTGACTCACACGGGACTCCTCCTGCAAAGGGGCTGCCCCCGGACACCGGGGGCAGCAAGGCGGGACGTGAGACGGTCAGGCGGTGCGGAAACGGGCCAGTTCCTCGCCGGTCTTGGCGTCGTGCGCGTGTACGGTGCAGACCAGGCAGGAGTCGTAGGAGCGCGCCACGTGGCCCACCTCCACCGGATCTTTCGGATCGGCGATCGGCGTGCCGATGAGCGCTTCCTCGATCGGCCCGCGTTCCTCCTCGCCGGTGCGGGGCCCCACGTTCCAGGTGGTCGGTGCGATGATCTGGTAGTTCTTGATCTTGCCGCCCTGTACGTCGATCCAGTGGCACAGGGCCCCGCGGATGGCCTCCGTGGCGCCCCAGCCGCGACCGTCGCGCTCCTTGGGCTTGACGTAGAAGGGCTCGTTCAGGCGCAGCTCCCGCAGGCAGCGTTCCATCATGCGGTAGATGTACTTGGCCTCGTGCATGCGCGCGAAGTGGCGCAGGAGTACGCTGGCGCCGCCCATTTTCTTGTACATGTCGAGTACCAGGCCGTCCTTGTACTGCCAGTCGGCCATGTGGGAACCGCCGTAGATCAGCTCGCGCGCCAGCGGGCCTGCCTCCAGGTGGCCGTACTCGGAGTGCAGCACGGCGGTGGCCCAGGAGTATTTGCCGTTGAAGTCGCCCTTGTTTTGCGCCACCGGGTTGGTGGTGCGGTCGAAGGGGTGGGTGGGGCCGCCCTGCTCGTCGTACCAGGCATGGGTGACATCCTCGCGCGCCATGGCCTGATCCATGGTCATGTGGGTGTCGGACTCGCCCAGATAGACGCCGCTCGGCATCTGCACGGCAGCGTTGCGGCCCTCGATGGTGGGCCGGTTGTACTTGTCCTCGTGGGGCAGGTAGCCCCAGGAGATGTACTTGCCCAACCCCTTGCCAAACTTGTCCAGGCCGATATCCATGCCCATGCGCCAGTACATGCCCAGGTCCGAATTGGCGTGCTCGGGCCGCTCGTCCAGCCAGGCCATGAAGTCGTCGTAGGTCTGGATCTCCTCGTAACGCTCCAGCGAGCAGCCTAGCCACACCGGCTCCAGCCAGTTGGTGCGGAAATGCTCGAGGATGGACCAGGCGCGGGTCACGTCCGACAGGGTCGGCGCGCACATGACGCCGCCTGGCACCATGTAGCTGGAGTGCGGCCACTGGCCGCCCAGCATGGCGTAGATCTCCACCGGCTTGCCGGAAATGGTGACCCCCAGCTCGTAGTTCTTGCCGGTGAAGGGCGCCCAGCGTTTGACGGCCTCCTCGTAGTACGGGCTGTTGCGGTAGTTCTTGTTGACCATGTCGATCATGAACAGCCCGTAGTGATGGCGCGGCAGGCTCTGCAGGCTCTCCGCCAGCTGTCCGAGGTTGCGGGCGATAATGGCGTTGCGTGGCACTTCGGTCTGCCAGGCGGTGTCCAGCGCCCAGGCGGCGCAGGTGAGGTGCGAAGCGCCGCAGATGCCGCAGGCGCGCGGCGTCACCACCAGGCCGGCCTGGGGGTCCTTGTCGCGCAGGATGATCTCGAAACCGCGGAACAGCTCGGCCTGGGTCCAGGCATTGACCACCACGCCGTCCTGGACGTCCACGCGAACGTCGAGATCGCCTTCGACGCGGCCGACCGGTGAAATATCGAGTGTTTGCACTGCTTGCGTCATGAATGGTTCCTCCGAATCGTTGAATCTGCCATTGGCCGCCGGCTAGACGACGAAGATGTCCTGTTCCGCCCAGGCCGGGGCTGCCGCCTTGGCCGCGCCGGTGAGCTTGATGTAACCCTTCTTGTTGACGCCCTCGGGCAGGTCCTTGGGCACGCCCATGACGGTCTGGGTCTTGAACACGGTGCCCGGCGCCAGATCGAAGAACGGAAACTCCGGCTCGGTACAGCCCAGGCAGGGCATGCCGGCGCGGGTCTTGGACGAAACACGGTTCCAGAGGATGCGGTTGCAAGGCGAATGGGTCATGGGCCCGCGGCAGCCGAGGTCGTAGAACAGGCAGCCCTTGCGCTGACCGAACTCGGTGGCCGAGACCTTGTAGGCAAAATGCATGTTGCGGGTGCACCCGGTCTGCGTGAAGCTCTGGAAGAAGGTCTTGGGGCGCTGGAACTCGTCCAGGCTGAGGTCGCCGGCGCGGCCGGTGGCCACTGCCACCAGGATCTGTGTCACCCAGTCGGGATGGGCGGGGCATCCGGGGATGTTGATGACCGGTAGGCCGCTCTTGGCGCGGAAGTCCTTGCCGAGGAAGCCGCCGTGGTCGCGTTTGAGGAACTGCAGGCCCTGGGAGTCCGACGGGTTGGGCGCGGTTGCGGGGATGCCACCCCAGGTGGCGCAGTCGCCGATGGCCACCACGAAGTCGGCCGCGTCCGAGAGTTCGCGCACCCATTCCTTCATGGGCCGGCCGGCGAAGCGGTTC
>Ga0256832_1003938_pt1 | contig 10062 bp, 10 predicted proteins | sample 134614metaG_FD_190534 | JGI IMG/M metagenome (GOLD analysis project Ga0256832, IMG submission 190534) | Hydrothermal vent microbial communities from Lau Basin, Pacific Ocean - 134-614 | ecosystem: Environmental > Aquatic > Marine > Hydrothermal vents | place: Pacific Ocean: Lau Basin | collected...
AAGCAATGGAACGCGCAACACAATTAATTGTTGATATATGTGGCGGTAAGGTTGGTCCTATTAGTGATATCAGTACCAATGATAATTTACAACAACGTGACACTATCGCCTTTAGACGTGATCAAATCAAACGTCATTTAGGCATTGAAGTAGAAGATTCTCGCGTTGAAGATATTATGACGCGCCTCGGTTGCACATTAGAAGCAACGGATGCAGGTTGGAATATCACCCCCCCCATTTTCCGCTTTGACCTTGCAACACCAGAAGATATTGTCGAAGAAATTGCGCGTATCTACGGTTACGATAATATTCCTTCTCGTTTACGTCCATTAGTTCCGCTTATTGTCCCGCAAGAGGAAACTAAAGTAAGTGAAGATATTTTGCGTAGTACCTTAGTCAATCGTGGCTATCAAGAAGCAGTAACATACAGTTTTGTATCACCTGAAATGGAACTGCTTCTTAATCCCGCTCATGATGATATTGTCTTAGCCAATCCTATATCTGAAGACCTATCGGTCATGCGTAGCACTTTATGGTCAGGATTAATTCCTGCACTTAATAAAAACTTAAAGCGCCAGCAAAATCGTGTGCGTTTCTTTGAAACTGGACTTAGCTTTATTAATACGGATGACGGTATTGAGCAACGCAAAAAAATAGCAGGTGCAATAACAGGCTCACGTTATCCTGAACATTGGGACAAACAGCCTGAACTTGTTGATTTTTATGATATTAAAGGCGATGTTGAAGCCCTATTATCAGAATCAACTGCAAATGATTACCTTTTTGTACCTGTTGCTCATGCCGCATTACACCCTGGACAATCAGCTGAAATCATCTCTAACAACAAAGTCATTGGTTGGGTTGGATCATTGCATCCTCGTATTGAAGAAAAGCTAGGACTAAGCCAGCCAGTTTTCTTATTTGAGCTAGATATTGATCTTATTACGCATAAGAAGCTGCCAAGTTATCAAAAACTATCCCGCTATCCTTCTATTCGACGTGATATTGCCCTTGTTGTTGATGAGCAAGTAAGCTTTGCTAGTATCGAACAAACCCTCAAAGAAATTGATATTGAACAATTTATAAATTACTCCTTATTTGATGTCTATATTGGTGCAGGTATTGAAGATGGTCAAAAAAGTCTGGCTTTAGGCTTGATTTTCCAAGACTTTTCACGCACCCTAGAGGAGCAAGATATAAGTGGCTATGTTGAAAGTATTGTCTCGAAGTTATCATCATCAACGGGAGCAAGCTTACGACAATAAACCTAGTAACTCCAACAAGTTTGTATCGATGGATACAGCGAGCCAAGAAGCGGTTAACCGCTAGGCGCACTTTGCAGGGAATGGTTACCCCCTTCACAAAAAGTGCAACAACGTGGATGACCGCTTCTTGGGTTGCCCGAAGGGAGTAATCCATCAAAACAAACTTGTTGTGAGTACTAGTATAAAATAATATCTTGAAAAAATAACAAATTAGATATATTTATATAACATCATCGTCTATCATAACAATTATCAATGTCCCAATAAAAGTTAGGCCGATAAAAGCCTGATAAAGGATGGAGTAAGAAAAATATGACCCTCACTAAAGCGGAAATGGTTGAACACCTCTTCGATGAGCTAGGCTTAAATAAGCGTGAAGCAAAAGAACTGGTTGAAATGTTTTTTGAAGAAATTCGTGTTGCTCTCGAAACAGGTGAACACGTTAAACTTTCAGGGTTTGGTAACTTCATGTTACGCGATAAAAAACAACGCCCTGGGCGCAATCCAAAAACAGGAAAACCCATTCCTGTTAGTGCGAGACGTGTTGTAACCTTCCGCCCTGGTCAAAAACTCAAACAACGAGTAGAGAACTATGCTGGAGCCGAGTAACAATAACGAGCTTCCACCTATTCCTGGCAAACGCTATTTTAATATTGGCGAAGTCAGCGAATTGTGTGCAGTTAAATCCCATGTTTTACGCTATTGGGAACAAGAATTTCCTAATTTGAAGCCAATGAAACGTCGTGGCAATCGTCGCTATTATCAGCGTCAAGATGTTTTACTTATCCGTCAGATTAGAGATTTACTCTATATGCAAGGCTATACAATAAGTGGTGCGCGCCATAAGTTAAACGGTGAAGAAGCAGAACAAGATAGCAGTCAAACCAGTCAACTAACACGCCAACTTATCAGTGAGTTAGAAGACATATTAAAGCTAATAAAAGCCTAAATACTTCAGTATAATCAGTATGCTCAGATTGTACTCTGTTTTATTTGAGTTCAAGGCAAAAGGGCGGAGTTTATCAGTATAAATGAGCACTTTTAACACAAAATTTGGGCAAAATAGAGTTCAAGCTAAGTAATTACATTAACAAAAAAGACCGCATGAAACTTAAATTTCATACGGTCTTTTTTGTTAAAAGTTGCTTCTATTCTACGAAACTAACCTACACACCAAGCTGTAGGACGACGCATTCCTGCTAACTGACACCCCTGTTGCATATAACCATGCGGAAAAAGTTTAAATAAGTACTTCTTAGCTGCTTTTTTATCTAAACCTTTTTTCTCAATAAGGAAGTTTGTTGCTTCACGAACATCAGGCGTGGTTTGATGCTCTGCATGATGCTCACGAATAAAGTACAGCATCGGAAAATGCTCTTCATCTTTAAAAACTAAGCCATTCCATTCTTCAGCCAGTTGTTTTGCTAGTGCCTCATTCCAGTCTTCTGGATTCTTTAAATAACCATCAGGACAACGTTCTATGGCTATATCAAGAGGCGTTCTCATACATGTACTCATAATCTTAATTCCTTTAAAAATATTTGCTATTCATTAGTATAAAGCAATATTCACGCCAAGTAGACAAAGAAAAAATAAGTCATTGTAATTATTAGATAAAATAACAATAAAAAGATAGAAAACAGAATAATAAAGCATCTAAACGACTACTTTTGCATCATTTTAGTGCAATATAATTGATTAAAATTTTTTAAACGCTCGTATAAGATCGAGATTAATGTTTCATGCTCAGAAACTAAAGGGCTTATTACAATATGAAAGCTGGGATACTTTCGCATGACTCTCTCACAGATTTCAGTAATATCTCCCCCCTTCCCTGCATGACGACCTGCCAGCAAAAAGAGTAAACTTACAATAGCAGTCGTTTCTCCCGATATTGCTTTTTTAAGCAAACAATCTTCTAATAAAGCACCATTAAAATCGTACTCCGCTCCCTCTCTACGCTCCATTACAGCCTGATCTATTTGTGTGCTAAAGCGTTGCTGTAACTGCTCGACAATATGTTTGCGTACTGCGGTTACACGCGCTACAGGCGAGCCATGATCTACAACAATAATATTTTTCAATGGATAATTTTTTTGTTTAGCTGCTACTAAAATATTGTCGTAAACAATATCAACTAAACGAGGCTCACCTTCTGGCAAAGGATAGAGCACATCAGCAATATCAACCCTTAAATCAGCAAATTCTTCTATTAAGGATTCTACTTCACTCACAACAAACGAGGTAAGTGCTCTACTTTCACCAAAGAATAAAGGCAAGATTATAAAATGATGATCACCTAATGCTAGGCGTTGTCTTATAAAAGAGGTTAATATTTGTGCTGCCTGATCATCCAATTCTACCACAGAAATTTTATCAGCATGTTGCAATGAAACAGGGTGGATTTTTTGCCCTGATTTTAAACTTAAATCATGAGCTAACTGACGTAATCGCTTTGTCGCATCGGCTCGTAGCGATCCATTATCAAGCAGTAAAAAACAGGACACTATTTTAGATCGAGCACATCTTGCATATCAAACACACCGTTATCACCCTCTTCTTTTTGTGCTAACCAAATCGCTGAACGGATAGCTCCTTTTGCAAAAGTCATACGACTTGATGCTTTATGGGTAATTTCCAAACGCTCACCAATATCTGCAAACATAACGGTATGCTCTCCCACAATATCGCCTGCACGAATGGTTTGAAAACCGATAGTCTTACGATCACGCTCACCCGTAATGCCTTCACGCGAGTAAACGGCACATTCAGTCAAGTCACGATCCAAAGCATCGGCGATCACTTCACCCATGCGTAAAGCTGTACCCGAAGGTGCATCTACTTTATGACGATGATGCGATTCAACTATCTCAATATCCACATCATCACCCATTACTCTTGCTGCTATATCCAGAAGTTTTAAACTGAGTGTGACACCTACACTAAAGTTTGCCGCGAAAACAATTGGAGCTATTGCACCTGAGGCATAAATCTGCGCTTTTTCATCTTCACTAAAGCCTGTTGTACCGATAACAATTCTTTTATTATTTTCTAAACACCAACTTAAGTGATCCATTGTGGGATCAGGACGCGTAAAGTCAATTAAGACATCACACTCTTGCTCAGCATCCTCTGGAGAGGGGGCAATTATCACCCCATTTTTTCCGATGCCTGCAAGCTCTCCCGCATCAGCACCTAATAAAGAACTTTCGGGGTACTCTGTTGCTACGGTTAGCTCGGTTTTCTCATTTTCATGACAAGCTTCAACTAAGGTTTTCCCCATTCGACCTGCCGCACCAACAACGCCTATTCGTACCATTATGCTATCTCACTAAAATATATAAAAAAATAACTATTCAAATAGTTATTACTTACTTTTTTTCTTAGCTTGATCCTTATCAGGGTCAAACCAACCTTTAATATCCTCAAAAAAAGTCTTAGCTTTGGCACCCCAACCATGTTGCTGAGGACTATGACGCTCTCCGCCATTATTAAGACAAGCCTCTATCTCTTTAAAAAGCGTTTTTTGTAGATCAGTTAAATTAACGGGCGTTTCTACCACTACTTTACACAATAAGTCACCCGCTACCGCATTACGCACCGATTTCACCCCTTTACCCCGTAAACGGAATATACGTCCTGTTTGAGTCTCAGCAGGTACTTTTAAGGTTACTTCACCTGATAAGGTAGGTACTGTAACTTCCCCACCCAGTGCTGCTGTGGTAATACGAATAGGTACTTCACAATGCAAGTCGGTATCATCACGCGTAAATAACTCATGCTTTTTCAGGCTAACTTGTACATACAAATCACCTGATGGACCACCATTTACACCTGCCTCACCTTCTCCTGACAAGCGAATACGATCTCCCGTATCGACACCCATTGGAATGCTGACTTCCAACGTTTTCTCTCTCTCTACCGTACCTTGCCCATGACAAGACTCACAAGGGTCTTTGATAACCTTACCAACACCATTGCAGTGAGGACAGGTTTGCTGTACGGCAAAAAATCCTTGCTGAATACGCACTTGCCCCATGCCTTGACAGGTTGAACAACTATCTGGGCTTGTGCCTTTTTTAGCACCTGTACCGCCACAAGACTCACAACGCTCTTGTGTCGGTATGCGAATATCGACCTTTTTACCAAAAACAGCTTCTTCAAGTGTTAGTTCTAAATTATATTGAAGGTCGCTACCACGATAAGCTCGGTTAGCACCACCACCGCGTCTAGTACCTCCAAAAATATCACCAAAGACATCTTCAAAAATATCACCAAAACCACCACTCGCACCAGGACCAGCCCCCATTGAGGAGTCTACCCCCGCATGACCAAACTGATCGTAAGCCGCACGCTTTTGATCATCTGATAATACTTCATATGCTTCTTTAGCTTCTTTAAACTTTCCTTCTGCCTCAGCATCACCAGGGTTTCTATCAGGATGGTACTTCATCGCTAAACGCTTAAAAGATCGTTTCAAATCCTTTGTGCTTACGTTTTTATGTACACCTAATACTTCGTAATAATCTCGTTTAGACATTTTTTTATCCTAAAAAGAAAGGGCATCTAAAAGAAAGGGAGTCTAATTTATTTTAGATACTCTTTTTTAGACTCTCCTGAAAAAAAAGCAGGCCCGAGCGGAAGCTCCTCTCGTGCCTATAAAATTCTTTAAAGCAACTAGTACTCCAACCACGTTATATTGACGGATACAACAACTCAAAACGCGGTTGGAGCACTAGTTTTATTACTTATTTTTTCTTATCATCCACTTCTTCAAACTCAGCATCAACCACGTCTTCATCAGCATCAGCTTTAGCATCTTTCGCTGCTTGTTCACCTGCTGGTGTTCCTGCTTGTGCCGCAGCCGCTTGTGCTAAAGCCCCCGATGCTTGCATAAGCTCTTCTGTTTTCTTCTCGATGGCTTCTTTGTCGTCACCTTTAATCAACTCTCTTAAATCTTTGATTAATGTTTCAACTTTAGTCTTTTCAGCTGCATCAATTTTATCGCCTAAATCTTTCAACGATTTTTCCGTTGAATGCGCCATACCATCGGCTTGGTTACGTGCATCGATTAACTCACGTGCTTTCTTATCTTCATCAGCATGTGCTTCTGCATCCTTAACCATTTTTTCAATTTCTTCATCTGAAAGACCAGAAGAAGCTTTAATCACAATTGATTGCTCTTTACCTGTCGCTTTATCTTTTGCTGATACATTTAAAATACCATTTGCATCAATATCTAAAGAGACTTCAATTTGAGGCTGACCACGAGGTGCGGGTGGAATATCCGTTAAATCAAAACGACCTAACGATTTATTACCACTTGCCATCTCACGTTCACCTTGTAATACGTGAACAGTAACCGCACTTTGGTTATCTTCTGCTGTTGAAAAAATCTGCTGTGCTTTTGTTGGGATTGTTGTATTTTTCTCGATCAATTTCGTCATAACACCACCCATTGTCTCAATACCCAGAGACAATGGCGTAACATCTAACAATAGAACGTCGGTAACACCGCCACCTAACACACCACCTTGAATCGCAGCACCTACTGCAACAGCTTCATCAGGGTTCACATCTTTACGTGGCTCTTTACCAAAGAAGCTAGCCACCTCCTCTTGAACCATTGGCATGCGCGACTGACCACCAACCAAAATAATATCGTTGACTTCATTTGCAGAAACACCAGCATCTTTCAATGCCATCTTACAAGGCTCAATGGTACGCTTTACTAAGTCCTCAACTAAAGATTCTAATTTTGCACGAGTTACTTTTACATTCAAATGCTTAGGACCTGATGCATCTGCTGTGACATAAGGCAAATTCACATCCGTCTGAGATGTAGATGAAAGCTCAATTTTTGCCTTTTCTGCTGCTTCTTTCAAACGCTGTAGTGCAAGTGGATCATTGTGAAGATCAACCCCATTGTCTTTCTTGAACTCATCCGCAAGATAGTCAATCAGACGCATATCGAAATCTTCACCACCAAGGAAGGTATCACCATTGGTAGAAAGTACTTCAAACTGGTACTCACCATCTATTTCAGCAATTTCAATAATCGATACATCAAATGTACCACCACCTAAGTCATAAACAGCAATGGTACTATCACCCGATGATTTATCCATACCAAAAGCAAGTGCTGCTGCGGTAGGCTCATTGATAATACGCTTAACATCTAAACCTGCGATTTTACCTGCATCTTTTGTTGCCTGTCGTTGAGAATCATTAAAGTACGCGGGAACTGTAATAACTGCTTCGGTTACCTCTTCACCCAAATAAGCCTCGGCATCTTTTTTTAGTTTTTGTAAAATACGCGCAGAAACCTCGGGAGGAGACATTTTTTTGCCATCCGCTTCAACCCAAGCATCGCCATTATCTGCTTTGATAATATTATAAGGCACTAATTTAATATCTTTTTGTACTGCCTCTTCGTCATATGTACGACCAATAAGACGCTTAATAGCAAACAAGGTATTCTCTGGGTTAGTTACTGCCTGACGTTTTGCAGGCTGACCGACTAAAACTTCCTCACCTGTGAAAGCAACAATCGAAGGTGTTGTACGATCGCCCTCTGCATTTTCAATAACCTTTGGGGTATCGCCTTCCATTACCGCGACACAACAATTGGTAGTACCCAAATCGATTCCAATAATTTTTCCCATGATATTCTCCAATTTTTCACGGCTTATAAATAGGGACTTACCCAAAAAAGCCTTATTTCATATTCTAATAATTTATTCACAAGCCCTAATTTTCAAGACTCATTTAAGATATTAGTACTCCAACAAGTTTGGTTTGATGGGTACCAGTTAAGTGCGGTTGATTTTGTTTAATTCAAGCAAAAAACAAATGATAAGAACAAGTTTTTATCAAAAACTTATACTTAAAATCTATGTATTCTTCGCAACCATCACCATAGCAGGACGAACCAAACGACCATTTAGTGTATAACCTTTCTGCATTACCGCAGATACCATACCATCGTCATACTCTTCACTTGGTTGCATTGCCATTGCTTGATGAAATTCAGGATCAAACTTTTCACCTAAAGGATCAATTGCCTCTAGATTTGATTTTTCCATCACTGACTCAAACTGCTTTAACGTCAAACTCATGCCTTCACGAATGCTTTCAAGGTCGCCTTCTGCTTGCAAACCCATTTCTAAGCTATCGATAACAGGTAGAAGTTGCTCCACAAATTTCTGTACTGCAAATTTATGTGCATCTGACACCTGCTTTTCGCTACGTTTGCGTTGATTATCCATTTCTGCCTGTAGGCGAATTAAAGTATCCCAGCTCTCAGCTGCTTTATTTTCTGCTTTCGCTAACTCCTCACGTAACTGCTCGATGGCATCTTCCGACTCTTCGCTCTGATCAACATCCATCTGCTCATCGACTTGCTCGTCCATCTGCTCATCGACTTGCTCTACGCTTTCTTCAGAGTTGACTGTAGCTGTGGCTTCTTTATCTTGCTCAGACTGATTATTTTCGCTACTCATTAGTATCTCTCTACAAAGGAATTGATGATGATTTTTCGGCATATTCAATGGAATGACCGCAATATACCGATGACTGCGTATAAGGTAGGGTTTAAGAAAATGAATTCAAGAGAATCTATCAATTATTTTTATAATTTATCCAAGCACTAAGACCGATAGGACAATCGCACTTAAATTAGTGGCTTGTAAAATCAACTACTTACAATTCACATAATTTTAAAATTCGTGAATTTTATTTATTCTCAAGATTACGAGCCTTGTAACTTGCTGATTTTACAATGTTCATTAAAGTCAACTAAATTTAAGTGCGATTGCCCTACTTTGTTGGTTTACAAGGCTTTATCAAAAATTATTTAATCAAAGCATGGGATGAAGGCTTTTTTAGCCAGCCTAAAGAAAACGTTATCGCCCGATACAAAAAACGCATGGATAAATCATTAGGTGTTGACGCCATCCCGCTAGATCACATCGAAGACTTGCACAATTTAGGCTACTTGCCACTAAAAATAAAAGCCTTGCCAGAAGGTAGTCGAGTCAATATCAAAGTACCGATGTTTACCATTATCAACACAATTCCCGAGTTTTTTTGGCTAACCATTACGCGTTGAAGCCGATACTAATGGTTTTGTGCTGTTTGATAAACAAAGCAAACAGCAGGAAGAACAAGGTCTACTAGAAACAGTATTTAAAGATGGCAAGTCGATTAAGGAAACAAATCTTGCAGAGATTCGAGCAAGGTTAAAACAGTTATAGATCGAGTAACTTACCTGCATCCTGAGTCTGTCGAAGGATGTAGGTTATTAGTTATTTCATGAGAAATTATCTAAACTTCTGCTGATTTATCCATCTGTCCCATTTTTGAAAAATACTCAATACTACCATCTTGATCACATATCCAAACTTCCCTTGCTCCTTGATTTAGGTATAAACGTATTTTTTCTTGCATTTCTTCTGTTGAATTAGAAGGACTAACAATCTCCACACATATTTCAGGTGCGACACTATAAGGGGTATCAAAGCCATGCTTAGCTATAAACTCATCTGATGCCCATGCTACATCCGCAACTTTTACGCCTTCAGGTGTTGTGATTGAGCATTCAATAATAATTTCTCCAGACTGCTTACTACTACTATGAATTCTATGTCCAATTTTATATTGAAGGTTTCCATGATTATTATTAACAGGACTCATAAGAATTTTTCCCCATTTATTTAGTTCTATTTTGAAGGGAAGGTCTTGTAAAAATGGATTATCAATAACTTGTTGCCAATCCATAAATATCTCCTGTTACATA
>Ga0256832_1003939_pt1 | contig 10062 bp, 7 predicted proteins | sample 134614metaG_FD_190534 | JGI IMG/M metagenome (GOLD analysis project Ga0256832, IMG submission 190534) | Hydrothermal vent microbial communities from Lau Basin, Pacific Ocean - 134-614 | ecosystem: Environmental > Aquatic > Marine > Hydrothermal vents | place: Pacific Ocean: Lau Basin | collected...
ACTACAAAAAAAAGCCCCCACCTTGCCGGTGAGGGCTTTTTGATCGACTGCCTGCTTACTGCAACTTGAGCAGCTCCTTGTCGACAACCGACTTCGGCATGGGGATGTAACCGTCCTTGACCACGACATTCTGCCCCGCTTTGGACAACACCATCTTCAGGAACTCGCGCTCCAGCGGCGGCAGCGGCCTGTTGGGATGTTTGTTCACATAGACATACAGGAAACGTGACAGCGGGTACTTGCCGGTAATGGCATTTTCCGGTGTCGCTTCAACAAACGGCTGGCCGGCCTTTTTCGTCAGCGGCACAGTGCGTACGCCCGAGGTTTTATAACCAATACCGGAATATCCTATGCCGTTGAGCGAAGCAGATACCGACTGTACAACCGATGCGGAACCCGGCTGCTCGTTGACGTTGTTCCGGTAGTCACCCTTGCACAACGCCTTCTTCTTGAAGTAACCGTAGGTACCGGAAACCGAATTGCGGCCGTACAGCTGGATAGTGCGGTTTTTCCAGGCGCCTTCCAGACCCAGCTGGCCCCAGCGCGTGATATCTTCCGGGTAGCCACACTTGCGGGTGGATGAAAATACCGCGTCAACCTGCGGAATCGTCATACCCTTGACCGGGTTATCCTTGTGTACAAACACGGCAAGCGCATCGATGGCAACGCGAATCGGGGTTGGCTTGTAACCGTAACGGCGTTCAAAGGCTTCCAGTTCCTTGTCCTTCATCTTGCGACTCATCGGACCCAGGTTGGATGTACCTTCGGTCAGTGCCGGTGGCGCCGTGGAAGAACCTGCCGCCTGAATCTGGATATTGACGTTGGGGTATTCACGCTTGAACTGCTCGGCCCACAGCGTCATCAGGTTGGCCAGGGTATCGGAACCGACACTGGACAGGTTGCCGGATACGCCGCTGACGCGCTGGTAGTCAGGTATATTCGGATCTACTTTGGCATCTGCCATCAGCGAACTGCTGAAACCCAGCACTGCCGACAGTACGCCGGCAACCAGTGTGTGTTTACGTAAAGCCATTCGTGTTCTCCTTGATCAGGAACAATTATGTTGAATCGGGTTTGTCACTGTGTGGAGATGCTAGCCCTGCAATATGACAGGCGTATTACAGTTGCAGGTTTTTTGCGGATTTGCAGCTGCGTAATTGTGATTCAGGGAACCGGCAACTGAAACGACTGCCACGTCCCGGTTCACTGTCGATTTCAAGGCGCCCCTGGTGCCGTAACAATACATGTTTCACAATGGCGAGTCCCAGGCCGGTACCACCACGCGCACGCGATCTTCCGGCGTCGACACGGTAAAAGCGTTCTGTCAGACGGGGAATATGCTGCGCCTCAATACCCGGCCCGGTATCGGTCACCGAAAACAGTGCGTACTCACCTTCACGTGCCCAGTTCACGCGAATACTGCCTCCCGCCGGTGTGTAATGCACGGCATTGAGTACCAGGTTGGAGAATGCGCTGTACAGCTCACTCTCCACGCCAACCAGGCACAGGTTGTCCTCGATATCGACTTCAAACCGGTGCCCTTCCCTGCCACTGAACGTCTTCGCCTGGCTGACAACCTGCGCTACCAGCTCGGGGATATTGACAACCCGGGTCGCATGACCGGGCTCATCACTCTCCAGCCGTGCCAGCAGCATCAGGTCTTCGACCAGCCGGCTCATTCGCCGGGTCTGCTCCTGCATGCTTTGCAGGGGAGCAAGACAACGCTCATCAGGGTCCTCATCAATCAATGCTTCCAGGTAGCCGGAAATCACTGTGAGCGGGGTGCGTAATTCATGTGACACATTGGCTACAAAATCCTGGCGCATGCGTTCCAGCTTCTGAATATGCGTCATATCGCGTGCGACAAGCAGGCGACGTTTTCCGGCATAAGGGACAAGGCGAATCCGCAGTGTCTGGCCCTCGTTGACCGGAGAAGGCATTTCGACACCCTGCGAATAATCACCACTGTGGAGATACTCCAGGAAGGCAGGATGCCGAATCAGGTTGCTGATACGCTGACCACTGTCGCGCGGGAACTCAAAACCCAGGTAACGGGCAGCTGCCGTATTCCACCACTCGATCTCCTCGCTGTCAGGCCTGAGTTCAACAGTGGCATCCGGTAACGCACTGGTCATTTTATGCAGCCGTTTCAGCATACCGCTCAGGTTGCGCTTGCGCTTCTGGTTCCGCTGCTGTAACCGGTAGATATGCTCGAACGCTTCGTCCCAGATACCGCTGGCCTCGGGTGGCTTGAATGACTTGCTCTCGCGCAACCAGCGAACCAGTCGGTTGAGGTTATAAAGGTGCCAGCCAAGGTAAACAATGAGCACAAGTAACAGACCCACCATGGCCTGTCCCGTCAGTGCTCCGGCAAGCACCCCCGCCAGTACCAGTACAGCCAGCCGCCACAGCTCATTCTGCCAGGCTCGTGTCACACTTTTGCCTTGTCTGAAAAACGATATCCGGCGCCTCGCACGGTTTGTATGAAGCGATCACAGCCACAGGCTGACAACGCCTTGCGCAGACGTCTGATGTGGACATCCACGGTGCGCTCTTCAACATAGATACCACGCCCCCAGACACGGTCGAGCAATTGTTCGCGGCTGTATACACGGTCAGGATGACGCATAAAAAAGGACAGCAAACGAAACTCTGTCGGCGCCAGCTCAATTTCCTTTTCATCGACCAGGACCCGGTGCTCGACCGGGTTCAGTGTGAGCCCACCAATCCGGATCACTTCCTGCTCCGATTCGGGGCTGGTTCGTCGTAACACAGCCTGTATCCGGGCAATCAGCTCTCTGGGCGAAAAGGGCTTGGTGACATAGTCGTCAGCCCCGGTTTCCAGCCCGCGTACCCGGTCATTCTCGTCACTGCGGGCTGTTATCATAATGACCGGCAGTGATGTGGTTAGCTCTTCACGACGCAGCCGCCTGGCAAGATCAACACCGCTCATACCCGGCAGCATCCAGTCCAGCAAGACAAGATCGGGAGGATTGGCAGCGATCGCCAGCAATGCCTGCTCGGCATCGGCAACCTCTTCCACACGAAAACCGGCTTTTGTCAGGGAATAACCCAGCATTTCGCGGATTGCCGACTCGTCTTCTACGACCAGAATACGTTTCATTTTCTCTGTTACCGGATCACGACAGCATCACAGCAAAGCACAGAAATATTACGATGATGTGACAGACGCTTCCCCGGGGCTGGCAAGCACCAGTGAAAACCAGCCATTATCCGGTTCAAAATGTTGCTGAACAGCCAGCCCCGCACCGTTCAGCAAGGATTCCAGGCGGGCGGGCGTGAACTTGCGGCTGATCTCGGTAAGAATCCGCTCACCGGCTTCCAGTTCCAGGGTATGTCCCAGTGACCCAAGGTGTACAGACTGTCGGCAGCGCGATACCAGGTACATCTCTATCTGGCTGGCCCGGGCATTAAACAGAGCGCGGTGTTCGAAGTTGGTGTCGCAGAAGTCCGCATCCAGTTCGCGGTTCAATACCTGCAGCAGGTTCAGGTTAAACTGTGCGGTAACACCTGACTCATCATTATAGGCGGCATGCAGCACACCGGGGTCCTTGACACGATCAGCGCCGAGTAGCAAACCGTCGCCGGGACGCATAATGGCGCGCACCTCGGCAAGAAATGTCGCCGCTTCCTGCTCGGTGAAGTTACCGATTGTTCCACCAAGGAACAGGTACAGGCAACGGCCTTCGCGTGGTGGCAACCCGGCCAGCCCCCCGTGATAGTCACCAACCAGCGCGTTGACCCGCAGCCAGTCATACTCCTGCACCAGTTGCTGTCCGCTGTCCCGTAGCATTTCCTCGCACACATCAAAGGGCCAGTAAGCCGCCGTCTCCCCGACCCGGTCACAGGCATCGAACAGGTGCCGCGTCTTGCGCGCGGTACCACTGCCGAACTCGACAATATGGTCCGGCCGCAATTGCTCAATGACCTCCCGCGCACAGGTCCGCAGCAGCGCCTCCTCGGTACGGGTCGGGTAGTATTCACGGGTTTCGCAAATCGCATCGAACAGTTGCGAACCACGCTCGTCATAGAAGTACTTGGGTGGCATGGAACGCGGCGCATCGATCAACCCCGCACTGGCATCTTCCAGAATATCCTGGACTGGCACAACGGCCGGCACTCTGTGACTGGTCAGTCGTGACGCAATGTTGTCTTCCATTTACACCACCATATTGGATAAACAGGCCGTATAGGCTACCATCGACGGCAATTCAGCGAAACAGAGAGCCTAGTCACCCGATGTGCCGGATCGCCGCCTACCTGGGAGAGCCTGTCGCGCTGAGTCATTTTCTGCTCGATCCGCCACACAGCCTGGAAGTCCAGGGCTGGGCACCACAGGAACTCAAATACGCCAGACTGAATGCCGACGGGTTTGGTTTTGCCTGGTACGATAGCGAAGACCGGCCGGCCGCCTATATCAACCCGGCACCCATCTGGTCAGACCCGAATCTGCCGCACCTCGCGAGGACCCTCATCAGCCCGCTGTGGCTTGCAAGTGTCCGCAGTGCAACAGCCGGCAACCCGGTCAATCACGTCAACACACAGCCGTTCATCGACAGTGAGTTCCTGTTTGACCACAACGGACTCATCGATGACTTCCACGGTTCGGTACAAAAGAACATGATCCGGCAGCTGGCGCCGGAACAACTTGCCACAATACGCGGCAACACCGAGTCCGAATACCTGTTTGCCGCATTGAGACAGCTGCTCAATGACAACCCTGACCTTCCTGTGGAAACCGCGCTGGCTGAATTGATGGATAATATTGCCGTCTGGGCGGAAGATCATCGTTGCCTGCTCAACCTTGTCGTCAGTGATGGTGAGCGCCTGTATGCCGTGCGCCACGCAATCGGTGACGGCTGCCCCTCACTGTATTACACTACCGACGATGAAATGTTCCCCGGCGCACAGCTCATTGCCTCGGAACGCCTGACCGAATCCGCATTCTGGCAAAGTGTGCCGGAACACCAGATTCTGATCCTTGACCCGGAAGAGCCACCTGAACTGTTATCACTGTAAGCATGGACGCACTGATCAATGAACTGGAAATGGCGCATGCGCTGGTACTGGCTCTCGCCGAGGATGCCGATGACGCCACTTTTCGCACCCAGTATCACCCTGACCTGAGCCCACTGGGCTGGCATCTTGGCCACTGTGTGTTTACCGAATGCCTGTGGCTACATGAAAAAATTCGTGGTGATGACAGTGTCACAGCGCCGATTGCAGACTTCTACATCCCGCCACGTACACCGAAGCCGGAACGGGGCCAGCTGCTGCCACCCCGGGAACCGATGCTCAACTGGGTACGGGACCTGCAGGAATACAACCTGCACTTTCTCTCCGATATACCACCACAGTGGCGTGAGCATGAACTGCTCAGGGACGACTACATTGTTCATTTCCTCATCCAGCACTACAGTCAGCACTACGAAACCATGCTCATGGTGCTGACCCAGAAGGCGCTTGCCGAAACAGCACTGAACGGACTGGACCCCTCACCCATGACAGCACAGATGCCCGGCGGGGAACGTATCGAGATACCCGCGGGGCATTATCGTATTGGTGGTGAATCACCCACTGCATACGACAACGAAGTACCACCGCAACATGCCGAACTGGGCGGGTTCCGGATCAGCAAAACACCTGTCAGTAATGCCGAGTTCCTGGGCTTTATCGAGGACAACGGCTACCAGCGCGAGGAACTCTGGGAAAACGAAGGCAGGGCCTGGCTTGAGCAGCACGCTATTTCATCACCGGACCACTGGCGACAGACTGACGAGGGTATCTGGTACGGCGTCAGTCTGCGTGGCAGTTACGAACTGGCCCCGGATGAACCCGTATCCGGCATCAGCCGGCACGAAGCCCGCGCCTTTGCCAACTGGGCCGGCGGACGCCTGCCACACGAGTACCAGTGGGAAGCCGCATGCCGTAGCGGAATACTGGAGCAAACCGGCCGTGCCTGGGAATGGTGTGACAATACTTTCCACCCTTATGACGGCTTCAAGCCATTCCCATACCCGGAATATTCCCAACCCTGGTTCGATGAAAACCACTACAGCCTGCGTGGCGGCTGCCTGCATACCCGCCCGGCAATCAAGCGTCCCAGTTTCCGCAACTTCTATGAACCCGACAAACGCCACATATTTGCAGGCCTGCGACTGACATTTTGAGCTGACCTGTTGCCAGCAAGAATATACCCACACAATCTTTGCATAATGAACCCTGCTTGATACACTGACCCTGATGGTCAGGCAGGATGTTCCAATCGAAACCCGCAGGAAAATATTCCCTGCATCTCCTTTTCGGGGTTCCTGTCGCCTGCAACTCTGGCTGGCCATTTTGCCTGGCATCATCGTATTTACCTGCACGTTATACTTTCTTCACGTTCCTCAGCGGCTCCAGCACGGCAAGGACGCCAGGACAACCATTGCCCTGCTTGATGCCATGCGCCACCCGATGCTCGAAATCAAGAAGGTCGAGACACAATTTATTGCGACAGGTAATTCAGAAACTGCCTATCGTTCCCTGGACAACTTAACTGAACAGGCAGAACAGCTGCTTGACCGCTATCGACATGCAGCTGCCTACAATACAGGGCTGACTGAATCTGTCGAACAGTTTATAACAACCTATCACGAGTGGGTCGCGGCCGAACACCACCTCATAACGCATGTCATACCTGCCGAAGAAAAGCCGTCTGGCTCTCACCTCGCCGGGCACCTGAGTCGGGTCAATGCACTTTTCCTGTCTGCCATGACAGAACTTTCCGGGGCTGAACCCCTGATTCACCAGGATCTTCACAAAGGACAACAGGCCCTGTCTGTCCTGCAATGGTCAGGGGCTTTGCTGGGCATCTACCTGTTTGTCCTGATCCTGTTACATCAGCGTGCCGCGAGCCGGCTGATCGCCGCAAAACAGCAGGACCTGGATACAACATTGCAGAGTATCGGGGACGCCGTCATCACAACTGACCCGCAAGGCAGGATCAAACGCCTGAACCCGGTCGCAGTACATCTGACAGGCTGGGATGCTGATGAAGCCCGGGGACACCCCCTGGCCGAGGTATTCAGAATTGTGAATGCCGAAACAGGGAAAACAGTCGAGAATCCCGCTGACAAGGTGCTGCGTGAAGGGAAAACGGTAGGCCTCGCCAATCATACCGTGCTGATTGCGCGCAACGGGGCACACTTCCAGGTTGCTGACAGTGCAGCACCGATCCGCGACAGCTCTGGGGGGATAACCGGTGTGGTCCTGGTGTTCAGGGATGTTACTGAAGACTACAAACTTCAGCAGAGCGTAAGGGATCACTCACAACGCCTGCAACGTATCATTGAATCGGCACTGGATGCGGTCATTGTTGCTGATGAACAAGGCACGATCCTGGAGTGGAACCCCCGGGCTGAAAGTATATTCGGCTGGTCACGCGATGACATCGTCGGCCAGTGTCTCAATGAAACAATCATTCCTGTGTCACTGCGTGAGGCACATCTGCAGGGTATACAAAGACTGACCGAAACAGGAACAGCACACGTACTTGGAAATCGCATGGAAACCCGTGGGCTGCGCAGGGACGGATCGGAATTCCCGATTGAACTGACCATTACCCGGCTACACCAGAGCAGGGGCTGGCTGTTCAGCGCCTTTATACGTGACCTGAGCACGCAAAGAACTGCAGAAGAAGAGCTCCGGCTTGCTGCAACAACATTTAAAAGCCATGCAGGCATCCTGATCACTGATAGCAATGGAACCATCCTGCGTGCCAATCCGGCATTTGAGGCAATGAGCGGTTACAGCGCCGACGAAATTATCGGAGAAAATCCCCGTATCCTGCAGTCCGGGCGCCAGGATGAGGCGTTTTACCAGAAAATGTGGTCTACCATCGCCAGCGAAGGTCAGTGGCAGGGAGAATTATGGAACCGGCGCAAGGATGGAAGCCTGTATGCCGAATGGCTGACTATTACCGCGGTAAAAAACCTGAACGGTGACATCACGCATTATGTAGCAACCAGCCAGGACATCACCGAGCGCAAGAACGCAGAAGCGCGTTTCGAGCACCTGGCCTATCACGATGACCTGACCGACCTTGCCAACCGGCGCCTTCTGCGCGACCGGACAGAACACGAAATTGCCGTGGCCAAACGTCGCGGTATCCTCGGCGCACTCCTGTACCTGGACCTCGATCGTTTCAAAAATCTCAATGATGCCCTGGGGCACCCGGTGGGTGATGAATTGCTGCGCCAGGTCGGTGAACGACTGAAAACCCTGGTACGTGCGGAAGACACCGTCGCGCGTGTTGGTGGTGATGAATTCGTGGTCCTGCTGCCCATGTTAAGCCCGGATGCATCAAAAGCCAGTTTCGAGGCCCAGGCGGTCACAGAAAAAATCCGTGCGTGCCTGTCGGAACCCTACACACTGAATGAACACCTTTACCATATTACGCCCAGCATTGGCATTGTGCTGTTCCCGGAAGGCGAAGGTAATGCTGATGACCTTCTTAAACACGCTGACAGCGCCCTTTACCGCGCCAAGGAAGACGGTCGCAATACAGCCCGTTTTTACCAGCCGGACATGCAGGCAGTTGCCGAAACACGACTCGCACTGGAAAAGGATTTGCGCCATGCACTGAAACACGATGAACTGTCGCTCCACTACCAGCCCCAGGTAAATGGATCCGGTGAGCTGATTGGCGCCGAGGCCCTGATCCGCTGGCAACATCCCGAACAGGGCATGATACCACCCGACCGGTTTATTCCGGTCGCAGAAGATACCGGCCTGATCGTTGAAATCGGCACCTGGGTACTGCGCACTGCAGCACAACAGATACACACCTGGCAACAGAACAGACTTTATCCGGCCACACACCGTCTTGCAGTAAATGTCAGTCCAAGGCAATTCCGCCAGACCAATTTTGTCGACCTGGTTACCGAAATATTCAATGAAGAAGGTGTCTCGCTGAAACACCTGGAACTGGAAATCACCGAGACACTGGTCATGGAGAATGTCAAGGACGCCATCGAGAAAATGTCCACCCTGAGAGACAAGGGTGTGCTGTTCTCCATTGACGACTTCGGTACCGGTTATTCTTCACTGAGTTATCTCAAACGCCTGCCGGTGGATCAGCTGAAGATCGATCGTTCCTTTGTGCGCGATATCGTTACCGACCCCGATGATGCCGCCATTATCGAAACCATCATTGCCATGACAAGTCACCTTGGACTGGGCGTCATTGCTGAAGGCGTGGAGACACACGAACAACTGGATTTTCTCAGGGAAAGAGGATGCACCGCTTTCCAGGGCTACCACTTCAGCCAGCCGGTACCCGCAGAAGAATTTACCGGTTTTTTTAATTCTCCCGTGTTCCCCGCCAGACCGGAATAGATACACTGCCGCCCTGGCCTGAAGCAGTTTTAGTCTCCTGCTCCGGGGTACTGCTAAACCACTCTGGACCGCAGGGGTCGATTCAACCGGCTTCATGACTACCGATATACTGCTACCGGTTTCTTCCTGCCCTGTATTTTATGCTTGCCAATCGTCTGGTTTTTCGAAGAATGTTCAGCTGGCTTGCGGAAACCCGGATTCGTCTGTCTGGTGGTCCAGAGCGGAATCCACACCCTGCCATTGTCTCGGACAGTTTTATCTTCAGCAGGAAACTGCATGCCATGAGCCATGCATCGACCATCGCCGTATCGGGAGGCAAGCTGGTGGCTGCGTGGTTTGGGGGATCCCTGGAATCCCGCCCCGACGTAGGCATTATGCTTTCCATCAACAACGGGAAGGTGTGGTCGACACCCGCCGAGATTGCCAACGGAATCCAGCAAAACGGAACCCGCTATGCGTGCTGGAACCCGGTCCTGTTTCAACCTGACTCCGGTCCTCTGCGACTATTCTACAAAGTTGGCAGAAATCCACGAAACTGGTGGGGCATGTGTATGGACTCTGTCGATCACGGCCTGACCTGGAGTGCACCTGTACGTCTCAGCGAAGGCATATTCGGCCCAGTCAAGAATAAACCCGTCCAGCTGGCGAATGGTGAATGCCTTA
>Ga0256832_1003940_pt1 | contig 10060 bp, 14 predicted proteins | sample 134614metaG_FD_190534 | JGI IMG/M metagenome (GOLD analysis project Ga0256832, IMG submission 190534) | Hydrothermal vent microbial communities from Lau Basin, Pacific Ocean - 134-614 | ecosystem: Environmental > Aquatic > Marine > Hydrothermal vents | place: Pacific Ocean: Lau Basin | collected...
AGGTGCGGCGCCTGGCCGGCGATACCGCCGTCTGGCCGCAGCTGCGCAAGGAGGACGTGTTCGACCTGGTCAAGATCGAGATCCGGGCCGGGACCACGGGCAAGCCCGACAAGCAGCGTGAACAGGAGAGCTGGGTGAAGTTCATGCCGCAACTGCGGGATCTGATCGCCCAGGTCAGCGAGCTGCGCCGCAACGGCGACACGGAGACGGCCGACGCGCTGGTGCGCGTTGCCCGGGAAACCATCCGCCGCTTCGACGAGCGCTTCGACGTGGAGGAGTTCCTGCCGCAGAACGCGGGCAACGATCAGCCGAACGACCAGCTGATGCAGATCCAACAGCAGATGGCCGAGATGCAGAAGCAGATGGCGCTGCTCGATGCCCAGATCCGCAAGACCAACGCGGAAGCCGCCAAGACCGAGGTGGACGCCGCCGTCACGGCGCAAGGCCTCGGCGGCGTCATGCCGCCCATTGACGGGGTGCTGCAATGAGCCTGCTACCACAGACGTTCACGGGTCTGCTCGACCAGTACGGCAACCTGGTGCCCATCCTGGCCCTGCGGCCGTCGCATGCGAGCCTGAGCATCGGCAGCACGTCGGCGCGCGTGGCATTGCCTGGCAATGGGGTGGTCTACCGGATCTCGGCGACCAAGGACTGCTGGATCCAGTTCGGCGACGTGTCGGTCGTCGCAGCCGCTGGCGACATGCTGTTCCTCCAGGGAACGGAGGTCGTGCGGTTGCCGGTAGACGCCACGCACATCGCAGCCGTCACCGTGGACGGGACCGGAGCCCAGCTGGGCATCACCGAACTGCAAGGGGAGAACTGACATGTGGCCTTTCTCACGCAAGGCGAAATCCGAACCCGAGGTCGGTTACACAGGCCAGCCGGTGTTCGTGAACCTGTCGCCGGATGACCGCCGCGCGGTGTTGCGGCACCTGGTCCGGATCCGGACCTGCCGGCAGGCCTGCCGCAAGGCCTCGGCGACGCCGGAGCGCATCGCCAGCCTGCAGGCGGAGGTGCGGCGCCGGGTGAATCTGCTGGCGGCCGCCGGCATCGAGACGCCGACCAACGATGCGGGTCTCGTCGGTCTGATCGAAGAATACGGAGGGTAAGCCATGCCCTGGAATCTCTACGACGCGTTCCGCGAGGGCCAGCAGGACGCCCGGCAGATCAACCTGGATGCGGTGAATCTTTACATCGCCATCGTCTCCTCGCTGTACACGCCGGATCAGAATCTGCACGAGTATTTCAGCGACATCACCAACGAGGTAAGCGGCGGCAGCTACACCGCCGGTGGCAACCAGTGTCTGAATCCCATCGTGTCCATGGACACGGCTGGCCTGGTGACCTTCGATGCCGACGATCCTGCCGTGTGGCCACAGGATGCGGCCGGCTTCACGAACGGACGGCGATTCATCGCCTACGACAGAACCGGCGCGGATGCGACGGCATGGCGGCTGATCGCTTTTACCGATCCGGAAGCGTCCGACTTTGGGAACGTAGCCGGTCCGCTGACGTTCCAGCTCTCGGCCTCCGGTCTGTTCACGAGTCCGAGGTAGGTCATGGCCTGGTATGCAGTCTATCGCCAGTCGGATGGGACCTTGGTCAGTATTGGTCAGGTCGTTGCTTCAGATGCGGACCTTACAGCAGCCGGCCTAGCTGTCGTGGGGCCGCTGTCGTTCGATCCGCGCCAGCCACAATATCGCTGGAATGCTGCGACGCTTGCGTTCGACACCGCGCCCAGCCCGCGCCCACCAATCTCTGTCGAGAAATTCATTGACCGATTTACCGATGCCGAGATGGGCGCAATTATCGACGCCCGCGACAACGGCGCAGATCAGGCCGTTAGCACGGCGATCAAGGGTTTTTTCGAGCGTCTTTACATGCGCAGCGAGGTCGATCTGGACTCGCAACGTGTAATTGACGGCCTGGCCTTCCTTGAGGCACAGGGGTTGATTGCGCCTGGCCGGGCAGCGGAGATCCGTGCATGAGCCGACTTTCGCTCATCAAAGGCGGTAGCGGTTTAATATCGCAGTATGGGGCTGATACAGCAAATATCACGTCAATTCTCGCGCTAACAGGAAACGGCTGGGGAACGTGGGGCGATTGGGTAGAGATAACGCCCGCGCTACCGTTCGACGTAACGCGCATCGATCTGTCAACATGGCCAGACTCAAACTCTTATGGGAGTGCAGTGTTTGAGATTGGGGTTGGTATTGCTGGCGCCGAGTCGCCTTTGCCGAGCACTAAGGTTTACCAATGTCGTGATGATGCTGGCGCAGCAGGAACATGGCACACCTTATACGTGCCGATAAAAAAAGGTAGTCGCGTTGCGATCCGCGTCTCCACAAACAACGACAATACTGTGCCACCGATGTTTGCGCAGGTGTTTTTGGCGAACGAGCTTGGCGCGCCAACCCTGATGTATGAGCAGGTTCATACTGGAACAAACGACGCAAACACTAGCAGCTACAAATTCACGCTGACACCTGACTCAGTGGCAGGGGTAAAAGGTGGCGCGGTAGAAATCACGCCATCCGCACCTTTTAATGTGCGCGAAATCATCATCCAAAGCGCAGCATCAAGCGGCAACGGTGACGCGAGGAAGCGGCACCTTCTCGACATCATGACAGGCGCAGCAGGGGTCGAAACTGTGTATATCGGCGATATTGTGTCTGATTATGTTGGGATCTGGAGACTGTGGTGGTCGCAGGATGCGATGAGGATACCAGTATCAATCTCACGAGGAACGCGCATCGCTGCGCGCGTTGCCGCTGACGCCGCGACGATAGCGGCGACATATCCAGACTTGAAGATCGCTGTGCGACTGGTTGGAGACTGATTTATGACTGTCCTTGCAAGCGGAACAACTACTCCGGCAGCAATAGGAACAGAGGAGGTGCTAACATCGCTGACCGTAGCAGGCTTCAAACATGCAGCAGTGGACATCAAAAACCTTTCTGCCGACGATATTCTTGAAATTATTATCAGAAAAAAGGTTTTGCCAACTGACACGCTTGCGGTCGGCGTGGATGACGGGATTGTGTATCGAGATACATTCACTGTTGACAATGCTCGACTTATCCCTATCGTCGAGCTGCCACCAATCAAGAGCGAGCACGAATACATGCTGAGCATCAATCAGATTGCCGGCACCCCTCGCGCTTTCAACTGGTCAGTGGACAGTCCTTAACAGATGTTCTACTGGCTTTCGACCGCGGCCGCCGAATCTACACTTGGTGGCGGGTCGGGCGCAACACTGACGGCATCACCGGCGACACTGGTGACAAACGGGCAGACAGTGTCGGTTTCGGCGGCGACGATATTGCAGGTAGCACCAGCGACACTCACGCATCTGGCTCAGGGTTTCACGCTGATCCGTGAAACGGTGGTGATTGCCACCAGTGCCGGTTTCGTGGTCGCCGGGCAGGTCTACTCGGTCATCGCGGCCGTGACGATCCTGGGGGCAAGCACGGTCTTTCAGTTCGTCGGCCAGGCGACGAGCCTGGCCAGCGGGACGGTTGTCCAGGCTGCCACGGCATCCCTGGGATGGGTGGCGCAGGGCTACACGGTCGTGAAGGCAACGGTGACGAGCGCTGCCAGCGCGAGCTATCGGCTGATCGGTCAAGCAGTCTCGGTACCTGGCATCGCCGCCGTGGTGCGGTATGCACGCCGCACGATACTGACATACCTCGTTCGCAGATGAACGATTCCCCAACCTACGGAGGTCCCCATGACAATCGAAGACGAGAACGAAAACGGGCGGAATATTCCTGATAATCCGAACGGTGAAACGGAGACACAGTCCGGTGGTCCGGAGCAGACGGATACTGAACAGGCGACGGAGACGGAATCGGAGCCGACGTCGCTGCTCGAGGCTGTGACCGAGGAGCTTGGAGGTGACGACGAGGAAGCCGTAGAGGGCGCCGAGGCGTTAGACGATGCCGGTCATGATGGCGGCGACGAAGGGAATGCCAATGCTGGTGCGGAAGGTGCCGATAGCGATAACAGCGAGGCCGGGGCTGAAGGGAAGGATAAGGCGGACGAGGGCGGCGATGAGGACGATCTCTACGCGCCCTTGCCGGACGACGTGAAGGAGAAGACCCGGGAGCGCTTCAACAAGCTGGTCGAGTCCCACAAGGCACTGTCCACCGAGCTCGAGACCTACCGGAGCGAGAACGAGGGTTTTCGGGAGGTCATCAACTATTCACAGGCCACGCCGGAGGAGTTCAACCAGCTCATGGAGTATTCGCGCCTGGTCAAGACCGGCGATCTGAAGGCGGCGCTGAACATGCTCGACGAGCAGCGTGCCCAGATCGCCCGTTTGCTCGACGAGCCGGTGGCCGGCGTCGACCAGCTGGCCGATTTTCCGGATCTGAAGCAGCGGGTCGAGCAGATGGAGCTGTCGCAACAGGATGCGCTCGAGATCGCTGCCCTGCGCCGGCGCGAGGCGGCCATCCGTGAACAGCAGCAGGCGGCCGTCCAGCAGCAGGAACAGGCGACCACGCTGCAACAGGAGGTCGACCGGGCATCCCAGGCGATCGTGCAGATGGTCAACCAGTGGCAGGCCAACGACATCGACTTTCCCCGCAAGCAGGAACAGCTGATGGCCAAGGCGCAGGAGATCGCCGAACGCTATCCGCCGAATCTGTGGCAGCAGGCGCTGCAGGACGTCTACGAGGCGATGCAGGTGGTCCCGGCGCCTGCGCCCGAAACACCCCCTTCGCCGCAGCCGCTTCGGCCCCAGTCGGGCGGCGGCGGAAAACCGGTTCCACGGAGCATGCTGCAGGCCGTGGAGCAGGCGCTGGGCGAGTAGTCGCCCGGCAACAGCACGACAGCCGTATCGCCGGAGTCGCGCCCGGCAGGACAGTATCGAGGCCTCGTCTCCCTCAAGTGCTGGGAATGACATCGCAACACGTGTTCAACCCACTACTCGAGGAGTATCACCATGCCTTTCACCGCAGAAGAGATCGCGGCCGCCGGCAAGATCAGTCTGGACTACTACCAGAAGAACAAGCCGGTAGATCAGGTCAACACGGAGCGGCCGCTGCTCAAGACCCTGAAGTCGAAGCAGAAGAGCGCACCCGGCAACAAGCAGTTCATCGTGGAACAGCTGCGCAAGAGCAACGGTTCCAACTTCCAGTGGTTCAACGGCTCCGAGGTCGTCACCTACAACAAGCGCCGCAACATCGAGCAGTCGCAGTACGCCTGGCGTTCGGCCCACGACGGTTTCGCCCTGGACGAGGATCGGCTGATCCAGAACGGGATCACCATCGACGAGTCCGGCAAGGGCAAGAACCACACCCAGGCCGAGCGGGTGCAGCTGACCAACCTGCTCGAGGAGGAGATCGAGGCGCTCGATCTCGGTTTCGAGGAGAAGTTCGACCAGGCGCTGCACCTGGACGGCACCCAGGATGCCGACGCGGTCATCGGTCTCGATGCCATCGTCTCGCTGACGCCGGCCACCGGCACCGTCGGCGGCATCGACGCCTCGGCCAATCCCTTCTGGCGCAACCACGCCGCCACCGGCCTGACCACGGCCACCAGCACCGGCAATATCCTCAACCAGATGGAGCTGGCCTGGAGGGCCTGCATCCGCAACGGTGGCGTGCCCGACTTCATCCTGGTTGGGTCCGACTTCCTGGACGGCTACCGGAACTTCATGATGAACACCTTCGGCCGCGTGAACTACACGCCCACCGGTCCGAAGAACATCGACGGGGGTTCCGGTCACAAGCAGGGCGTGAGCACCGGGATCTACTTCAACGGCGTCGAGCTGGTGTGGGATCCGGTGTTCAGCGAGTTGGACACCCTGTATGCGCCGACCACGCCCTGGGAGAAGCGCTGCTACTTCATCAACTCCCGGCACCTGCGCCTGCGGCCGATCGACGGCCAGGACATGGTGACCCGCAAGCCGCCTCGTGCCTATGACAAGTACGAGTACTACTGGGGCCTGACCTGGCGCGGCGCGATGACCTGCAACCGCCGCAACGCGCACGCGGTGCTGGCCATCGCCTGATCCATCGTCCGATGGGGACCACGCCGGGCGTGTTGGCCCGTGCGCCCGGCGTGGACGTGCAACGGGCCACTTTTCCCCAAATACAGGAGAACGTCATGACCGACATCAACGCTCGCCGCGTCCACGTGCTGGTGGATCGCGGCCCCATGGAGAAGATCCCGACGACGGTCTACGCCCACGAGATCCCGTGCCTGGAGATCCAGCACGGCGAAGGCTCGGTGCAGGAACTCACGGATCTGCCCGAGGGCATGGACTACGACGAGATCGGCGAAGTCGCAAAGCTGGATCTGGACGAGGAATGGTCCCGCCTGATCGCCAAGTACGGGCGCCATCCGGAACTCAACGTCTCCGTCTGCGAGTACGTGTTCCAGGGCCGCAAGGACAATCTGCGCAAGGCCTGCGACGAGGCTGGGCCGCAGGCCGAGGAATCGGACGCCATCGACGCCGACGGTGATGGCAACCTGTCGAAGGCCGAGATCCAGGCGCGGCTGGCCGAGCTGGACATTCCGTTCCAGAAGAACGCCAACAAGGGCGTGCTGCTCGAGACGCTACGTGACGGTCTCGCCCAGCTGCTCGACGAGGCGGAGGTGCCATACGACGAGGATGCCTCCGTGGAGGTGCTCTATCACCTGCTGCCCAAGGGTGAGGCCTGATGGCGTTGCCCGGGAAACCGACGCTGGGTGAGCTGCGGGCCGAGCTGCTGTCGCGGCTCGGCTTCGCGGCCCAGGGCGCCGCCGCCGGCACGTTGATCACCACGGTGGACTCCTACCTGAAACGGGGGCAGGAGTATCTCTACTGGAAGTACGATTTCAACGAGCTGCGCCGAATCCACGACTACACGGTCAATCCCGGGCAGGTCCTCTACGACTGGCAGGACGACATGGAGCCCCGCCGGCTGATCTCGGTTCAGGTGCTGTTCAACGGCGTGTGGGAGCCGCTGTCGGAGGGCATCGAGTGGCAACACGACACCTACGTGGACAGCCGCTACCACCCGCAACGCTACGATCGGCGTGACCAGCTTGAGATCTGGCCCGAGCCGGACAGCGACTATACGCTGCGGGTGGAATACTTCCAGCGCCTGGCCCGCTTCGAGCAGGACGGCGACCGCTGCACCATCGACGACGCGCTGCTGTTCAACTACGCGCTGGGCAAGGCCAAGCGCCATTACAACCAGCCGGACGCGCAGGACTACTTCGACGAGGTGGCCGATCTGCTGCGCCGGCTCAAGAGCGGCGAACACGGACACAAGCGCTACGTGGTCGGCGAGATCCCGGGCGCGCCCCTGCCGAAGCCGAAGGTCGTGGACTACACCTGATGGCGCGTGCGATCACCTTCGACCGGTTCGAGGTGGGCCTGGATCTGCGCAAGGGTCCGAGCGTCTCGGACGCCAACCGGCTGCGCGAACTCAGGAACGCCTACGTGACCACCGGCAAGGTGGTGCGCAAGCGACCGGGCCTGACCCGGATCGCCACGCTCGAGCCGGGCACCAAGGGCCTGGTGGCCGGGCTCGGGAAGCTCAACACGTTCTACGAATCCGGCAGCGTCACCCACGCCAATACCCTGTTCCAGGCGCACCAGGTGGCCCATCCGACCGATTCGCAGCCGGTGGCGCGGATCCACAAGGGCGACGTGTTCGAGGGTTACCTGTACGTGTCGGTGGAATACGCCGACGGCAGCATCTGGCACCACTACCTCGACGGTACTCTGCCGTCGCACATCACCGACGCGAACTGTCCGCAGTCGGCCGCCTGGATCAAGATGAGTTCGAAGATCTGGGCGCCGGATGGCGACGTGGTGCGCTTCAGCGCCACCAGCCTGCCCAGGGACTGGAGCACCGCGAACGACGCCGGCTTCCTGCCCACCGGCCTGCAGCAGACCGGCGCTCTCGAGGCGCTGGCCCTGGGCCAGCAGGATCGGGATCTGGTGGTCTATTTCCAGGATAGCGCGCAGATCTGGGTGCCGGATCCCGATCCGGCGTTGCACGTGTTCAAGAAGCCGATCAACGGGGTCGGCACGCGCTATCCGCGCTCGGTCAACAACGTCTCCGGGGACAGCTACTTCCTCTCGGACTTCGGTTTCCGCTCGATCAGCATGCGCGGGGCGACCGACAACCTGACCGATGTGGACGTGGGCAGCCCCATCGACGTGCGCGTGAAGCCCCTGCTGACGACGGGCATCGATCCGGTTTCGACCTACTACGCCGGCGGCGGCCAGTACTGGTGCGCCATCGGCAGCTCGATCTTCGCCTACACCTTCTCGCGCACGATGAAGATCAGCGCCTGGTCGGAATACACCCTGGGGGTGACCGTCGATGACTTCGCCACGCTGGGCGGCAAGCTCTACATCCGCTCCGGCGACGACGTCTACCAGGTGGACGACGCGGTGTTCACTGACGACGGCTCGACCTACGAGATGGTGATGGAGATGCCGTATCTGGACTTCAAGCTGCCGGGGGTGATGAAGCAGATCGTCGGCGTGGATGCGGTCATCCAGGGCGATGCCGATCTGCAACTGCGCTGGGACCCGCGGGATCCGAATCTCATCACCGACAAGATCCCGCTCTCCGGTGACACCCGGCCGGGCAGCATGACACCGGTGGAAGTGATGGCGACGTCGGTCGCGCCGGTCATCACGTCGACATCGAGCCAGGCGGTGCAGATCGATTCGCTGACCTTCTACTACGAGACGCTGGGGGTGACCTGATGTGGGCCGTGCATCTCTATCAGATCTGCCTGCTCGACCCGGACCCGGTGCGCGAGCTGGTGGACGTGAAGTGGTTCCGTCGTCGCTGGCAGGCCGTGCTCTACAGCTGGTGGGTGAACCTGCCATTCGGGCTGAGCCTGTTCGTGATCGAGGGGGAAGTGCATGAGCACGCAGCTGACGACGCTCCTTGACGCGGTGACGGCCACGGGGCCGGGGGCCTCGCTGGATCTGAGCGTCGATCCGCGCTACCAGGGCGGCGCGCACAGTTTCGTGGTGAGCGGGACGTTCGTGGGTACGGTGGTCATCGAGGGATCGGTCGACGGGACCACCTGGCATGCGCTGGGCTCGTTCACCGACGGCGGTGGCCTGCTCGAGCGCGACGGTGTCTATGCACTGCTGCGCGGCAACGTGACGGCGCTGACCTCGGGCAGCATCACGCTCAAGGTCCGGTACGGCAGGTTGCAGGATCTGAAGGCCGATCTGGACACGCTGCTCGGTCGGCTGACGCAGACCCGGTCCGGTTACCTGGACAACCTGGTGCGCCTGGACACGGCGGTCAGCAGCGTCTCGGCCAAGGCCAACATCGACAACCTGATCAAGCAGATCCGGGCGCAGACGTCGATATGATCGAGACGCTTCGCATCGATCAGGCGATCTACGTGGCACGGCGCATGCGCGACGCCGACTTCCGCGAGGTGATGGCGACGCGGTGGGACGACGATCATGATCGCTTCGCCATCGACTCGTTTCAGTTGCCGGGCGTCGCGTGGGCCGCGACGGACGGCGAAGGCCTGCCGGTGGCCATCGGTGGCGTGGCCATGCACACGCCCGGCGTCGGCACGGCCTGGCTGGTGGCGACCGACGAGTTTCCCCGCGTCGCTGTGTCGGTCACCCGCCACGTGCGCCGGGTCGTGGCACGGCTCCTCGATGGGCATCTGAACCGGATCCATGCCTTCTCGGCGGCATTCCATACCGACGCCCATCGATGGATGAGGCGGATCGGCATGCGCCCGGAAGCGACGCTGAAGGCGTTCGGCAAGCGCGGGGAGGACTTCGTTATGTACGTGATCACACGGGAGGACTGAACATGTGTGGTGGTGGAGGAGGTGACGGTGGCGCCGCCGAACGGGAAGCGGCGCGGCTTCGAAAACAGAACGAGGCCATCGCGCGGGTCAACAAGCTGTTCGGGATCTACACCGAGGCACCAAAGCCGCGACGCGAGGATTTCGTGACGACCCAGGGCCCCGGTGGCCGCGGCCGGCGATTCGACGAGGCGGCCTACCAGCGGGCGATGCAGGAATGGGAGGCGCGAAACGCGAGTGCGCGCGAGGCGGCCGGGAG
>Ga0256832_1003941_pt1 | contig 10059 bp, 8 predicted proteins | sample 134614metaG_FD_190534 | JGI IMG/M metagenome (GOLD analysis project Ga0256832, IMG submission 190534) | Hydrothermal vent microbial communities from Lau Basin, Pacific Ocean - 134-614 | ecosystem: Environmental > Aquatic > Marine > Hydrothermal vents | place: Pacific Ocean: Lau Basin | collected...
CCAGGGATTGCGGCCCTTGACCGAGCGCGGAGACGGGTGCGGTACCGCGGAAGGCTCCCCACGCCGGAAGCACCAACGCGCGTCGCCTGGAGGCCCGCGTCCGGCGCACCCTGCGCGTGAGCGGCCCTTCTCTCGCAAGCCGCGGGGCGCGTCAGTGCCCCTTTTCTCGATCGACGCCCGGATACGTGGGGTCCCCCGGCTCGTGGCGGGGATTCGCCGACAGGTACGTCCCGTCGCGGCCCGGCAGACCCAGAAGCGTCTCCTTGTCGTAGATGAAGTGGGCGCGCTTGGTCGATGGCGGCATGTGCAACCCCGTATCCATCCGAATCGCATCGCAGGGGCAAGCCTCGACGCAATAGCCACAGAAGATGCATCGTAGCTCGTCGATGACGAACACGGCCGGGTAGCGCTCGTAGCCGTGGCGGGGATCGCCCTCCTCGTACTCAGCGGGCTCGATGTAAATGCACTGCGCCGGACAGGCTGTGCTGCAGCAGAGGCAGGCCACGCAGCGGGGCGAGCCATCCGCGCGCTGCGTCAGTCGATGGATCCCACGGAACCGCTGCGGGTAGACCCGCTTCTCCTCCGGGTAGCGGATGGTCGCGATCTCCGAGCGCTCCTCCCCCCCGAAGGTGTTCTTGAAAAAGCGCCCCATCGTGAAGACCAGCCCCTTGGCGATCTCAGCCACGTAGGCCTGCTCGCGGAGCGTGCGTTTGGACTTCGTGATGACTTTGACGGTCGCGGCCATGGAATCAGTTCCAGAGTAGGACGAGGATGCCCGTCGCGAGGATGTTCAGCAGGGAGAGCGGCAGCAGGCCCTTCCAACACAACGCCATGATCTGATCGTAGCGGAAGCGGGGCAGCGTCCAGCGGATCATCAGCTGCAACCACACGATCACGATGACCTTCAGCAGGAAAAACACCACCTGAATCGCGATCACCGCCCAGTGCTCGATGAGGAATACGTCGCCGATGGTCCAATGCGTCAGCGGCACCGAGAGCTCCCAACTCCCCGGGAGATCGAAGCCGTACTCGTAGAGGAACGGGACGTCCCAGCCACCGAAGAAGAGCACCGTCGCCAGAGCCGCGAGCAGTACGACCTCGACGAATTCGCCGGTGAAGAACATGCCGAACTTCATGCCGGAGTATTCCGTCAGGTAACCGCCGACAAGCTCGCTCTCGCCCTCGGGGACGTCGAAGGGGATGCGCTTGGTCTCCGCGACCGCCGCGAAGGAGAAGAGCACCGCCGCGAGCGTCAGGGGCGGGATGCCGATCCCCCACCATCCGTGCTCAAACTGCCAGGCCGCGATCTCTTCGAGGCGCAAGGAGTCGTAGATCATGAAGCACGGCACCACCGTCAGCCCCAGAACCACCTCGTAGCTCACCATCTGGCTGGCCGCGCGAAGCCCACCGAGCAGGGAGTACTTGTTGTCGGAGCCGTAGCCGCCGATGGCTGCGCCGATGACGCCCGTGCCTCCCACCGCGAAGATGAACAGGATGCCGATGTTCAAGCTCGCGATCTGCATGGGGATGCTGGGGCCCGTGACCGCCACGCCCTGGGCGGCGGCCGTCGCAACCCAGCGCTCCCATGCCTCGCCCGAAAGGGTAGGCGCTCCGTCCACGGCCTCCCACGCGATGCCGTGATGGACGAGATCGGTGAGGTGGTCCCAGTGGAGGTCCGCGGCGAAGGGGATGACGGCGAACGAAGCGATGGCCGGAACGACGGTGAGGATTGGCGCGAGAGCGAAGAGGAAACGGTCCGCCCGCGGCGGGATGAAGTCCTCCTTCCAGATCATCTTCATCGCGTCGGCGGCGGGGTGCAGCATGCCGAGCAAGCGCAGGTTGCCGCCGTTGTCGACGATGCCGCGGTGGACCTTGTAACCGAGGGCCGAGAGCACCCCGAGGCCGGCGAAAGCGAGCACGCCCCAGTAGAGGCTCTCGGCGCTCTGCCCGGCCACGGACTCGAGCCCAAACAGCCCCATGACCGCGAGCAGCGCGATGCAGGCGCCCGCCAGCGCGAAGCCTGCGACGAGGCCCATCTGGAGCGGGCGCAGGCTCCACGCCATCAAGTCCACGAGCCCGCGCGGCAACGGGATGTTCGCGCGACGCGGCCCGAGCCGGTCCTGAATCATCGCGCTCTGCCGACGCTCCGCCCAGACGAGGACCGGAGCGAACGCGCCGACCACGACGAGCAGAACGAAGAGGATCTTCAAGATCGCAGCGAAGGTGAGCTCCCAAGTTCCCATCGTGACCTCAGACCGGCGCCGCAGCCGAAGCCGCCGGCTTGGCGTTCATGTGGTTGCGCACCTCGGAGGTGCGCCCGTAACGCAAATTCAGGCCGAGTCCGGCGGCGACATGCACGAGGGTCTGCCAGGCCGGCAGCACCCCATTGGGCGCCGGGACGGCCCGCTCGAACTCCTGGCTAATGCCCTTGGCGTTGGTGAAGCTACCGGACTGCTCGGCCCAGCTCGCGGCCGGAATCAACAACGATGCGAGCTCGGGGAGCGTGCCCTCGTTCGCGCTCAGACAGATGAATGCGTCGAGCTGAGCGAGGGGCGCCAAGCTCTCGGCGCGTTCGCCACACCACGGCCCCAGGGCGATCACGGCGCGAACCTCGCCGGCCAGGACATCGCTGACGAGGTCCTCGACCGACTCCTCGATCGTGCGCCCCGCCGCCGCGTGAGCCCCTGCCCGGTTCGGGTTCGGATCGGCGTGCCTGAGGATCTCGTCGCCTTCCCAACCCTCGAGCTTCGCGTCGCGGGCCGCGAGGTAGAGCTTGTCGGTCCCGAGCTCTTCGGCCAGGCGAGCAAGCACGAAGTTGTCCTCGTTGGAATGGAGCGCGCTCAGCACCACGCCGATCTTGCCGTGGTCCACGCCGCGCAACGCCGCCACCGCCGCATCGACGGCCTCTTCGACGAGAAGGAGCTCCGCCTCGTCGCCGCGGCCGCGCACGGGGGTGAGCACCCTCCCCTCGTGCAGCTCCTTGTAGCTCATCATCCCGTCGTCGCACATCCAGTATTGGTTGCAGGCCTCGTTGTCCCGGGGGCGGAGCCGGTAAACCTTGCCGTTGCGGGGATCGAAGTCGACGTGGGTCGTGCAGCCGGTCGCGCATCCGGAGCAGACCCCCGGCACCGTCTTGAGGAACCAGACCCGCGCCTTGAAGCGAAAGTCTCGGCTCGTGAGCGCGCCGACGGGACAGACGTGCTCGGTCATCAAGGTGTACTTGTGGTCGAGCTGGCGGCCGGGCGCCAGGACGATCTCATTTCGGTTCCCGCGCTCGCGCATGTCGAGCACATGGTCACGCGCCACCTCGTCGCAAAAGCGGATGCAGCGCGTGCACATGATGCAGCGCTCCGCGTCGTACACGATGGTCGGTCCAAAGCGCACGGCCTTCGGCTTGTGAACCGGCTCGGTGCGCTTGCGCTTGAGAGTGTGCTGGTGCTCCTCGTAGTAATCTTGGAGCTTGCACTCCCCGGCCTGATCGCAAATGGGGCAGTCGACGGGATGGTTGAGGAGCAGGAACTCCTGCACGTGCGCGTGCGCCTGCTCCACCTCCTCGCCCACCGAGTCGACCTCCATGCCTTCGGCGGCAGCGATCTGACAGGCAGGCTGGAGCTTTGGCTTCGTGCCCGGGACGTACTTCTGCTTCGCCTCGTCCCAGACGAGCACGGGCAAGGCCATTTGCCGGCCCGACTTGATGTGCACCAGGCACATGCGGCAGTTGGCCGCGACGCTCAGCCCGGGGTGCCAGCAGTAGTGTGGGATCTCGACACCGGCGCGCCAGGCCGCACGGATGATCGTGTCGCCGGGCTCGAAAGGGATGTCCTGGCCGTTCAGCTTGAAAGTGGGCATCGAAGGCTCTCGGAAAGGAAGAAGCTCAGCGGTCGCACTCGCCGCCGATCATGTTCACGGAACCGAAGGTCGGGACGATATCGGCGACCATGTCACCGAGGAGCATGTCCCGGGCCGCCTGCAAGTTGTACCAGCAGGGCGGGCGTACCCGGACGCGGTACGGCGTCCCGCTCCCATCGCTGACGAGGTAGAAGCCCAGCTCGCCATTCCCGCCTTCGGTGAAGGAGTAGACCGCACCCTTCGGGCAGCGCAGCCCCTCCATGACCAGCTTGAAGTGGGCGATGGTCGCTTCGATGGTCGTGTAGACCTCGCGCTTGGGAGGCAGCACGATACGCGGATCGTCGACGACGATCGGCCCGTCGTCGGGCATCTGCTCGAGGGCCTGGCGGATGATCCGCAAGGACTGCCGGATCTCCTCCATGCGCACCATGAAGCGGTCCCAATTGTCGCCGTCCTGGCCGACCGGCACCTCGAAGTCGAAGCGGTCATAGACCATATAGGGATGGTCCTTGCGGACGTCGTAGGCGACGCCCGTCGAACGCAGGACCGGCCCGGTCACGCCCAGGGCGAGGGCGCGTTCCTTCTCGAGGACCCCGACGCCCTGCATGCGGTCGAGGAAGATGCGGTTGCCGAGCAAGAGCCGTTCGGACTCCATCACCACCTTCTCGACCTCAGGGAGGATGGCGCGGACGTCGTCTTTGAAACCGTCCGTCGGCGGCGCCGCCATGCCGCCGATGCGCCCGAAGCTGTGGGTCATGCGGGCGCCCGTCTCCTTCTCGAGGATGTCCCAGATCCAGTCGCGGACCTTCAGCAGCCACAGGAAGGGCGTGAACGCTCCGAGCTCCATGGCCGCCGCGCCATTGCAGGTGAAGTGGTCCGTGATGCGCGCGAGCTCGCCCAAGATGACGCGGTAGTACTGGCACCGTTCGGGCACCTCGATGCCCAAGAGCTTCTCGGCCGCGAGAGCGAAGCCCACGTTGTTGAGCATCGGCGAGACGTAGTTCAGCCGGTCGGTGTAGGGGAAGACCTGCCCCCAGGTGCCGCGCTCACAGCTCTTCTCGAAGCCGCGATGGAGGTAGCCCGGCTGCACATCGACGTTCATCACGGTCTCCCCGTCGAGATCGAGGACCAACCGGATGGTGCCGTGCATGGCGGGGTGCGAGGGCCCCATGTTGAGCCGCATCGGATCGGCGGGCAGTTCGAGGGCCTCGTCGTCACATTCGAGGATGTCGTCGGCGGGTTCCATCGCTTACCTCAGCTCGCGTTCTCGGAGGGTTCGTCGGCCGCGGGTTCTTGCGCGACACGGGCTGCCGCAGCCTCGGCGATCTCCGAATCGGAGAGGGTCCGGCGCACCCCGGTCTGCACCGCGATGGAGGGCGAGACGGGCTCGGCGTGCCCCGCCAGTCGCTCCTCCCAGTCGATCCGCGTGAAGGGCTGACCCTCCTCGATGCCGAAGGGCGGCAGCTTGGTCACGTTCTCCACATCACGGTACTCGACCAAGGGTTGGGCCCGATCGATGGGGTAGTCCTTGCGGAGCGGGTGCCCCTCGAACTCTTCGTACAGCAGGATCCGTCGCATGTCCTTGTGCCCGTCGAAGCGGATGCCGAACATGTCCCAGATCTCGCGCTCGGCCCAGTTGGCTCCCGCCCAGACGGTCGTGAGGGTCTTGGGCTGCTCCCCGTCACGAACCTTGGTCTTCACGCGGATCCGGTGGCGCTTCTCGGTCGAGCGCACGTAGAGCACGAGGTCGAAGCGCGGCTGGCCCTCGCGCTCCCGCAAGGGCCAATCGACGGCCGTGAGATCGCCGAAGTGGTCCATCGCGCACGCCGGGTCGTCCCGCAGGAAGGTCGCCACCTCGACCCAATCCTTCGGGGCGATGGTGACCTCTTCGTCGCCCCGAAAGGCGCTCTTGGCCAAGATACGGTCGCCGAACTGCGACTCGAGGCGAGCGACTACCTTCGCGCTCACGACTGCACCTTTCCGCCACGCGCGGCGCGGCGCTTGGCCAGTTCGGGGACCTCCCGCGGGGGCACCGTCACCGGCTCCCGGTTGCCCTTCTGGATCTTCTCCATGAGCAGCATCAAGGCGTCGAGGACCGCCTCGGGGCGCGGCGGACACCCGGGGATGTAGACGTCGACGGGGATGATCTTGTCGCAGCCGGGGATGGTCGTGTAGTTGTCGTAGAAGCCGCCGCAGGAAGCGCAGGTGCCGAAGGCAACCACCCACTTGGGTTCGGTCATCTGCTCGTAGATGCGCTTGAGCACGGGCCCCTGCCGCTGGCTGATGGTGCCGACCACCCAGAGCACGTCCGACTGCCGCGGGCTGAAGCGCGGCGCCTCGGCTCCGAAACGCGCGATGTCGTAGCGAGGAGCGGCCGTCGCCATGAACTCCATGCCGCAGCAGGCGGTGGCGAAAGGGTACTGGAAGAGCGAATACTTGCGCGCCCACGCGAGGAGCGCCTCGAACTTGGTCGTGAAGAAGCCGTCGCTCTGGCTCCCCCCGAGGACCTTGAGTTCACCCATGGTTCGATTCTCCAGAGTTCAGGTTTCCCATTCGAGGGCGCCCTTTTTCCAGGCGTAGACCAGAGTCACCGCCAGGATCGTGAGGAAGCCGAGCATCTCCACGAAGCCGAACCAGCCGAGCTCGCGAAACATGCTCCCCCACGGGTAGAGGAAGACCGCTTCGATGTCGAAGACCACGAAGAGGATGGCGGTCAGGTAGAACTTGACACTGAGCCGGAGGTGCGAGGCGCCCGTGGTGTTCGACCCGCTCTCATAGGGAAGCAGCTTCTCGGGGGTGGGCTTCTTGGGCCCAAGGACCGAGGTCAGGGTGAACATCAGGATCGCGACCAACGCGGCCACGGCCAGCAACAGGAAGACCGGCAGGTAAACGGATAGCATCGAGCAGCGAAGCTCCCTGGTCTCGGGGCGGTCCGATGAGGGGAGAGACCCTCAAAAGCCCCGTGTTCTCGACCGCTTCTAGCGTCGGCCGTGCCCCCTGTCAACGAGCACGAGGTTGCCCCTCGGAGCCCCCCTGGCGCCGGGGTGGTCGCAGCGGCCGGTCCACGACCGGTCTCCGGAGCACGGTGGCTCCCGAGCGGAGGATATGCGACAACGGCCCGCCATGCTCCGCCGACTGTCGCTGATCTCCGCCAGCCTGGCGCTCACCGCCACCGCTCGAGCCGACGCCACCGGCGAGGAGGCCGCCCCCGTCGACGGCCTGCTCCGCTCCATCGACGCCTTCTTCGGCCAGTGGATCGTCAGCCCGCTCGAGAGCGTGCTCTTCTACGACCTCTGGTTTTGGGACAACGGGCAAGAGAACGACACCAAGCTGCCGGTGATCGTCGCCTGGTTGGTCGTGGGGGCCGTCTTCTTCACGTTCCGCTACCGCTTCCCGAACGTCCGAGCCCTCGGGCACGCGCTCCGCGTCACCCGCGGCGACTTCGACAGCGACGACGACCCCGGCGAAGTGAGCCATTTCCAGGCGCTGGCCTCGGCGCTCTCCGCGACGGTCGGCCTGGGCAACATCGCGGGGGTGGCCGTCGCGGTTCAGATGGGGGGACCGGGGGCCGTCTTCTGGATGGTCGTCGCGGCCTTCTTCGGCATGTGCTCCAAGTTCAGCGAGTGCACCCTGGGGCAGGTCTATCGGGAGGTCGACGCCAAGGGCCACGTCTCCGGCGGACCGATGCGGTACCTCAGCCGCGGTCTGGCCGAGATGGGCTTCGCGCGGTTGGGCCGAGCGCTCGCGATCCTCTTTGCCATCATGTGCGTCGGCGGCAGCCTCGGTGGCGGGAACATGTTCCAGGCGAACCAGAGCTACGCCCAGGTCGCCGGAGTCCTGCCCATCTTCGAGGGCGGTGGCGGCAAGGTCGTCTACGGCCTCTTCCTCGCCTGCCTGGTTGGCGCCGTCATCATCGGCGGCATCAAGCGGATCGGGATGGTCGCTGGCTACATCGTGCCGGTGATGTGCGGCGTCTACCTCGTCGGCGGCCTCATCGTGCTGGGAGCGCACGCCGGCGACCTCGGCGCGGCCTTCGCCAAGATCGTCACCGAGGCGTTCGCCCCCACGGCCGTGGGCGGGGGGGCCGTGGGCGTCCTCATGATCGGCTTCCAGCGCGCCGCCTTCTCGAACGAAGCGGGGGTGGGGAGCGCCTCCATCGCCCACTCCGCCGCGGCGACCGACGAACCGGTACGGGAAGGGATCGTCGCGCTCCTCGAACCCTTCATCGACACGATCCTCGTGTGCACGATGACGGGTCTGGTCGTGGTCATCACCGGAGCCTACGCGAGCGGCGACGAAGGCGTCGCGATGACCTCGAGCGCCTTCGACACAGTCATCCCCGGCTTCCGGTACGTGCTGAGCTTCGCGGTGTTCATGTTCGCCTTCTCCACGATGATCTCCTGGAGCTACTACGGCGAGCGCTGCTGGACGTACCTCTTCGGTCCCCGCGCGTCCCTCGCGTACAAGCTCCTCTTTCTCTGCTTCGTCGTGCTCGGCGCGGTCCTCGAGCTCGGCAACGTCATCGGGTTCAGCGACCTGATGATCCTCGGGATGGCCTTCCCGAACATCCTGGGCATGTACTTCCTCTCGGGGAAGGTGAAGACCCTCTTTGAGGACTACTGGGCGCGGCTCAAGAGCGGGCAGATGGCGCCGACCCGGAGCCGAGAGACCGCTTGACGGCCCCCATCGGGCCGGCCGATCATCCCTGCACCCCGAATGAAAGAGGGTTCCCCCAGCACCTCCACCCATGAGCCCCATCCAACGGTAGGAGAGGTTCTCTGCCCTCACTGCTCGGAGGTTCACCCCATCGGCTGGTCGCACTGCCCCAACACCGGCAAGGCTCTCGCCGTGGGCCCCGCGCTGATCGGCCGCACGATCGCGCGACGCTACAAGATCCTCGGCGTGCTGGGAAAAGGCGGCATGGGCGCCGTCTACGAAGCCCAGCACCTCACGATCGGGCGCCGCGTGGCCCTCAAGCGGCTCCACCCGGAGCTGGCCGTGGACGCCAACGCCGTCCACCGCTTCCAACGCGAAGCGCGCGCCGCGGGCACGACCGGCCATGAGAACATCGTGGACGTCCTCGACCTCGGCTTCGCCGAAGACGGGGCTCCCTACCTCGTCATGGAGCTCCTCGAGGGCGAGAGCCTGGCCCAACGGCTGCGCCGCCAGACGAAGCTGAGCGCCGAGCGCGCAGCGGCCATCGCTGGGCAAGTGCTCGCCGCGCTCGAGGCGGTGCACGCACGCGGCGTGATCCACCGCGACCTCAAGCCCGACAACGTCTTTCTCACGCGGCGCGGCGGCCGCCGCGACTTTGTGAAAGTCCTCGACTTCGGCGTCTCGAAGGTCGCAGCCACCCCTGAGGCGACGAAGCTCACCCGCACGGGCATGATGGTCGGCACGCCGCACTACATGTCCCCCGAGCAAGCCCGAGGCATGCCGGACCTCGACCACCGCGTGGACCTCTATGCGGTCGGCGTCATCCTCTACGAGTGTCTGAGCGGCCAGCTGCCTTTTCGCGGCGACAACTACCACGCGCTGCTGCAGGCCATCCTCGCCGGCGACGCGCCCCCGCTCCATACGCTGGTACCGGCCCTTCCCCACGCGCTCGTGGCCCTCGTCCACCGCGCCCTCGCGCGGGATCGAGAGGAGCGCTTCGAGAGCGCGCGCGCCATGTGGGCTGCCTTGGTCCCCTTTGGCGCCCTGCCTCCTCCGCGCGTCGACGACGGCGTCGCCTCCGAGGTACCCTCCGCCCTGAGCGAGATGCCCACGGCCCAGGCCGACCCGCGGAGCCTCGCGCCCCAGCTCGCTGCGTCGCAGCGCACACCCAGCTCCGAGGCGCTGACCGACGTCCCCTCGGCTAGGCGGGAGCCCACCCCCGTCTACGTCCCTCTGCCGCTGGCGGACCACCCGCGAGCCTTCGCCATCGCGAGCAAGGACTGGCGTGACGACCGAGTCCCGCCGCTCGCCGTGCCCCAGAGACGGCGCGGGACCGAACCGGATGGGTCCGGAGCTCTCTCCGTGGCCCTTCGGAGACCGATGCCCCCAACCTGCGCCCCCACCAACAAAGGCGCCGGCGAGATCAAGGGTGCCTTCCTGCTGGCGGCGCGGCGGGACCTCGGCGTGCGGCATGGCGCGCGGGCCGACGAGCCCTTCGAGGCCCTCCCACCGCAGCATCGCGAGCCCCTGAGCGGGGTGATCCTGCCCGTCTCG
>Ga0256832_1003942_pt1 | contig 10058 bp, 3 predicted proteins | sample 134614metaG_FD_190534 | JGI IMG/M metagenome (GOLD analysis project Ga0256832, IMG submission 190534) | Hydrothermal vent microbial communities from Lau Basin, Pacific Ocean - 134-614 | ecosystem: Environmental > Aquatic > Marine > Hydrothermal vents | place: Pacific Ocean: Lau Basin | collected...
GATTTTGGTGAACCCTTCGGTGGCGGGTTTTAGTGAGGATCACAATTTGACTTTTCACGTGCGGAATCAGTGGACGGGTTTCCCCGGTTCGCCATTTAGTTATGCGGCCAATTATGAAGGCCCGATTGGCAAGACGCTGGGTGTGGGGCTGAACGTGTTGTCGGACAATGCGGCCTCCCTGTCTCGTTTGCGCATTCAGTTGAATTATGCGTTTCGCTATGAGTTGAAGGATGTGAAGCTGGCCGGAGGTTTTTCGACGGATTTTCAGACGGTGCGCATTTCCAAGACGGCTTTGAACAATCCCTTTTACCAGCCGGGGGATGATGTCATAGACACTTACAGCTCCGGCGTAAAGGTTTTTGATGCGGCTCTCGGTCTGTCTATGCGGTACAGGGATAAGACCTATGTGGGTTTGGTCTTTCCGAATTTGGTTGTAGCTCGTTTGAACAACATTGAGACCAATGGAGGTGAGGGCGGCTTTTTCAAGTCGGTGATTTTCCACTTTGGGCATGAATTGGAGGTATCGAATTACAATTTGACGTTAGAGCCTTCTGTCTTGGTGCGGAAGCTCATCGGAGTGCCTTTTGCGATGGATTTTAATTTAAAGGCCGGTTTTTTGGATAAGCGCCTGGTTACGGGGGTGAGTTATCAGGCGGGCCTGGGCGGAGCGATCGGCATTTTGCTGGGCACGGAGCTGCCGTCGGTGCGTTTTTATTATTCGTACAACCTTTCGTTTCAGCCTTTCCAGCAGTATAGCGCCGGTTCGCATGAGGTGACGGTGGGTTTTTACTTGCGCAAGAAATAGAAAAGAAAATATGCCGGCGAAGCCGGCATATTTTAAAAAATACCCAATATTGGGTATTATCTTAAAACTCAAAAGGGTGTATATTTGCACCGAAGAAGAGCCAAAAGCGGCTCAAACCCATGAACAAACGCCGACTTTTCCGATTTTGATGCCGTTTTTTCCATTCTGCGGCATTGTTTTTTCCCTTAAACCGATCAGGCGTTTGACCAACAAGCATGCTTTTTGCGCGAGCAGAGAGCAGAGGAAGTCAAACTATTTTCGGCTTTGCCGGGCTGCGGGTTATTTCTGCGGTTTGGGAGGCTGTGTAACCAAATAACTGCTGTATAGGTGAATTTTACGTCCTGTACAAAGAAGATTTAAGCGAGTTGGCTAACTGCACACTGCAGTAGGGGCTCGCTTTTTTGTTTTTATTTTTTAATCAAAAGTTGAGATCTCATGAAAAAAGCGATTGTACGAGGCAATGCCCTTTTGCGGGTGATTTTGCCTGCGCTGCTGCTGGTTTTCGGCCTGCAAGCGTTAAGCGCCCAAGGTCTGGCGACCTCTTCTGCTACATTGAACCAGAAGGAGGTGACGGCAGAACTGATGAATGTAGATTTCCTGACGAACTCTGAGGCTCAGGATGTCTTGATTCTTACTTACAAAGACTTGTTGTCAAATTCTGATCAGCAAGACATGACTCCAAGTGAAGAAGTTGAGTTGGATGTACGCGCATCTTACTATGAGCATTTGTTGGGAGTGTTGGAAAGCGGTGAAAGTGTGGAGACTGCTTTGTCTCAAAGCGTTCCTGCCTTGTATTCGATTATTGCTCGATACAAGATTGCGCCCGACCCGCTGGTTATTTTCCAACAGACTGTGACCTTGTTGTCTCAGTAAGTTTTGAAAAGAACATTTTTTAATTAAACTTTTTAATCTCATGAAGAGTGCGAATTTTACTCAAAAACTACGGTCAGCGTTGCTGTTGATTGGAGCCATCATTGGCTTCAGTAACTTTGCCTGGGCTGACCTTAATACCACTGTGACTGTGGCCAGTGGTACTTATACTCCCGGAGGGACGAGTTCAGTTACTTTGGAGGTGACTATAGCAAGCACCACAGTTGAATATGGTTCTTTGCTGACCATTACATTGCCTGCCGGATGGACGGGCACCTTTAACGGTTTGGGTGTCGGTTCCGGTTCTTGTGGCAGTGGTACGGGCGTGGTTTGCCAGGATGGAGGCAATGTTTTGATCATTGGCGATCCTACCTGTGCTCCTGATGATGGTTGCGGCCCGTGGAATAATGGAACCTTTCAGATAGGTATAGACATCACTGCGCCTGCCTCTGCTACCGGTACACAAAGCATAAGTTGGTTGATGGAAGGTGATGGATGGAATTGTGGCGGCGCTTGCAGTTGTGGTGACTGGACTTGTGACAACGGCACTTTTGACCTGCTGTCTTCAGCTTGCGACATTACCTGCCCTGCAGACATTACGGTTGACAACGACCCCGGTGTTTGTGGCGCTGATGTGACAGTTCCGGATGCAGTGGTTGATCCTGGTTGTGCAGGCATTCCTGCTGACTATATTACGGTATCTTCTCCGGTTACGCCTTACAACTTTGACGCTGCCGGTTTGATTGCTACGCCGACGACGGTATCGGGTGCTACGGCCAATGCCGTGGACGATGCCGTGATCACTGCTACTTATACGGGTGATCACGATTTCTTCTTTGGTACTGAGCGCTTTACAGTAACTGGTCCTGATGGCTCTACGGTCTTTGACGTAGGGATCAGCCCGGGTCAGTGTGCTCAAAACTCCGCTACGACTACCATTCCGATGGCCACCTGGAACAACTGGGTGACGACTTATGGAGCTAACCTGACGTTCACTTTGCAGGCAGATCCTGATGTGGATGACATTTGTGCTTCCAGCGAGTATCAGTTGGATGTTACTTATCCCCAGATTTTGGCTGCGTTTTCGAATGACTTCAACGGTGGCGAAAATGCTTCCGGAGAGTATCCTGTCGGTACGACAACTGTTACTTACTCGACTTTGAATACCAATGGTGATGTTGTTTCCTGCAGTTTTAACGTAACCGTCAATGATGTAGAGGCGCCTGTTTTCCAGAATTGTCCTCAGGATATGGTCTTCAATCTGGACCCGGGTGCATGTAACACCGTAGTTACCTGGCCGGAGATTATTGCTGAGGACAACTGTCCTTATGTAGGCCCTGCTACGTCTTTGATTCAGTACAGCGATGCTACCATTGACATGTCCGGTTCTTTGGCTTGTTACACTGCACCGACCGGTTACTGGCGTGTGTTTGATTTGGCAGCTATGGGTATTACCAGTGATTTTCAGGTGAATAGTGTATCTACGGCTCTTGTGAATGCCAACAACGCTGCTTTTACAGCTCGCGTTTACACTTTGAGTGGTGCTTTCACTTTGGCTAACCTGACGCTTTTGGGTGAAAAGACTGCCAACCTGACGGGCAACGGTGTTTTTGGAGACATTGTCTTTGACACTCCGGTTATCGTTCCTGCAGGTTCTACCATGGTTATTGAGGTGAATGTATTGCCGAATGCTCCTTTTGGTCCTGCAGGTCAAAATACGACAGGTACGGAGACGGGTGCTTCTTACATTAGCGCTCCCTCTTGTGGTATTAATGATCCTGTCACCTTTGCCAGCATTGGTTTCCCGCAATACATTGCTTTGATTCATCCTAACGGGAATGTGTTCCAAAATACCATTCCTCTGACGAACAACAGTGACATTAACCCCGAGACGGGTCAGCCTTATACCTCAGGGGATGAGTTCCCCATTGGTGTTACGCACATGTCTTTTGAAGCTACGGATGCATCCGGCAATACTTCTACCTGTGACTTTGATGTCATCGTAAATGAGTATGCCAACCCGACTGCTACTTTGGCATGTAATGATGGTGTACAGATATCTTTAGATGAGGATGGCTGTAGCACTGTTGGTGCTGACATGGTTCTCGAAGGTGGTCCTTACGGTTGCTATGATGACTACATTGTATCCATCGAAGGTGGCGATGATGTAGTGTGCTGTGATGATTTGGGAGGCCCTTGGACTGTAAAGGTTACGGACCCCGATACCGGCAATAGCTGCTGGGGCTCGATTGTTGTTGAAGATAAGTTGGACCCCGTCATTGAGTGTACGGATGCCTTCATCAACTGCAATGAGGACATTGCTTACGGTGTAGAATTTACGAAAGACCTGAACTTGCACTCCGGCCCGCAGCCTTCTTACGATGCTAGTTCCATGGAATTCACCTTTGACGTTTCTGCTCCTTTGAACGCCACGGTGAATGATGTGAATGTTTCTTTGGACATTTCTCACACTTGGGTTAGCGACCTGAACGTATTCTTGCTTGCACCTGACGGCACTCCTGTAGAATTGTTTACGGGTGTTTGCGGTCTGGATGACAATATAGATGTAACGATTGACGATGACGGTTCTCCTTTTGCCTGCTCCGGTGGCAACCCTGCCATTGCCGGTGTGATGCAGCCTGAGAACTATCCTGCACAAGCTCTGGCCACTTTCAATGGCATGAACCCGAATGGTACGTGGACGCTGCGTATTCAGGATGCCTTTGGTGGTGACCCGACGAACATCAACGATCTGGTACTGAACATCAACTACACCGGCAGCTGGGAAGCTCCTGTGGCTTCTGACAACTGTACGATTGTATCCATGGATTACAACGACGATGTTGAGGCCAGCGATTGCAGCGGTGCCAGCGAGATCATTCACCGTACATGGACGGTTATTGACCAGAGCGGCAACTCCGCCACTTGTACGCAAACGATCACGCGTGTACGCCCGACTATAGCAGATGTAGAGTTGCCTTCCAACTACGACGACATGGATCTGCCTCACTTGGATTGCTCCGGAGACTATTGGGATTTGAACGACAATGGTTATCCGGATGTAGATGAGGTTGATCAGCCGACCATTGGAGGTTTGACTTGGGACAACAACAGTGTATGTAACCTGTCTGTTGTTTATGAAGACTTGGTAATTCCGATTTGTGATGGCAGCTTTAAGGTACGTCGTCAGTGGTTGATCCTCGACTGGTGTACCGGTGAGGAGATTGAGTACAACCAACTCATTAAGGTGTTGGATACTACAGGACCGGAGCTTGCAGATTGCCCGACGGAGCCTGTAACGATTCCTGTATATCAAGGCACTGGTCAGAGCGGCAATTACGGTGTTTGCACGGGTAATGTAGTTATTCCTCCGATCACAGTAACGGGCGATGATTGCTCTGCACTGGATCCGGACAGCTATCTGACCGAATTGTGGGATGCTACGGGAACGAATCTCTTGCAGGTGATTTCCGGCAATGGCGGCGTTTTCACGGATGTCGAGTTGATTGCTGACAATCCGCCCACAAACAACGCTACTTACGTAGTTAAGCACCGCGTTTACGATTCTTGTGGAAACGAGAGCGAGTGTGTTTACACGATTATCCTTGAAGACAAAGTGCCGCCTGTAGCTATCTGTGATGAGATCACGGAATTGGCTATTACGAATGCGGGTGGTTCCGGTGAAGGATGCTCTACCATTCCTGCCGAGAACTTGGATGATGGTTCTTATGACAACTGCGGCGATGTTTACTTCCTCGCAGCCAAGATGAACCCGTTCTTGCAGCCTCCGTACTTCTATCAGTACTATCCTTCTCTGGAGTACTGCTGTGATGAGGTAGGCGACAACATGGCCATCTTGCTGGTATTGGATTTCGATCCTTCAGATTACCTGCTGCCCGATGGTTCCTTGTTCTTGCTGCCTGGTCAGGCTGCTTTTGAAGGACACATCAACTTCTGTATGGTAACCATTCAGGTTACTGATAAGATTCCTCCGGTGTTGTTGACTTGCCCGGATGACGTTACGATGACTTGTGATGAGTATCTGGAGACTTTGGCTTCAGACTTGGAGCTTGGCAATTTGGAGGTATTGGATCAGTTTGGTGCAGCCAGCTTCTATGATAACTGCCAGTACGACGATACTTACGATGTAACGGTTGATATTGACAACTGTACTTCAGGAACTATTACGCGTACCTGGACGGCATCTGATGCTAATGGTACAGCTTCCTGCACGCAGACGATCTATGTGCAGCACGTTTCTGACTGGGTAGTGGAATTCCCTGAAAACATCACGGCTCAGTGTGTGGATGGCCAGTTGCCCGACTTTGGCGAGCCCGTGATCACACATGACGAATGCGAGCTGATAGGTGTTTCTTATCAGGATGAGCAGTTTGACGTAGTACCGGATGCCTGCTACAAGATCATCCGTCACTGGAGTGTGATCAACTGGTGTGTATTTGATCAGTACGGCTCTGATGTTTACTCTGAGGCCGGCCATTACGAGGCAGCTTACTATCAGGATTGGGACGGCGATGGCGATCAGGATACCCGCACCTTCCGTGAAGGTTATAATGATGCCGGTATAGCTGATGGTTACATCACTTACGATCAGGTGATCAAGGTGGTAGATAACGAGGCTCCGATTTTCAACGTGGACGATCAGACGTACTGCATTGAGGAAACAGATTGTGATACGGACATCACATTGCCGACGCCTGATGTAACGGATTGCTCAACGGGTATTGAGATTACGGTTACTTCTGACGACCTGGCTGCTTATGCAACGGGTGATCAGTATAGCTTCAGCAACGTACCTCCGGGAGAGTACGTGGTGAACTATGAGGTAACGGACAACTGCGGCAACACCAGCTACGATGAGATTGTAGTAACGGTGGTTGACTGCAAGAAGCCGACGCCTTACTGCGTGGAAGGTCTCGTCATTGAGATCATGCAAACGGGTATGGTACAAACTTGGGCTTCTGATTTCGACGCAGGCAGCTTCGACAACTGCCCGGGTGATCTGAAGTTGAGCTTCTCTCCGGATGTAAACGATGTAGGCATCACCTTTACTTGCGATGACCTGGGTCAGCAGCCCATCGAGTTGTGGGTAACGGATGCCGCCGGCAACCAGGACTTCTGCGCTACTTACATTGAAGTACAGGACAACATGGGCGCTTGTGGTTCTCCGACTGTAGCAGGTATTGTTGCTACGGAAGAAGATGAGCCTGTAGCTGACGTACAAGTTGATGTGAACGGTGGCCAGTACTCTCAAACCACGGGCAATGACGGAACCTTTAGCTTCCAGTTGCCTGAGGGCGGTGACTACACCCTTGCTCCGGGTCTGGACGAGGATCCGCTGAATGGTGTTTCCACCTTGGATATGGTTTACATCATGCGTCACATTCTGCAGACTGATCTGTTGGACAGCCCGTATCAAATGATCGCTGCTGACGTGAACAACAGCCACGGCATCTCTACGCTTGACCTCGTAGCCTTGCAGAAAGTGATCTTGTTGGTTGAGCCGAGCTTCCCGAACAATACGTCTTGGCGTTTTGTTGACGCCGACTATGTGTTCCCGAACCCGATGAACCCCTGGGCTGAAGTATTCCCCGAGGTCATCAACTACAACAACCTGACAAACGACGATCCGAATGCTGACTTTGTCGGTATAAAGATCGGTGATGTCAACGGTAGCGTTCAGGCCAATGCCACGGACAACGCTGTTGAATTCAACACGGTTGCAGGTGATATGATCATTGGCGTTGCAGATCGCGCTGTGAAGGCAGGTGAGAAATTCACGGTTGACTTCACAGCTGATCAAGCTGAAGTTACCGGTTATCAGTTCACCCTGAACTTCGATGCTTCTGCTCTGGAATTGGCAGACGTTGCTTATGGCGAGGAGAACCTCGGTCTGGCACTGTTGGATGAAGGCGCCATCACGGTAAGCTGGGCCAACGGTGAAGTAGCTGATCTTCGCGGTCAGGTACTGTTCAGCCTGGTATTCAAAGCCAAGTCTTCCGGCGAACTGAGCGATATGTTTAGCATCAGCTCACGTTATGTGAAAGCCGAGGCTTACAACGGCAACGATGAGATGCTGAACGTACAGCTGAGCATTGATGGCCAGGTACAGGCTGATGAGTTCACGCTGTATCAAAACAGCCCGAACCCCTTCAAGGACGAAACTGTTATCGGTTTCTACCTGCCTGAAGCTTCCGCTACGACGCTGACGATCATGGATGTATCCGGAAAGATCATCCGTGTAATCAAAGGCCAGTACGACAAAGGTTACCATGAAGTGAGCGTAAGCAAGCTGAATGCAACCGGCGTTCTGTACTACAAGCTGGAGACTGCCAATGAAACGGCCACTCGCAAGATGGTCATCATGGAATAATGAAAAGCTTATGACTGATAGGGCCGCAAGGCTCTATCGGTCATGCTTTACTGCATAACCGCGCTGTTTCCCAAAGACAGTGCCGGTAACGACAAATCGGTTTTTGGGATGGCCTCTCTTCGATGTATCGAAGGGGGGCTTTTTTTTGGAGTTTATAGTTGAGCGTTGAGCGTTTAGCGTTGAGCGTTTAGCGTTTAGCGTTTGGGGTTTAGCGTTTAGTGTTTAGCGTTTTAGAGCCGAAGGGTGCTACCCTGAGCGAAAGATGGCTTTGTGAGTCCTTTGCATTTTGGGCCTTTCCGCGCCCCCGACCCCTGAAGGGGCGCCTGCCCGCGAAAATGCAAAGGCGTTGTCCTGAGCGGAGCTAAAACCCCGTTAGGGAGCCGGTTGAGCAGGAAGGCATGGAGGGAGGGCTGAAGCCTGATATCTTGGTAGCCATGCCCCCTCATAGCACCTACTTTCGGCCGAAGTCTGCGGGTATTTCGCCCCAACGGTCGGTTTCCCATTTGAGGAGGGGGTTTTTCCAGTCGCTGTTTTGGGCGAGCCAGGTTTCTGCGCGGCGGATGGTTTGGAAGAGCGTTTTGGTTTCTTCGGTTTGGGGGAGTTTGGTTCTGCATTGGCCTTTTTGTATCCAGCCTATGGCGAGGTTTGAATCGGTGTAGATGGGGAGGGTTTCCTTTCCCATTTTTTTTGCCAGGGCGAGGGCATGAACGATGGCGAGGAATTCGCCTATGTTGTTGGTGCCGAGGGGGAATGCTTTGTGGAATATCTCTGAGCCATCTGCTACATAGACGCCCCGGTATTCCATGGGACCGGGATTGCCGCTGCAGGCAGCATCTACGGCCCAACTTTGGGGGTTGACCTCTTCTTCCCGGAGGAGGCTTTGCTCTGTGGGGCTTGTCTTTTGCTTTTTATTGGAAGTTGGTTTTTGTGTCGGGGTATAGGAAGGGCCTTCTTCGAAGGCCTGCATGGCTTCTTCTCTGGTGGGGAAGGCCTTGAAGGAGGCGTTGGGGTATCCTTTTACCTGTGCCTGGCAGGAGGGCCAATCTTCATAGATGCCGGGTTTTACGCCATGCCAGACTACGTAGTATTTTTTTTTCTTTTTGGCGGTCATGAGGTTTTATTTTTTTCTCGCAAAGGCGCAAAGGCGCAAAAGTACAAAGATACAAAGGGGTGGGGAGTTGGCTGAGGTGATCGAAGCCCGGCATCTTTATTTTAAATTCCTGACGGTGCTTATAGTGGAAGCTACCGTAGCCCAGGGTGGGGCGATGAGTACGCCTACGCCTGTGAGGAGCAGGAGCATGAAGACGATGCCATTGCCGAGGGCTATGCCTTTATGGGCTTTTACGAAGCGGATGCTGTTGCGGTAGTTGAAGTGGCGTTCGAGGGTGTAATCCATGTTGCCGAAGCCGGCGAAGTAAGATTGTACGAGAAAAACAGCTACGCCAATAAAGGGAGAGAGGATGGGAATCAGGCCGAGCAGGAGCAGGGCGAGGGTGAGCAGCAATTCCCTGATGATGTTTCGCAGGGCAATGCGGAGGCCGCGTATGAGGTCGCGTATGAGGCGGGACATACTCCAGCCTTCGGAGCTGCTTTGTCCGGTGAGATGGCGCTCCACTTTTTCCGAGAGCGGGCTCATGAAAGGCCCTGCGAGGATCATGACGAGGTTTTTGTACAGGATGAAGCCCAGAGCTGCTACCAGCAAGCCACTGAAGATGGCTGCTATTTTCCCGACCAGTCCGGCGCCCCAACTCCAGGGATAGTGGGTGATGATCCAGGAAGCGGCACTTCCTCCGAGGCTCCAGGCTCCCCAGGCAATGCCAAGCCCGAGTATGAGGCTGATGAGTGCGGGGATGAGGTAGTAGGGCCATAGGCGAAGTTGGCGGCTTAGCTTTAGGGCTTCGACATAAGCTGATATAGCTTTCAAAGTCTGGTCAATCATCGTGTCGAGGTTTTTGTAGGTGATAGGGGTTTTGGGGCGCTCAGCCACCGGGC
>Ga0256832_1003943_pt1 | contig 10056 bp, 10 predicted proteins | sample 134614metaG_FD_190534 | JGI IMG/M metagenome (GOLD analysis project Ga0256832, IMG submission 190534) | Hydrothermal vent microbial communities from Lau Basin, Pacific Ocean - 134-614 | ecosystem: Environmental > Aquatic > Marine > Hydrothermal vents | place: Pacific Ocean: Lau Basin | collected...
TTTTGACGCGGGCTAGCTCTGAAAGCCCCCTTGAGGGGGCGTCGTTTCTAGCCCGGAGGTTCACCTCCGGGGCGCCCGGCGCAACGCGCCAATAATTTGGGACGCACCCCACACCCCGGAGCGATTGCATTCCCGCCCGATGGCGGGTACAATCCAGTAATCAGTAATCAGTGATCAGTAATCAGTTCCTTAATCCTAATCCTAATCCTAATCCTAATCCTAATCCTAATCCAAATCCTTTCTTCAGCATGGCCCGAAAGAAATCCTCCAAAAACCTCGTCCAGCGGCTGCTGGAGAGCAAAAAGATTGCTTACACCGCGCACACCTACGACCCCGACGTGTTCGTCACCGCGCCCGAGGTGGCGGAAGGCATCGGCATGCCCGCGCATCAGGTCTTCAAGACTCTGGTGACGTTGCCCGACCGGGGCAAGCCCACCCTGGCCGTGCTGCCTGCGGACGCATCGTTGGACCTGAAGGCGTTGGCCCGGGCCGTGGGCGCCAAAAAGGCCCGCATGGCCCCACTGGCCGAGGCCGAGAGGATGACCGGGCTCAAGAAGGGCGGCATCAGCGCGCTGGCCCTCATCAACAAGGGCTTTCAGGTCGTGTTGGATGAAAGCGCTCTGGGGTTCGATCAGATCGCCATGAGCGCGGGCGTGCGGGGCATGCAGGTCGTCCTCGCCCCCGCCGACTTCATCAAACTTACCCGCGCCCGCACCGCCGCTATCGCCCGCGAACCGACTACTGATAACGGATTACTGTCCACGGATTACTAACCCCCTCCCACTCCCTTCCACACACCATGACCTCCACCCAACGCATCCTCACCATCATCGCCCTTTTGACCGCCTGGACCGCCACCCTGGGTAGCCTCTATCTCAGCGAAGTCCTTCACTTCATCCCCTGCAGTCTGTGCTGGTATCAGCGCATCCTCATGTATCCCCTGGCCATCATCCTGCTGGTGGGATTGATTCGCCGGGACAGAGGCATTTTCTATTATGTTTTGCCTTTCTCCATCATCGGCATCTTCATCTCCACCTACCATTATCTTCTCCAGAAGACGGACATCTTCACCAGCAGCGCCGTCTGCGACACGGGCATTCCCTGCACCACCACCTGGATCAACCTGTTCGGCTTTGTCACCATCCCCTTCATGGCGCTGACCGCGTTCCTCATTATCTCCGTCATGGGAGCGCTGTTCTTCCTTGACGAAAGCGACCCTGAAGAGTAATTCCCGGGAGGAAACTCATGTCTGAATCCTCATCCCCAACGCCACCCCCCGAAACGCCCGAGCCCGAACCCATCGAAGACGCTGAAGTCACCGTCGGCCCGGTCAACGTTGCATTCACGCCACTGGAACCGGAGGATATCGTGCCATCCGAGCCGTCGCCCCCGTCTCCCCCTGCGGAGGAACCCGCGAACGCGGAAGCGGCGGCTGCGTCTCCTCCGCCATTACAAACCGCGGCCGATTCCAACAACATCGTGCTGGGATGCCTGCGAGATATTTTGGTCGTGCTGCTGAGCATGTTGCTGGCCGCGGCCTTCGTCTTCGCCATCCTCTTCGCCATCAATGGCACGCTCATGCTCAATGATCGGGAGAAGACGACCCAGTTGGCGTTGGAACAGGCCCGGATGAAAAACGATCTCGCCGACGCCAGGGCTCAGATCAACACGCAAAAGAACGCCATCGCCACCCTGGACGCCCGCGTCACCGAGATGGAAAAGCGCTTCACCGAAATGGCCTCCGCTCAGGACGCGTTGACCGGGCGCATCGATGCGCTTCAGGCCCGGACCGATGAGATCGAGCAAGCAGCCGAGGCCGACCGCGAGAAGCTGAGCCAGCTTCAATCTCAGCAGCAGGGGATGGCGGAGGATGTGGCCGCGTTGGATGATCGAATCGGGCAGTTGGAGGATGAGGTTCAGGGCATCCAGACCGACCTCGCCGACTTCCAAAAGGTCAAGGAGCGGTTCAACCGCTTTGTGGATGGGTTGACGCGACTCATCGCTGACGTGGCGGTGGAAAAAACAGGTCCTCAACCCGTCGAAACCCCCGCTTCCGCGTCCCCATCGCCCGCCACGCCCGAGGCGACGACGCCCATCACCCCCACCCTGACCATCACCCCCACGGCCATCACGCCTCCCGCCGAAACTCCCACGCCCTCCCCCACACCCCTATCTGAGACCTTGAAGTTTTTCCCGCCCGCCGTCCCCCTGCCCACGCCCGCATTCGACCGCGGCGTCGTCTACGGGCTGGTGTGGAACGATGCGGATGGGGACGGCGAGCCCGATGCGGGCGAGGAGCCCATCCGCGGGGCCGTGGTGACGCTGAAAACCGCCCGCGGCCGCGCCCTGCTGAACATGGTCACCGGCGCGGACGGGCGCTTCGCCTTTGTCAACGTGCCGCCAGGCGCTTATCAAGTCGAATTGATTCCCACCGCCGACATGACGCCCACCATCCATCCGGCCCGCCAGATTCAGGTGCAGGGCGGCGACAGCGTCGAGGTCAACTTCGGCATCCAGTAGAGGCTGCTATGAAAATAGAGCCACGAAGGCGCGAAGGAAAGCGAAGGCACGAAGAAAAAAGACTGAAGACTAAAGATTATCTGCGGAAATCAGCGTTGCATCTGCGTCATCTGCGTTCTCATTTTCATCGGTATCGGCGCGCCACCGCGCGTGTCGCCTGCTTTGAAAATAGATTTAAACTAAACGCATTTTGAAATCAGGTGTTTTCGGCCTCGGCCACCCGGAGCTGAAGCTCCGGGCTACGAAACGACGCCGGGTGAACCCGGCTTCATGCGGCGAGCGACCTGCGGCGTAGCCCCATTTATGGGGCGTCGTTTTTAGCCCGCAGGTTCACCTGCGGGCGGCGGCGCGGCCAGAGAATCGCCTTTCACTGATGATCCAATGCGAACCAAAAGCCTTGGTTTCAATTTGCTTTCAGTTTAGTAGACCGGGAAACCGGTAGACCGGTAGACCGGGTGGGTGAGCGAATCGGCCCGGTTTCCCTGGTTTCCTGGTTTACAGGTCTACCGGGCTACCGCCCACGATTTTCGTCCGTATCGGCGCTGGCGCGCCAGCCGTCGGACTATTATCTGGTAAAATGCCCTCATGCCTGACCTGACCTTTGAAATTGGCCCGGGCGCCACGAAAAACGCCCGCATCCGCCTGGGCTGCGCGGTCATCATCCCCGACGACCAGGGACGCATCCTCCTGCAGAAGCGCACCGACGGCGACTGGTGGTCGCTGCCCGCGGGCGGCATGGAGCCGGGCGAGACGCCCACCCAGACCGCCACACGCGAGGTGCGCGAGGAAACCGGACTGGAGATCGCCATCGTGCGCTTTCTGGGCCTCTACACCAACCCCGACATCTGCACCATCTATCCCGACGGTCGGCGGGTACAGATCGTTAGCGCCACCTTTCTGGCCCGGGCCGCGGGCGGCGAACTCATCGAAAGCAACGACGAGACCGCAGAACTGCGTTGGTTTCCGCCCGACGCCCTGCCCCACAACCTCACGCCCACCTCCCGCGACCGCATCGAGCGCTATCTCGCACATCCCGACGGCTGCTTCGCCGATTGACCCCATGCCGCGGGGCATCTGCAAAATCAACTTGAAGCCCGCGTTGGGGGGGAGGCGGCAACGGGCGTGAAACGTGATGCATGAAACGTGAGAACTTACGCATCACGCATCACGTTTCATGAACACGGAAAGACACGGAGCGTTCAACGTTTACTCACATCAATTCAAGACACATACATCACCCCCATGCCCACATACGAAGTCGTCATCGGCCTGGAAGTCCACGCCGAACTCATCACCCAATCGAAAATGTTCTGCGCGTGCAGCGCGGATTTCTTCGGCGCGCCCCCCAACACCCACGTCTGCCCCGTCTGTTTGGCCATGCCCGGCGCGCTGCCCGTCATCAACCGCGAGGCCGTGGCCCAGACCATCCGCGCGGGCCTGGCCCTGAACTGCACCATCGCCGAGGACGTGCGCTTCGAGCGCAAAAACTACACCTATCCCGACCTGCCCAAAGGCTACCAGATCACCCAGTACGAACTGCCGCAGGCCGTGAACGGCTGGCTGGAGATCGATACGCCTGATGGCTCCAAACGCATTCGCATCACCCGCGCCCACCTGGAAGAGGACACGGGCAAGCTGGTGCATGAGAACGGCGTCAGCCTGGTGGACTACAACCGGGCGGGCGTGCCCCTGCTGGAGATCGTCTCCGAGCCCGACATGCGCTCCATCGACGAGGTCAACGAGTACCTCACCCGCCTGCGCCAGCTTCTCATTTACATTGGGGCCAGCACAGGCGACCTGGAGAAAGGGGCCATGCGCATGGAGGCCAACGTCTCCCTGCGGCCCGCGGGCAGCCAGGAGCTGGGCACCAAGGTCGAAATCAAGAACCTGAACAGCTTCCGGGCCGTGCGCAACGCCCTGGCCTATGAGATCGCCCGACAGGAGAAAGTGCTGCGCGAGGGCGGCCAGGTGGAGCAGGTCACCCTGGGCTGGCTGGAGCACGAGGGCCGCACGTACGTGCAGCGCACCAAGGAGGAGGCCCACGACTACCGCTACTTCCCCGAGCCCGACCTGCCTCCCCTGCACATCGACCGGGCCTGGGTGGAGGAGCTGGCCGCGGGGCTGCCCGAGCTGCCCCGGGCCCGGCGTCAGCGTTTTGTCGAGCAGTACGGGCTCAGCCGCAAGGACGCTGACATCCTCACCGCGGAGCGCGCCGTAGCTGATTATTTCGACGCGCTGGTGGCCGCAGTGGGCGACGCCATGCCTCCCAAGAAAGTGGCGAACTGGGTCATGGGCGATCTCTTCCGCCTGGTGAATGAAAGCGGTCTACCCATCTCCGGCATCCCCGTCACCCCGGCCAAATTCGCGGGCCTGCTGAAACTGCTGGCTGCGAAAACCATCAACGCCAACACCGCCAGCCAGGTGCTGAAGACCATGTTCCGCACGGGCGAGGACGCGGGGGCCATCGTCGAGCGGGAGGGATTGGCCCAGGTCAGCGATGAGGCGGCGTTGGAGCGGCTGGTGGACCGCCTCCTGGCCGAGCATCCGGACGAAGTCGCCCGCTACCGCGCGGGCAAGACCCAGCTCTTTGGCTGGTTCGTGGGCCAGGTCATGCGCGAGACCCGGGGCAAAGCCAATCCGGGCGTGGTCAAGAAGCTATTGGAGGGGAGACTGGCAGAACATGGTCAAGATGAATAAATGCGTGTGTTTGACACAGCGCTAAGATATTTGTACAATTGTCTATATGAAGCTCGTTGCTGACACCAATATCTTTCTAGCGGTTGTACTGGATGAACCAGCCAAAGCTGAAATCATCCGGCTTACTTCCGGAGTGGAGATCGTTGCCCCGGAAGTGCTGCCCTTTGAACTCGGGAACGCATTGTCGGCGCTGTTGAAACGTTCCAGGTTAACCCCAGAAGCGGTGCTAAAGGCTTGGGATATGATTCAGCTCATTCCGGTCGAACTCCGCAACATCGATATTCGCCAGGCATTGGAAATCGCTTCCCAATACCAGATTTACGCTTATGACGCCTATTTTCTTCAATGCGCCCTGACTTTGCGCACCCCCTTGCTTACCTTGGATCGACGAATGATGCAGGTTGCGCAGCAATTAGGCGTCAAAACGATCGAGGTTGCCAAATGAAAGTATTCACATATTCTGAAGCGCGCCAAAAATTGGCAAAGGTGCTCGATTTATCGCGCACCGAAGAAGTGATCATCAAACGGCGTAGTGGTGAAACATTCCGGATTGTCTATGAAAAACCTTCCAGGTCCCCTTTCGATGTCCCCGGCATCGAAACCGAGGTAACGATACAAGACATTCTTGACGCTGTCAGGGAATCTCGATCCAGAACGATTGCCGAAAACGATTGAATCATCTAAACGCGAAGAAACAAGCTTCCGGAGCCAGGACCATGCGCCGAATGATCATCGACACCGACACCGCTTCGGATGATGCGCTGGCCATCCTCATGGCTCTGCAGGACCCCGACGTGCATGTCGAGGCCATCACCGTGGTGGCGGGCAACGTGCCCCTGGAGCAGGGCGGCGTCAACGCCCGCTACACTGTGGAGGTCTGCGGCAAGGAGACGCCCGTGTATCTGGGCGCTTCGCGCCCTCTGATGCGGGAGCCCGTCCACGCCCACTTCTTCCACGGCGAGGACGGCATGGGGAATATGCACTATCCGCCTCCCAAGCGCCCCATCGCGGGCCGGGATGCGGTGGCCGAACTCATCCGCCGTTTCGGCGAGGCGCCGGGGGAGATCGAACTGGTCACCCTGGGCCCTCTCACCAACATCGCCCTGGCCCTGCGGCTGGAGCCCAGGCTGGCGGCATGGGTCAGACATTGCTACATCATGGGCGGGGCCGCGAATACGGTGGGGAATATCACCCCCGCGGCCGAATACAACCTCTGGTTCGATCCCGAAGCCGCGAAGATCGTCTTCCATTCGGGCATGAAGATCACCATGCTGGGGTGGGAGCTATGCCGGGGCGAAGCCAATCTGACCGAGGAAGAGATGGCGATGATCTACGGCTTCGGCACGGTGCGGGCGAAATTCGCCATGGATTGCAACAAGTCCGCGCTCAAGGCCAGCCGCGAATGGCTGCATGATCCGGGCCTGGGCCTGTGCGATCCCACGGCCATGGCCGTGGTCCTCAACCCCGACGTGTGCATTCGCAAGGGCGAGTATTTCGTGGATATCGCCACCCAGGAGGAATTGACCCGCGGGATGAGCGTGGTGGACCAGTTGGGCGTCACCAACCAGCCTCCCAACGTGGAGGTTTGTTGGGAGATCGACGCCGCCTTGTGGAAGGAGACCTTATATCGGGCGTTGCGATGATGGGGCGTCATTTGAAAGACAGACCACACAACGAAATAGAGGCCGCTTTCCCTCAGCCATTATCAGGTGATATAATAGCATTCTGCCAAAGTTTCGTTCCCAATCCGACCAGACAATGACGCCTGGCGGAATGCTGTTCTCAACTCAATACATCCTGACACAAGGAGGTGTTATGGCTACTCCAGCCAAGAAGTCCAATAAGACGAAGCCGTCGGGGCGGCCATCGGATCATCTGACCGATGAGCAATTGTTGAAGATGTACAGAACCATGGTCCTCAGTCGCAAGCTGGATGAGCGCAGTTGGGTGATGAATCGGCAGGGGCGCGCGCCCTTCCATATTTCGGGCATTGGGCATGAGGCCATTCAGGTGGCGGCTGCAGAGACGTTGCGGCCCGGGTATGATTGGGTCTATCCCTACTACCGCGATCTGGCCTTCATTCTGGCATTGGGCATGAAACCCGTGGACCATTTGATGGGTCTGTTGGGCAAGGCGGGGGATCCCAGCAGCGGCGGCATCCAGATGCCCTCTCATTTCTCCAACGCCAAGCTGCGCATCGGCAGCATCTCCAGCCCTGTGGCCACGCAGGTGCCCATCGCCGCGGGCACCGCCCTGGCCTGCAAACTCAAAGGTACGGATGAGGTCACCGTGGTCTGCCTGGGAGAAGGCTCCACCAGTCAGGGAGATTTCCACGAGGGCCTGAACTGGGCGGGGGTGCACAAGCTTCCCTTCATTTGCATCGTCCAGAACAACCAGTACGCCATCTCGGTGCCCGTGGAGAAGGAAATGGCCGTCAAGAATGTGGCGGATCGAGCCAAAGCCTATGGCATCGAGGGCGTGGTGGTGGACGGCAACGACGTGCTGGCCTGCTACGATGTCATGGTCGAGGCGGTGGAACGGGCCAGAAGCGGGGAGGGAGCCACCCTGGTGGAGGCCAAGACCTATCGGGTCACGCCCCATTCCTCGGACGATGATGACCGCACCTATCGCAGCCGCGAGGAGGTGGAATACTGGAAGAAGCGCGATCCCATCCTCCTGTTCGAGAAAGTGCTCTTCGAACGCGGCATTCTCACCGAGGAGCTGAAGCAGGAAATCGAGGATTGGGCCATCGCCGAGGTAGACAAGGCCGAGGAAGAAGCGGTCAACGCTCCCTATCCCGACGTCTCGGAAATGACCAAGCATCTCTACGGGCCCATGCCCAACTGGGAGGTTTAAGCCATGGCGATCATGAATAACATCGAGGCCCTGCGCGAAACCCTGCGCCAGGAGATGGAACGCGACCCCCGCATCATCATCACGGGCGAAGACGTGGGCCCGCGCGGGGGCGTCTTCCGCGCCACCCAGGGCCTGTATCAGCAATTCGGAGAAAACCGGGTCATCGACACCCCGCTGGCCGAGCTTTCTATCGTGGCCACGGGCATCGGTCTGGCCCTGACCGGCTATTTCAAGCCCATCGTCGAAATCCAGTTCGCGGATTTCATCTTCCCCGCGTTCAATCAGATCCTCAGCGAAGCTGCGCGCATGCGCTATCGCACCCGCAGCGATTGGACTGTGCCCCTCATCATCCGCGCGCCCTACGGCGGCGGCATCTCAGGCGGACTCTACCATTCCCAATCGGTGGAAGCCTTTTTCGCCCACATTCCGGGCCTCTATGTGGTGGCGCCATCCACCCCTTACGACATCAAGGGGATGCTGCGGGCGGCGCTCATGCTCGAAGACCCCGTTCTCTTCTTCGAGCACAAAAAGACGTATCGTCTGATCAAGGGTGAAGTGCCCGAAGAGGACTATGTCGTGCCCATCGGCAAGGCCGCCATTCGCCGCGAGGGCGACGATCTCACCGTCATCAGCTACGGCCTCGCCATGCACGATTCGGTCAAGGCTGCGGACATGCTGGCCGCCGAAGGCATCAGCGCCGAGGTCATCGACCTGCGCACCATTCGCCCGCTGGATAAGGAAACCATCCTGGAGTCGGTGAAGAAAACGGGCAAAGTCCTCATCGTGCATGAAGACAACCCCACCGTCAGCGTGGGCAGCGAGATCGCGGCCATCATCGGGCAGGAAGCCTTCGAATATCTCGATGGCCCCATCACCCGCCTCACCCCGCCCGACGTGCCCGCAGTTCCCTTCAGCCATCCCTTGCAGGACGCGTTCATGCTCAATCCGGAGAAGATCGCGAAAGCCATGCGTGAACTGGCGGCTTATTGATCCACACGCGTAACTGCTAAGGTAGTTGGCCCCAATAGCCTCTCTTTTGCCACGAAGACACGAAAGAAACGAAGGCGCGAAGTCATTCAAAAAAGATTCTATCCGTGTTTCCTCGTATCCGTGTCGAGTGAACAGGGCTACGTTAGCAGTTACCTACACGCACACGGATTGCGGCAACCCGACGAAAGCCCAATGGGCGCGGAAAGCCAGGCCTGTGAAACGTGATGCGTGATGCGTAACGACTTCACGTTTCACGCATTACGTTTCACGCCAGTCGTTGCCTTGCCCAAATTGGGCTTCGAGCCATTTTCGCAAATCAACGCACCGCTACCGAGTCACATAAGGAAATACTATGGCCACAAAAGTCATCATGCCCCAACTGGGGGAATCGGTCGTCGAAGGGACCATCTCCAAATGGCTGGTCAAAGAAGGCGACACTGTCAAGAAGTATGATCCCCTGCTTGAGGTTTCATCCGACAAAGTCGACACCGAAGTGCCCGCGCCTGTGGATGGCACGGTGTTGAAAATCTATGTTCCCGAGGGAACGACCGTCCATGCGGGCGCGCTCATCGCGGTCATTGGCGAGCCGGGCGAACCTCTGCCCGACGAAGAAGGGTCGGCAGCCGCCCATGCCGCGTCTGCACAGGCCGCCCAACCCGAGCCCGCCGCAGCCGCTGCATCCCCCCCCGCCGAAGCGTCCAAAGACCTGGGCTTCATCAGTCCGGTGGTGGCGAAGCTGGCCGCGGAGCACAACGTCGATCTGACCAAGGTCAAAGGCACGGGCGTGCGCGGTCGCATCCGCAAAAAGGACGTGCTGGCGTACATCAAGCAACGCGAGGCCCAAAAGGCGGAAGAAGCCCTGCCCGAATGGGAGAAACCAGGTACGGGCGACTTGTTCAAGCCCGCGAAGGTCGAGGAATACGCACCCATTCCCGCGCCCGGCAAGCCCGCAGCCCGTCCTGCAGGCCCGCCCCCCCCCCCCCCGCCAGCCCC
>Ga0256832_1003944_pt1 | contig 10053 bp, 10 predicted proteins | sample 134614metaG_FD_190534 | JGI IMG/M metagenome (GOLD analysis project Ga0256832, IMG submission 190534) | Hydrothermal vent microbial communities from Lau Basin, Pacific Ocean - 134-614 | ecosystem: Environmental > Aquatic > Marine > Hydrothermal vents | place: Pacific Ocean: Lau Basin | collected...
TATGGGAATTAAGAATCTAATAGCAGCAGCCGTTCCTAAACTAACTCCAGAAAACGTAAAACTAATAGATCAAAACGGAGATCCTCTCGGCGGAAAAGATATGCTAAAAAGTGAGCTTATAGCCTCCCAAATAAAATACAAAAAAGAGTTTGAGAGAGCTTATGAGAAAAAAATAGTAAATCTGTTAGCCCCGATAGTCGGAGGAGAGGAGAAAGTTGTAGCGAAAGTTACAATAGATTTTGATTTTTCCCAAAAAGATGAGACAAGCGAATATTACGATCCAGACGTAGTTCCAAGAAGTGAGCAGACAACGGAAGAGAAGAGAGAGGGATTTTCCAAAAAAGAGGTCGGGGGAGTTCCTGGAGCTATCAGCAACATAGGACCAGTTCAGGGAATAGAATCCCAAAAACCAATCCAAAAATATCAAAAAAGCACCACAACCACAAATTATGAGGTATCCAAAAAAGTAACAAATATAAAAGGGGAGTTTGCCACAATAAAAAGAATCACGGCCGCAGTTGTGGTGGATGGAAAATATAGATTCAAAAAGGATAAAAACGGTGTTGAAACCTCTCAAATCGAGTATGTGCCCTTAAGTAAACAGGAAATAGCAAATATTACCGATATAGTAAAAAAGAGCATAGGATACAATCCAAAAAGGGGAGACGAGGTAACGGTAAGCAACTTTGAGTTTTCAAAAGGCGGCTTAAGGCCAAAAGAGCCGGTTACGAAAACTCTAATAGAGAAAACCTCCTCTTTTATACAGCCGATTTTACCTTTTATAAAATTTTTAATAGCAGTTATTTTACTCTACATTTTTTATAAAAAAGTTATTACTCCTTTCTCACAAAAAATGCTTGAAGAGACAAAAGAGGAGGAAGAGAGACTTGAAAAACTTGCTATTGAAGAGGAAAAAGAGGCTGCTGAAGATACGCTTGAGCAGTATAAAAATATGAAAAAGAAGATAGAAGATGAGCTTGGACTGGGAGAACAGTTTGACGAAGAGGAACTAAAATATGAAGTTTTGCTTGAGAAACTAAAACAGATAACTTCGGAAAATCCAGAAGAGGTTGCAAATATTTTGCAAACTCTCGTCAAAAGCGTAAATGAGTTTGAGCCTAAAAAATAGGAGAGAGAGATGGTAAATCTAAAACCAGAACAAAAGGCTATATATGAAGAGCTGAGCATGCCTGAGAAAATAGCTATTTTACTAATTCAACTTGGAGAAGATATAACAGCAAGTATTTTCGGGGCAATGGATGTAGATACCGTTACTGAGATATCCCAATATATTGCAACTTCAAAAAGCGTAGATAAACAGATAGCCGCAGCCGTTTTGGAAGAGTTTTACGCCGTTTTGCAATCTAACCAATATATAAGAAGCGGCGGATTGGAGTATGCAAAAGAGATTTTATATAAAACTTTCGGCGAAGAGCAGGCTATGGAGATTTTAGATAGGCTTGCTAAGAGTTTAGATAAAAGCAAAAGTTTTTCATATTTAGATCAAATAAAACCCCAGCAGCTTGCAGATTTCATTATGAACGAGCATCCTCAAACAATAGCTTTGATAATAGCCCATATGGATCCAAACAATGCAGCGGAAACCCTCTCCTATTTTCCAGACGAACTTAGAGCCCAAGTGGTTTTGAGAATAGCAAATTTAGGAGATATCTCATCAAACGTTATAAAAAGAGTATCGGCCGTGTTGGAAAACAAACTTGAATCTTTAACAAGCTATAAAGTGGAAGTTGGAGGGCCTAAAGCGGTTGCCGAAATTTTAAACAGGCTTGGCCAAAGCAGCACAAAATCTACTCTAAATATCATAGAGCAAACCGATGAGAGTTTAGCGGCTACTATAAAAGAGATGATGTTTACTTTTGAAGATATAGCAAAACTTGACAATATCGCCATAAGAGAGATTTTAAAAAGTGTGGATAAAAAGGAGCTTATGGTAGCTTTAAAGGGCGCTACGGACGAGATGAAAGAGAAATTTTTGGGAAATATGTCTGAGAGAGCCAGAGAAGCGTTTTTGGAAGAGATGCAGTTTATGGGAGCTGTCAAATTAAAAGAGGTTGAAGAGGCTCAAAGAAAAATTGTAGAAGAGGTTCAGCAGTTAGCCGAGCAGGGAATTATCCAAATAGGGGAAGCTGAGGAGATGATTGAGTAGTTATGAAAAATCTCATAAAAGAGGATGAGCTTACAAAACACAAAATTGAAAAGTATCATTTTCAAACACTTGAAACTTTAGAGCAAAAACCAAAAAAATCAAAAGAGGAGATAGAAAAAGAGATAAAAGAGACAATAGAAAACAAAGAGGAACCTCTTCCTAAAAAAGAAGAGAATCAAAACGATTCAAAAATGGTTGAAGAGCTTTTAAAAAAGATAGAGGAGCTATCAAGCACAATAGTTGAACTTCAAATGCAAAATGAAAAACTGATAGAAGAGTTTGAAGAGAAACTAAAAGAGCAGCAAAATATTATAGAAAAAGAGGCAAAAGAGAAAGCTTTAAAAGAAGTGGAAGAAGCTTTTGAAAACAAACTTTTAAAACTAAAATCCTCTTATGAAGAATCTATAAATAATTTAAATGAAACCATTAAAAAATTAAATTCATTCTTCGAAAAGGCCAAAGAAGAGCTCTCAAAAAGCGCTATTGAAATTGCAAAAGAGGTGATATTAAAAGAGGTATCCCAAAACTCAAAAGAGATAGCTTTAACACTTTCAGAAAATCTTATAAAAGAATTAAAAGAAGCAACTAAAATAAAAATTAAATTAAATCCTAATGATTTTAATTATATAAAGGAACACTTTAAAGAAAACCCGGCAATTGAAACAGTAGCAGACGATACGATCCAAGAGGGGGGAGTGATCATCGAAAGCGATGCCGGAAATATGGACGCCACCATTCAGCAAAGACTCGAAAACATACAAAAACTTCTCTCCTCATAAATTCCATAAAAAGAAGAGCCAATGAATATAAAAAACTATTCAATAGAAGAGCTAAATGATTTAGCCAAAAAGATAAGAGAGAAAATTTTACATGTAGTAAGCAAAAACGGAGGCCATTTAAGCAGCGCTTTGGGGGCTGTGGATTTGATAGTGGCTATGCATTATGTTTTTGATTCAAAAAAAGATCCCTTCATTTTCGACGTATCCCATCAGGCATACGCCCACAAACTATTAACAGACAGATGGGAGAGATTTGATACGCTAAGGCAGTTTAGCGGAATAAGCGGTTTTACAAAACCAAAAGAGTCTCCTTATGACTATTTCGTAGCCGGCCACAGCTCAACTTCCATCTCAATCGCTACCGGAGCGGCAAAAGCAATAGCTTTAAAAAAAGAGGACAGAATCCCCGTTGTTTTAATAGGAGACGGCTCAATGAGCGCAGGTATGGTGTATGAAGCGCTAAATGAGCTTGGAGACAGGAAATATCCATGTGTGATTATCCTAAACGATAACGAAATGAGCATCTCAAAACCGATAGGCGCAATCAGCAATTATCTCTCTCAAAAAATGGCAAGCCGGTTTTATCAAAAATTCAAAACAAAAACAGAGCAGCTTTTAGAATATCTTCCAAAAAGCGCCACCTATATTGCAAAAAGATTTGAAGAGAGCATAAAATTGATAACTCCAGGAATCCTTTTTGAAGAGCTTGGATTAGAGTATATAGGGCCGGTTGACGGACACGATATAGAAGGACTTATAGAAGTTTATAAAATAGCCAAAGACCTTAAAAAACCGGTAATCATTCACGCTCAAACAATAAAGGGTAAAGGATATGAGATAGCCGAAGGCTATTATGAGCATTGGCATGGAGTGGGACCTTTTGATATAAAAACGGGAACTCCCTATAAAAAGAGCTCTTCATCAAAAAGCGCAACCGAGATTTACAGCAAAACTTTAATGGAACTTTCAAAAAAACATAAAAATATTGTAGGAGTTACAGCCGCTATGCCAAGCGGAACGGGGCTTAAACCTTTAATAGAAGAGTTTCCCGATAGATTTTGGGATGTCGGAATAGCCGAACAGCATGCGGTAACATCAATGGCTGCTATGGCAAAAGAGGGATTTAAACCTTTCGTTACAATCTATTCAACATTTTTGCAAAGAGCATACGATCAGGTAATTCATGATGTCTGCATTATGAACCTTCCAGTAGCTTTTGCGATAGATAGAGCCGGAATAGTGGGAGAAGACGGAGAAACTCACCAGGGGGCTTTTGATATCTCATATCTTAGAGCAATACCGAATCTAACCCTTTTTGCCCCAAGAGATAAAAAAACGATGGAGGATGCAGTTAGATTTGCTTATGAAATGAAAACGCCTTGCGCTTTTAGATATCCAAGAGGAGCCTTTTTGCTTGAAGATGAGGTTGAGTTTGAAAGATTTGAGCTTGGTAAAGCTCAACTGTTAAGAGAATCTAAAAACGAGATACTTTTTATAGGTTATGGAAACGGCGTTGGAAAAGCACTGGAAACTTCAAAGCTGTTACCAAAAGAAACAGAACCTGCAATTTTAGATCTAAAATTTGTAAAACCTTTAGATGGAAATATGTTAAAAAAACTTGCCAAAAAATATAAAATATGGTTTGTTTTTAGCGATAGCGCAAAAATGGGGGGAGTTGCGAGCGCTATTTTGGAATTCCTTAATGAACAAAATATTAAAAATATTTATGTTTATAGCTTTGAATTTGAGGATAAATTTATTTCTCATGGTAAAACTTCTATTATAGAAGAATATTTAAATTTAACTCCTAAAAAATTATCTGAAAGAATATTTAACGTTTTGCAAAAAAATTTTTCTAAAAACTAAATATATTTAAAAAATTTTTAATATAAAAATAAGTTATGAACCGATATAATCAAGGAATTGCGATTAATTTTTCAGGAGGTTAAAATATGGTGGAAAAACTCAAAGAGGTGGGGCTTAAAGCTACTCCTCAAAGAATTGCCATTTTAAGAGAGTTGGATAAAAAAGAACATCCTACTATAGATGAGCTTTATAATAACTTAAAAAAAACTCATCCTTCTATATCTTTAGCTACTATTTATAAAAATTTGAATATGCTAAAAGATGCCGGACTTGCCATAGAGATAATTCCCCCTTCAGCAAATGAAAAATCTAAATTTGATATCTACACAGAACCACATATTCATATAATGTGTAAAGAGTGCGGAAAAGTTTTTGACTATTATGTAAAAAATGCGGTAGACGAATGTAATACTATATTAAAAGAGATAACAAAGCATAATATAGAAAATATTAACGTTTTAGGACTAATTACTTGCGAAGAATGCCGAAAAAAGAAGAAAAATTAGTCGCTCTCATAGAGGGAATCCTCAAAAAATTCCTCTCCCTCTCTTTTATTCTCTTTAAGAGAATGTATAAAGACAGCTATTTTTTTCATTTCATCTTTAGTTAAATTTTTTGCGTAACTTGTCATAATATCGCTTCTTTGGGACTTTATTCTCTCTCTTTTATAATTTTCCAATTTATCCACTATATATTTAACCTCCTTTCCAGCCAAAGATGGATAAGAGGAGTTCCCTTTGGCATCTATCCCATGACAGGCATAACACCCCTTTTGGCTAAAAAGCTTCTCTCCCTCTCTTAAATCATCAGCATTTAAAGATACCAAAATAAAAATAACTGCTAAAACAGGCATACTCTCTCCTAAAAGTTAATATTCAGAGATATTTTTGTATAATAATTTTTTATATTACTATACCATAAAACAATCCGTTAGAAAAGGTTTTAAGTTGGAAACTATCCAAAAAAGAGAGAGATATTACGCGCTTTTTTCAAGACTTCTGTTAAGCGAAGTTCAAAAAGAGATTTTAAAAAAGATAGAAAAAAGCGATGAATTTGAAATACTTTTTCCGACATACTCCAAATGGGAAAAGAGAAAAAAAGAGAATTTAGAAAAGATAATAACCCACTATTTAAACGTCGATTTTACCGATATCTCAATTTTGCATCTAATCCCTTATGAGAGCTTTTATACAAGAGAAGACGCTATGATAGAAAGCGGAGGAGCAAACCCGGTAGTAGAAATTTATAACGAGCAGGGTTTTAGAGCAAATTTAGACAAAGCAAGAGCCGTATCGCCCGATCATATAGGAATAGAGCTTGAATTTATGAAAATCTTAATAGAAAACGAAAAAGAGGCGATAGAGAGAGGAAAAGATGAGTTGGCTAAAGAGTTTAAAAAACTTCAAAAAGACTTCCTAAAGAATCATATATTAAAATTTGCTCCCATGTATCTAATAAACGTGGCCGAAGAGGCAAGAACCCCTTTTTATAAAGATTTGGCAAAAAGCGCTTTGGAATTTCTGCTTGAGGATTTGGAGTATTTATCAAACGAGGAGAGAGTTTGAATATAAGGCTTGATCCTTCCGCTTGCGTTAGATACTCCTCAAAATTGAGCCAATGCAGAAAATGCGAAGAGATTTGCGGTTTTGAAGCGATAAAGTGCGAAGATTTCAAAATATCTATTTTTCAAGAGAGATGCGTTTTATGCGCAGCCTGTGTCGGAGTCTGCCCGACTGAAGCTATTGAAATGAAAAATTTCAGCATAAAAGATTTCTTTTTTGATTTTATCAAAGAGGAAGAGAGTAAAATAGGATGCAAATACAATTTTGTATGCTTAAGCGCTTTAAATGTAGAGTATCTCATCTCTTTGGCTTTAATTAAAGATATTGTTTTGGATTTGGGACACTGCGAAAACTGCGAACTTGATGAAAAGGTAAAAAAACAGATAGAGTCAAACATCAAAGAAGCCAATTTCATTTTGCAAAAAATTTCCAAAAAAGAGATAAAAAGCGAAAAACTTCTTTTACAAAAAGAGAAAAAAACAGACAGAAGAGATTTCTTTAAAGCCTTCTCTTTAAAAAATGCTCAAAATTTGGCAAAGGAGAAGGAAGAAGAGCTAAAATATCTTAAAAACCCGACAGTATCGATAGATGCAGCCCAAAGCGCGAAAAAAAGAGAGAAAATAATTCCAAACAAAAGAAAAATACTCTATAGCGTATTAAAAAGAGCTAAAAAACCAAATGAGTATGATAGGATAGAGAGCAATAAAATATCTTTTGTATCTTCAAAAGAGATAGATGAAAGCTGCGATAACTGCTCTATCTGCTATAGGATATGTCCAAGCGGGGCTTTAAGCTCAAATATAAAAGAGAGCGTTATCTATTTTGACGATATGCTGTGCCTTAAATGCCATCTATGCCATGACGTATGCGAAAAGGATTCGATAAAAATCTCTCCCTTTTTCGATACAAAAGAGTTTTTCAATCCGTCCCAAAAAGTCTTAAAACAGTTTGAGGTAATAAGGTGCAACGAATGCGGAAATTTTTTCACCTATTTAGAAGGGGAGAAGATTTGTAGAAGATGTAAAATCGAAGAGGAAGAGGCCAAAAATTTGTGGGGATTTTAAAAGGAGACATTTTGCAAAGAGATCCAAGAGAACTTTTAAAAAAAGAGATAACAATAATAGCTTATGCGGGAGAAGAGAGCGCAAACTCGCCGATTCAAAACGTAGTAAACGACTATCTAAGCTCTAATAAAATAGACGCCCATTTGATAGGAATATCGATAAAAGAGGATGATTTTGATTTTTTTATAAAAAATCTTAAAAATTCTAAAGTGGAAGTTACGATATTTTCACAAGAGTTTCAAAAAAAAGCGGCAAAAGCTTTTAATGTTCAGGGCTTTTTAATAGCAGCTTTCAAAAATAGAGAAAATTTTATTTTAGTTGCTGAAAAAGAGACGATTATGATGGATGACAGAAAGCTTATTGAGATAATAGAGAAAATAATGAGGGAGAGAGATGGAAAATTTTAATTTAGACGATTTAAAAAATGATTTTGAAAATTTTCAAAAATGCTCCATTAAAGAGAGTAGCGAAGAGGAGATTTACGAGGGAGATTATATAACCATTTTAAAAGAAGAGATGCTAACTCCCGCAAAATGCGGAGTCTATTTCTCAAGATTTGATTTAAAAGCGATAGCCGATTTATACGGAGAGTCTATAATGGTCAGAGAGAGACGAAGAATGCTAACCGATATTTTAAAAGCTGTCTTTACAAAAGAGGATATGAAAAGATTATTTGATATCATCAACGATACGATAAAACACAAAACCGACATATACAAAGAATTAGCGGCAAATTTTCCCTCTTCAAAAGAGATATTTGAAGATATGATAAATAAAAGCAAAAATTTTCAAAAAATTCTCTCAAAAATATTAAAAGATTTCAAAGGAATCGAAGCTGTCAAATAAACCCAGCTCCAAGGGGAGCTGAGTTTAATAGAGTTTTTGAATCATTCTGTTTAGCAAAATTTCGCTGTTTTTCAAAACTTCCAAACTTTCAGGATTTAGCTCTCCGTTTGAAGATTCTGGAGTTATTATAATTAATTTTATCTCTTTTGCTATATTGAAAGCATCTTCTATATCATTTTTGGATTTCTCGTGAAGCTCATTAAAACCTTTTTCCTTTTCAAAATGCAAAATCCTTTTAAGCTTCGCATTATACTCTTTTAAAAGAACATTCAAATCATTCAATATCTCTCTTGTTTTATTCACATGCTCATCTGTTTTTAAAATCTCCTCTTTTCTCTCTTCCCTTTTGCTCTTATGCTCAAAAGCCTTCTCTTTTATCTCTTCGGCAAGTTTTATATTTTTATTTGCAGTCAGGGAGACTTTTAGTTTATAGATAATAAAAAAGACTATTAAAGAAGCGCCCCCTACAACAGCGGCCCCGATACTCTCGTTAGGAGCGGCGCCTATCTGCTCAGATACCCATTTTAAAATCTCTGTTATCTGCTCTTTGTTTGGTAGTTTATCCACAGGAATATTAAGCTTGTTCATAGCAAAATATCCAATAGTTCCAGCCGTCAAAGCGCCTCCCAAAATTCCCCATACAAAAGCTGAAAACCTACCACTGCTTGGCCTCTTTATCTGAGGGAGAGAATCTTTTTTATCATATTCAAAAGAGGGAGTCGGTATCTCCACATTAGATAAATCTTCCTCATATCCAAGCTCTTTTAAAAGCTCGTCTGTCTCTTTTAAAGTAGTATTTAATACCTCCTCTTCAAGCTTTTCAAGTCTGTCTATATCTTCATTTAGACGCTCCATAGCCTCTTTAATCTCTTTTTCAACACTTTCAACCAAAACTTTGGAAGCATCAACTATCTCAACAACCTCTTCGTGAGGCTTTTTACCTTTTACTTCAGAAGTTTTTGAAACTGCCCCGCTGTTTTGAACTTCTTGTTCATTTTCATTAATATGCTCACTCTCTTGAATCTCTTTAACCTCTTTCCCTTCCATCTAATCACCTCCTTTAATAGATCATATTCTCTTTTTTTAAAGCTTCTCTTATCTTTTTTATCTGTTTTTCTTTGCAATAGCACCATTTGGGAGCTAAAAGAGTATCATCCCTTATACCAGCCGTAACTCTTTGTATGATAACATTTTCAGGGATAATTTTCAAAGCCTCTATCAAAGTTTTTATATATTTCTCCTCAGAAATAGGCTTAAATCTTCCCTTCATATAATCTACCGCCAAAGCGGTATTTTTAACAACATATAAAGGGTGAATTTTTAGAGAATCTATCTTTAAATCTACAGCCGTTTTGACGCTTTTTAACATCATCTCTTCTGTTTCGTTTGGAAGTCCGAAAATTAGATGTCCGCAAACTTTCAAGCCTATCTCTTTTGTCTTTTTTATCGTCTCTATTACATTTTTTACGTCATGTCCTCTGTTTGTAATCTTCATCGTCTCGTCAAAAAAAGATTGAATTCCATACTCTATCCAAATCTCTCTCTCTTTGGAAAGCTCTTTTAAAAAATTCAAAATCTTATCCGTTACGCAATCGGTTCTTGTGCCTATGCTAAGGCCTATAACATCCTCTTTTTCTAAAGCGTGCTTATATAAAATTTTTAAAGTTTCAAAAGGAGCGTAAGTGTTTGTAAAAGATTGAAAATAGATAAGATATTTTTTTGCTTTAAACTTATTTTCTAAAACTTTTTTTGTCTTCTCATACTGAATA
>Ga0256832_1003945_pt1 | contig 10053 bp, 9 predicted proteins | sample 134614metaG_FD_190534 | JGI IMG/M metagenome (GOLD analysis project Ga0256832, IMG submission 190534) | Hydrothermal vent microbial communities from Lau Basin, Pacific Ocean - 134-614 | ecosystem: Environmental > Aquatic > Marine > Hydrothermal vents | place: Pacific Ocean: Lau Basin | collected...
ATCTGTCATAAATGGCGATTCATCCCCCTACCCTAAACCAATATCAGAAGCGGATTATGGAAAAACATGCATCTCTGTGATCTATCCATTAAATTAGCAAAAGTGTATAAAAGTTGTGTGGTTATCCCCCCACCAATTCAACTCCGAACAGGCATCTAAAAGTTTTCGGCAATCAAGGAGAAGTTTTATGTCTACCCGTGCCGGTCGTTTATGCAGGTCTCTCTTTTTTCTTTGGCCAATTCTTGCCGTTTCCGCTGTGTCGGCATTCCAGCCGCGGCAGATAAAAATTATTGAGGTGCGTGACGCCAATCTTTTTTTCACGGAAGACAGCCAGCTCATCTCCCTGGCCAATGTTCACAGCCCTTCCATACAGGACAGCGACAGCCTAAAAAAAGCGCTGGCAGATAAATTTATAAAGTTTTCCCGGGAGCAGCTTCTTTCCTGGCCCATGCAATTCATCCCCTCTCCCGGCAGGGATTGCGGCGCCGATTCCGTAATCAGCGGGCATCTTTATAAAGAGTTTCCCCTTTCCCGGCAATATATAAACGCCCTCTATCTGGAAAGGGGCATGGGTTTTTACCTGCCCTGCGACACGCTGCACAGGGGAATTTTATTTGCGGCGGCCCAAAAAGGTATTGAAAAACGGCTGGGCGTCTGGCAGCAACAAAAAGAGGGCCCCGTTAACCTTCTGCGCCGTTTCCGGGGCAGTGTGTGGCTCTATCCCGTTTTTAGCCCGAATGATAAATATATCCCCGTTTTTGGCTTTAACTACCGCTGGTCCGATTTGATAAAGCTCTACAAAAAGGATCTGTTTTACACAAATTTAACCGCCGAGACGGGTACCCTTGTCTTTTTCTATTTCCCCTATATAAAAGCGGGCTGGGAAGCGGGATATGGCAACCTTTATCTGCGGCTGAACTATGGCGCCGTTCTGCCCCTTCCCGGTCAGGAAAGCGGGATAAGCTCCCGGAGCCTGCCGGGCCTGGATATCGGCTTTCGTTTTCAAATGGGAAAAGCCTGGATGGAGTTGGAGTATAATCTGAATCGTACGGAGGTTACAAGCCTAAACATTGTAACCCTCTCCTTTATCTTGCCCGCCAACAGATAGCCGGAGAGCACGTCAGCGGATCAGCGCGTCAAAAACAGATTTATGGCGATCGATATAGGCGCGCATCTTATTTATGCCATACAATCCGGCAACCAGCGGGAAGCCGGACTTCCCATTCCCGGTTTTATTGACAACACGATCGATGCCGCTAAAGCCCAGCTCTTTCAACCGGCTTTCAATCCGTCCGTTTTCCAGGGCTGAAAGAGCTTCGGGGTTTTCTATAAGCAGATAGCGGGTCTGTGCGTTGTTACTAAAAACAGCGTCCCTCTCCCGCCAGCGTTCCGTCTGCCGGTTTATATTTTCCATCACCCGGTCCCGTTCCATCTCCCGGCGTCCCAGACGCAGGCGGGAGATCATCTTCTGTTTTTGCTGTATTTCCGTCCGTAAGGCGTGTAACTGCTCTAACCACAACAAGGATAGCCGCGGCAGGGCCAAAAAGCTCAGGCTCAGGGCCGTGGGCGGCATATCCAGCAAAAGAAAATCGACATTGCTTTTCCGATATAGATCATCGAAAGCGCGCATCAGGGCATAGGCTTCCACCCCGGGAGCATGGTGGATGACCTTGAAATGCTGCTCCAGGCTGAAGGTGGTCAGGTAGGCATAGGCCGCGCGGAACTGCCGCTCCGCCTCTTGCAGATATTCCCGGCTCCACTTTTCGGGATCAACCTCCACCGCAGACAATCTCTCCACAATCGGTACGGGCCGTTCACCCAATTTTTGTTGAAAAATATCGCCCAGATTATGAGCCGGATCAAAAGAGGCCAATAAAACCGTGTGCCCCCTGTCGGCATGATAAAGAGCCGTCAATGCGGATAACGTGGACTTTCCCACGCCCCCCTTGCCCATAAAAAAGCGGACGTGCGGCAGAACGGCGCTCATGAGACATCCAACCGGGAAAACTGCTCGGAAAGGGGATTTTGCGCTGTATCCAGCCTGGCCAGCATGATGGCAAACTCCCGCGGCATGTCGGGCAACAACTCCCAGGCCACGGGCAAAGGCGCCGAGGGCAGCCCCACCATGTAGCCGAGTGTCAACAACCCGAAGATATGCTGCAGTTCATGCATCTCCCATTCCAGGTCTTCAATGGCCTTATGGCGGTGCTGTTGATCGAGGCCTTTAAAAAATTTCTTTATCCCGGCAAAAAGCGACATTGGTTTCTCCCATGACAAAGGCATAGTTTAGCCATGAGCCGCCATATAGGCAAGCATCAAAAAAAAAGCCCCGCAAAACGTGGCTTAATCATGAGGAGGGAAAAGTTTGTTAAGCAGGGTTATGCCAAGTCACAGGGGTCAATTGCTTGAACTTACGAATAAATAAACATCCTCTCCTTGTGTACCCTCACAAGTATGACTCTTAACTTCAAAGCGTGAAATCAGCTTTTGCAACTGTACGGCCTGGGCGGAAAGCTCATTGGCCGATGAAGCCACTTCCTGGGCGCTGGCAGCATTGGAGCGGGTGTGGTCATTAATATTGTCAAGCTCCTTTTTTATGGAAGCACTGTATTTATTTTGCTCCCCGGAAGCGGCGTGTATCTGTTTTATAATTTCCGAAATACCCTGCACGCCCTTGATGATTTCCGCCAGTTCCCCGGCGGTGGTATTGGCCGTTTTCACGCCATCGGCCACTTCCTTTAGTGAATCACCGATCAGCTCCGTGGTTTCATTGGCCGCTTTGGCGCTGCGATGGGCCAGACTACGCACCTCCTGGGCTACCACGGCAAACCCCTTGCCATGCACACCGGCACGGGCCGCTTCCACGGCGGCGTTCAGCGCCAGTAAATTGGTCTGAAAAGCGATCTCGTCGATCACTTTAATGATGGTTGATATTTTTTGGGCCGAACGGTCGATATTGTCCATGGCCGTCAGCATATCGGCCATTTTTTGTTCGCTGCCCCGGGCCTTATCCCGCACGGTACCCACCAGGCTTACCGCTTCCGAGGCGGCGTCAAAATTATCCGTGGACTTATGGCCCAGCTCGGTAAGGGCATTCAGCACCTCTGCCAGAGAGGCGGCCTGTTCCGTTGCCCCTTCGGATACGATCTGGTTACTGGCCGATACCTGGGCCGTTCCGGCCTGCACCTCCTCAATGGAACTGTTCACTTCCGCTATGGTATGGGCCAGGGAATCCGTGGAGCTGTTTACCGTCTCCTTCAGTTTCCTGAAATCACCGGCAAAGTCACCATGCACCCGGGTATGTAAAACACCCTGTGCCACATCCTCCATCACCTTAATGATTTCCTGCAACGGTTCGGAAACATTGATAAAAACATCATTGACGCCGTCGATCAACTCTTTCCAGATGCCTTCGAATTCAGAGGAATCGACTCTGGCGGAAAGATCGCCCTCACGGGCCGCGCCGGAGATATCCCTTACCCGGGAGGTCAGTTTCTGCAAAACACCGACATATTGATTGACACTCTTCTTAATGACATTGAACTCTCCCCGGAACTCCGTCTCAATTTCCGCGGGTATCTTGCCGCCGGATATATCTTTTAAATAATCGGAGGTAATGTTTAACGGGGCCATGAAGGTCTCCACCAAACGGTTCATCTCATTGAGCAGTTCCTTCCAGCTTCCGGAGAAGTTCCTGTCGTCCGCCCTTTTATGCAATTCACCGTTCTGCATGGCCTCAATCAACGCCGAAGCCTCTTTCAACAGGGATTCAAGCCCTCCCTTCATCTTTTGCATGGCCATACCCAAAATATCCCGGTCCGACACGATGGTTACCGGAACCGTTAAATTGCCGGCGGCAATCTGTTCGGCAACGGCGGCTTTTTCACGAATGACCTTCTGCAACCGCTCCATGGCCCGTTCCAGATCGCCAATCTCGTCATCATTTTCTATATTCAGGGAGATCTCCAGGTTTCCGTTGGCCATCGCCTCCGCCGCTTCCCGGGATTGAAGCACCGGAACAAGTATTTTTCGCTTCAAAAGAAAATCCATTATAAACAGAAAGCCCAGACTGATAACCACCAGGATGGAAATAACGATATTGCCGTAGTCCATTTGCACCTGTGCCTGATGCCGGCTCTCCATCAGTTCACCTTTAAGGGCGGTGGACGAGCGATTTAGGCCGGCCATCACCGCGGCAAAAGCCTGCGAACTGTTGCGGGCGACGTCAGCGATATGATCCATCGTACTGTTTTCCACCACGCTTAGGTATTCATTAATCAAGCGAAAATAGTTTGCGGCGGTCTGCTCCACCGGTTTGTGGATGGAATCGGGAACATTCCAGTTATTAAGAATAATGTTAAACACATTGATCTTCATCGTCAGCATGGCCTTGAGTTCATCCACGGACTGACTGTGGGCCGGATTATGGAATGAAAGCTCCAGTTCCCTTAGTTCATGCAACAGATTCTGCAGGTAGGCCGTGCTTTCCGTGCGGTTAATGCCATTGAAGGCCTGTTCATTGACATCGGTAATTTGTATCTGATTATAATAAAATACCGAAATGACCAGTGATATTATCACAAACAGTGAGAGGGTGAGTATTCTGAACTTACTTTTTAATTTCATGGGCTATTCTCGGGTAAAACAAAGTTAAGATAAACACATTAGGCCACAGTTTATTTTAACTTTGCGCCACTTTCATTTATCATAAACAAGATGGCATCGTGGATGTCCTTTTCACTGCAATCCATGCAACCGCCCTTGGGAGGCATTGTGCCATATTTACCGTTGGTCACCCCGGACTTAACACTGCTGACCAGCTTCTTTATACCCTTATCGGCATTTTCCTGCCAACGCTTTTTATTGGTAATGGCCGCGGCGCCGGCCACACCATCCTTATGACAGGCAAAGCATATTTTATTAAAAACAGTTTTTCCGTTATTCAACTCAGCCTTTGAGGGCGTTCCGGCAAACAATAAGGCCGAAGCCATAAAAACAAAAACAATCAACAGTATATTCTTCATGTGACACTCCTTTCTAATTAAACTGTTTTACCTTTTCGGACTTTTCCATCTTTAATATAAGCGATAAAACCACTGTGACTAAATATTGTCCAAACGGATGAACAGTGTGCGAGGAGGTGTATGTTAGCCGGAAATAAAAAAGGGCTGTGACTGCTGGTCACAACCCTTGAGAGCAGACCGTCCGCCGGATTTACCGCGGACGAAAAAAGAAATCTTAATGTGTGGCGTAGGGTTTTTTACCCATATGGTAAATAAACCTAAGATGCGTGCCCAAAGCAGAAAACATGCTTTTGTATTCCACATATTTAACACCGAATTCATCGCAGGTCTCACGCACAATGCGGCTGATTTCCGGATAGTGCACATGACTGATCTTGGCAAACAGATGATGCTCTATCTGAAAATTGAGACCGCCGATATACCAATAGAGGAACCGGCTGCGCGTGCCGAAGTTGGCCGTGGTTTCAATCTGGTGTATGGCCCACTCGTTTTTTACGGTGCCGTCGTTGGGATCGGGTTCGGGGAAGCTGTTGTCTTCCATGGTGTGGGCCAACTGAAATACGATGGAAAAGGTTAAGCCCAGTATCAAATGCACCAGCAAAAATACCAGCAAAACAATCCACCAGCTATGAAAAAACATGGGCAGGGCCAAAGCATAAAAAAAGTAAAACGCCTTCATCAGCCAAAAACGGGTCGATTCCTTAACACCGGCTTTCGGCAATTTGTATTTTCCTATACGTCCGCTGATGAACTTTTGAAAATCGGTAAACAGCACCATCGATATGGTAAGCAGGCTGTAGGCCGGAAAAGCATATAAAACCTGAAACCGGTGCCAGGGACGCCATTCCTGTTGCGGGCTCATGCGCATCAAACCACTGGTTTCAATATCCGTATCCATACCGGCGATATTGGTGTAGGTATGGTGCAGCACATTATGCTTATGATACCACAGGCGGGCATTACCGCCGAGGATATCCATGGTGTAACCCATGATCTTATTGATTTTTCTACTGCGGGCAAAGCTGCCGTGAACGCTGTCATGCATTACGTTAAACCCCACCAGGGCAAAGCCCTGGGCCAGCAAAAAGGAAAAAATAAGTGTATCGATCCAGCCCTGGGCAAAAAAGACCAGATACACATAACTGACAACAACCAACCCGATCACGATCACGCTTTTAAAGGCCAGCTTTTTGCCGCCCGTGGGTGTTGTACCGTTTTCCGTAAAATATGAATTGATCCGGGTCTTAAGCTCCTTATAGAACTCGGCTTTTCCCGGAAAATGAACTTTAGTCGACATACGACTCTCCTAAAAAAAATAAAAACAGCGGAAGCCTAAAACTTCCATAACAGGTCAATATAGCCTCATGCCCGGCATTCTGCAAAAGAATATATTATTTTACCTTAAATTCAATATTCGGCCGTTTGTCCGCCGTGTTTAACCAAACCGGCAAAAGCCAGTAAAGATTCAACGATTATCCACAGCACGATGAAAATAATAAAGATATTGACCGCTTGCAGCAGCAAAGAGGATGAAGCAAAACTTATCTGATTGTCGATACCGGCCCACAGGGTCATCACACTCATAAACACGGCCGGCAGACCGCCGGTCAGCCAGAGCCAGCCTTTCCGTGTGCGCTTCATATAGAGGGTGACGATAACCAGGGCCAGGGCACCCAGGGTTTGGTTGACCGCGCCGAACAAAGGCCACATGGCCAGGGCCCCCTTACCGTCGGCGCCGGAGGCAAAAGCCAGCAGCAGGGCCGAAAGGATAACCACCGCCGTGGCCGTGTAACGGTTTTGCAGGGCCGGGAGCTTTAAATCCGTGGCCAGCTCACTGACCACATAGCGCTGAATGCGCGTAGCCGTATCCAGGGTGGTTCCGGCAAAGGAAGCGACAAACAAACCCATCAGGGCCACGGCAATGCCGCGGGGCAATCCGGTCATGGCCATCATGTTGGCCGCGCCATCCACAAAAGCCCCCACCTTGCTGCCCAGCCCCTTGGCCGCCACCCAGGAGGCATAGTGGCTGTTCCAGGCGGCCACGCCCGTCAAATGCTGCCCGTCGGCGCCGGTATAGCCCAAACCGATACCGGCGGCCACGGCGATAATCACCAGCGTGGCCAGCCCCCCTTCCACCAGCATGGAGCCGTAACCAACAAACAGGGCGTCCGGTTCACTGCGTAACTGTTTGGCGGTGGTTCCCGAACAGACCAGACAATGAAAACCGGATATAGCCCCGCAGGCGATGGTGATAAACAAAAAGGGCCACATGGGCGGCGCTTCCGCCGGGGCGGTCTGCACGGCGGGCGCCACCACTTCCAATCCGCCCCACAGCACGGAAGCCACCACCCCCAACACCAGCAGGGCCATGGCCGTAATCAGTTGATAAGCGTTGATAAAATCCCGGGGTTGCAACAGGGTGGTTACCGGCAACACCGAGGCGATATAGGCATAGATGAGCAACAGGATGGTCCACACGCCCGTTGGCGGAATACCGGCAACGGTGGGCATGGTAAAGGGAAAATAATACCCGAACACCACCAGGGCATAGAGCAGCCCCAGGGAAGCCAGCGTCCACAGGGTGATATTTTTTCCCCGGTGATAGATCATGCGTCCCAGAAAAATGGCTACCGGTATCTGCAGCCACACCGGCCACACCGCCGAGGGGTACATATCAAAGATGACGGCGATCACCAGACCGAAGATGGCGATGACAATCCACAGGGCCAGAAAAACCAGAATAAAGAAGAAAACGCGGGTACGCGCGTTGATGTACAGCGCGGTGGCCTCGGAAATGGACTTACCCTGGTTGCGAAGGGAGATGACCAGCGAGCCGAAATCATGCACGGCGCCCATGATGGCCGAACCGAGAAAGACCCACAGCAGCGCCGGTACCCAGCCCCAGATGATGGCTATGGCCGGGCCCACGATCGGCCCCGTTCCGGCAATGGAGGTGAAATGATGGCCAAAGATTATCTCCCTGGCCGTGGGGACATAGTCCACACCGTCGTTAAATTCCACGGCCGGTGTCTTACGGCTGGCATCCAGTTTAAAAACCCGCCGCGCCAGAAAACGGCCGTAAAAACGGTACATGATCAAATAACCGATAAAAACCGTGCTGACCATTATGATGATTTCCATGGCCGTAACCCTGCTTTGAATGGATGAAGAACTAAAAATATAAAAGGGAACGAAACAAAGCAAAAAGCGCCGCGGCCGCTGTTTTCCCCGGAGACAAAGCAGCGGCCATAAAAAAAGCGAGCCGGAAAGCTCGCTTTTTTTGGGCTGAAATTTCTTATTTCAGCTTTTTCTCAATCATCTCCTTCACTTCATCAGCCAGGGAGCCGGGCATGGTCATGTTTTTCATAAAGGCCCATTTTCCGGCGTCTTCAAAAAATATCTTCATGCGATACATGGCCGTTACCATCCTTACCTTCACATCCGCGCCATCCTGAACCACCACCAGGCTAAAGGGATAGGCGCCCGCGTCCGCGATACCCGCGCAATCGTAATCCTCGCGCTCCTCGTCATCACCGGCGCCGACGATATCGAAGGATTTGGCCTCCATCTTCCGTCCGGTAACGCCGATGATGCTCATTTTGAAATTTTCCAGCGGCAGGCTGAAGGCGGCATACATGCCCCATTCCGGGCCGGGCCGGGCCAGGGCCTCGCTCACCTGTTGGGCCACATCCCGCCATTGAGCGTTTTTAATAACAAAAACATCCTCGATCTTTTCGGAAAAAGCGCCGCCGGCCATAACGCCCATGGTTTTGGAGATAAAACCCTCCTCGCGCATCTGCCCGTATTCCTTTGTGGAAGGCGTACCCTGCGCCGCCGCCGTGATCAAATCACGCAGCTTTTGCAGGTGGCTTGCGCTCAGCTGCTCATATTTCTCATCATCCATCAGCATGGTGCGGTTGATGGAATGCGGATTCACCACCGAAATATGGGTACCGGCCTCATCCTGAAATATGTTGATACGGTCGGTGGCGGCAAAGGGCGCCGTAAGCGAATTGGCCGCCATCAGTTGTGCCGTGTAGCTGGAATCGTTCAGTAAAATAAGATGTCCCTTATAGCCGCAATCCTCCGGCACGCCATAGTCATAGCTGGCCAGTACCTTAAAACCGGCTGCGGAAGCCTGCCCGCTTATGCTTTGACTAATGGAAGACAGATCGCCTTTAACACCGGTAAGGACAAATTGATAAACGCCATATTCCCGGGCTTGAAGCGACAGGGAAAACAGAATCAGAAAAACAAACAGCTTCTTCATGGATCCTCCGTAAAATGTTAGGAAATCGGTGGAACATATTAGCCATTTCCCATAAAAAGTGCAACAAAGAAGCAGATCCGAAACACTTTTATTGTTTGAGTCTCTAAGCGGCCCATGTTATATTATACCATTACGGTCAAATAGAAAAAAAGGTAGCCCGATGTTATTTTCCCTGAAAAAAGAGTATGACCATGCCATCCGTATTTGCGGTTTCTTAGCCGGTCATTATGACCAGCCGGAACCGATTCCGGTGCGGCGGTTGGCCGCCGGTCTGCTGGTCAGCCGGCCTTTTGCCACAAAAATCGTCTATCAGTTACGCGTGGGAGGGATCATCAGCTCGGAACAGGGAAAGTATGGCGGTGTGCGCCTTAAACGCCCTCCGGAAACGATCACCCTGTACGATGTGCTGGAAGCCATGGGTATGGGACGCATGATCAGCGAGTGCGTGCTGGAAGAGGATTTCTGCCCCCTGCCGGCGCCCTGTAAAATCCACGGTTTTTTTATGGAACAGGAAGCCCGGCTGGTTAAAGTGTTTCAAAGCCGAAAGATTGCCGACTTCGCATTTACGGAAGAAGATTTTGAAGAAAAATACCGGCAGCACCATCACGACTGAACCTCCGGGAAAAAACCGCCCCTAAAAATGGTATCCGGCCTGAAAATAGAAAAAGCTCTTGTTGTTTTCGTTACGATAAAAAGAATTAAAGTTATAGGCATAGGTCAGCTCAAAAGGACCGAAGGGTGTGTCCATTGTCAGCGATG
>Ga0256832_1003946_pt1 | contig 10052 bp, 9 predicted proteins | sample 134614metaG_FD_190534 | JGI IMG/M metagenome (GOLD analysis project Ga0256832, IMG submission 190534) | Hydrothermal vent microbial communities from Lau Basin, Pacific Ocean - 134-614 | ecosystem: Environmental > Aquatic > Marine > Hydrothermal vents | place: Pacific Ocean: Lau Basin | collected...
CATTCATTTTTGCAATAACCACCTTGCCATCATACTCGTCTGCCAGCTGATCAATAACCGGAGCAATGGCCCTGCACGGCCCACACCACGCTGCCCAAAAATCGACCAACACTGGTAATTCGTTCTTGAGCACCTTTTCATCAAAATCTGCATCGGTCACCTGGATAATCTTGTCACTGGACATATTACTTCTCCTTTTTGAAATATTTTAATGGGATATAAATTTCATGGCTATGATTTGAGGTCCCTTTTGAAAGTGAAAAGTTTAGGATAGCTTCATTTTGGTGTCAAGGAATTAAACACCTGAAATGCAACCAATTTCAAAGATAACACATCCCCTGGCAGGTTGGGCAACCTTCAGGAAAAAAGGATATCAGGCAACTGGCTTATGTGGCCAAGGCTCTTGACTCTTATGCCATCTCTTGCCCTGATTTTGGCCAACTTGGGAACGAGGACCCAGTCCATACCAAGCCGTTGAGCCTCCTTTACCCTTAATTCCATATTGGATACTGGCCTTATCTCACCGGTTAGCCCCACCTCTCCAAGGATGGCAATGGATTCTGGAAGGGGTTTGTCAAAAAAGCTTGAAAGCACCGCGCAGATGAGCGGGAGATCTGCCGCGGGTTCTGATATCTTCAGCCCACCAACAACGTTTATAAAGATATCTTTGTCAAAAAGGGCGGTTCCTAAAATCTTTTCCATTACGGCGGTAAGGAGCGCAAGCCTGTTTGAATCAAAGCCAGCTGTGGTGCGCCTTGGAAGGGCAAGATAGGACTGGTTAACAAGTGCCTGGATCTCTACCATCAAAGGCCTGGTCCCCTCGATGCAGGGAAAAATGGCAGATCCGGCAACCCTTTGATTCCTGTGCTGAAGAAATAGATTTGAGGGATTTGGGACCTGTGAAAGGCCCCTGTCCTTCATCTCAAAGATACCTATTTCGTGGGTGGGGCCAAACCTGTTCTTCACCGTGCGTAGTATCCTGAATCCCTGGGTCCTTTCCCCTTCAAAGTAAAGCACTGTGTCAACCAGGTGTTCCAAGGCCCTTGGGCCGGCAATGGCACCTTCCTTGGTTACATGGCCCACCATGAAAACAGGCATGACAAGGCCCTTGGCAATATGCATGAGACGGGAAGAGGCGGCCTTCACCTGCCCCATGCTTCCTGGAAGGGATGAAACCTCCTGGCAGTAAAGGGTCTGCATGGAGTCCACGGCCAGGATATGGGGGCGTGCCTCCAGAACGTGTTTTAAAATCACCTCTATTTGGGGGTTACATAGAAGAAGCACATCCTTGCTGACACCAAGTCTTTGAGCGCGCATTCCTATCTGGCTTGCCGATTCTTCCCCAGAGGCGTATAAGACCTTAAACCCCTTGTCTGCCAAAAGAGATAAGACCTGGATAAGAAGCGTTGACTTTCCGATTCCAGGCTCACCACCAAGAAGAACCAAGGAGCCTGGGACTATGCCGCCTCCAAGGACCCTGTCAAACTCTTCCATGCCCGTGACATAGCGTTCTTCTTCCTGGCCCGGTTTGATTTCTCCGAGACTGCAAATCTCTTCTCCTAATATAAAACCCACACCCTCTGTCTTTTTTTTGACCGTATTTTGCACCTCGCTCATGCTGTCCCAGGTGTTACATTCAGGGCACCGTCCGAGCCACTTTACAGATTGAAAACCGCACGCATCGCAGACGAAAAGCCTTTTATCCCTGGCCATTACTCCTCTTCCTCCAAGGTGGGTATGAAGATGTGGATACGGGCCCCGCCAAACTTGCTTTCTCCAGTTTCTATCTCACCATGCATTGCATCGCAAAGTCTCTTAACTATTGCAAGGCCAAGTCCCGTGCCCTTTGTCTTGGTGGTAAAAAAGGGCTGAAACATCCTTTCTTTTATATCGTCCGGGAATCCAGGCCCTGAATCCTCAACCAAGATATCAAGCCCCTCCTCAAGGGCTCTGATTCTTACACGAATCCTGCCCCTTGATGGGCTGTCCTTAAGGGCCTCAATGGAATTTTGCACAAGGTTAATCACTATCTGGATAATCTTTGACCTGTCGGCAGTAACCTCCTGACCCTCGCAGTCAAGTTCCAATTCCATTTTCTCCTCATCCACAGGTATACTGCGTTTGAGCTCCCTGCAAAGCTCCTGAACCTCAAAGCTTTCAAGATAGATTTCCGTGGGTTTTGCATAGACAAGGAGGTTTGAGGTCAGCCTTTCAAGCCTTGCAACCTGCTCAACTATAATCTCCATGTCTTCCTTGATATCAGGGTCTTTGGAGTCCTCCATGTGGATCTGGGCAAAGCCCTTTATGGTGCTCAAGGGGTTACGTATTTCATGGGCAAGAACCGCTGCCATCTGACCCAGGGCAGCCATCCTTTCCTTTTCCGCAAGGCTCTTTTCAAGTAGATAGTTTTTCTTCCAGGCCCTTATAAAAAAGCCCGCAAGCATCCACAAAAGGACAATGGATGAAAGTATCATCACCAGTTGAAACTTGGCCTTTCTCTCTATGGAAAAGGCAGGCCAGGGGTGAAGGGCCACCCTCAGGCAGAAGATTTTCAGGGCAGGAAGGGGTCTGATGGCCTCCTGGCCAGGCTTTACTTCCATTACAGGTCCATCCCATCCACTTCTTGCGACTCTGTTCATGTCGCTGAGATGTAGCTTCAGGGGGAAATCCAGAATGAAGACCTCCTCTCCAGTGGCCAGTTTTTCAAAGTGGGTAACAATTCTTTCCAGTTTGAAGACCTTTTTTACAGAGCTGTCATTTATTTTTCTCCCGATAAGTTTCTGGTTGGAATGGAGAATGCAGGTCATGTCCTTGTCTATCAGGGCAAGAAAGGCCAGGTATTCCCACCTGTCCGAGGCAACAAGATCCGGAAACAGCTCTGTATTTAGACCCAGCCTTTCAAGGGCAAAGCCCAGGTTCACTGCTATGTCCGTTGCCCTTGTTTCAAGAAGGTGCCTTGAGCCTTCTATGGAGATGCGGTAACTGGAAACGGCGCTAATGGTTGCAATGACACTAAAAAGGGTGAGCAGAAAGACGATGGCAATGAGGTACTTATTGTGCCAGAACTCTCCAACCTTTACGCCTTTTCGAAAAAATGCCATGTAACCATTATATAAGCAATAAAGCCGGTCTTGACCAGTAAGTGTGTGGCTATTAGTAGTAGTTTTCAAAAAAACGGGAGGGGAAATGGCTGCAAAAAAGAATATACTGGTAGTTGGTTCTGGCGGAAGGGAGCATGCCCTTTGCTGGAAGTTCGCCCAAAGCCCAAGGGTGGATACGGTCTACTGCGCACCTGGAAATGCCGGCATTGCCCGGGACGCCACCTGCGTTGACATCTCTGCTTCTGACCTTGAAGGCCTTTTGGACTTTGCACGGGATAAGAAGATCGACATAACAATAGTTGGGCCTGAGGCGCCGCTTGCCCAAGGGATTGTGGATCTATTCGAGGAAAACGGGCTTGTCTGCTTTGGCCCAAAGAAAAAGGCCGCGGAGATAGAGGCGAGCAAGGTCTTTACCAAGGATCTTCTTTCAAAATATTCTATTCCCACTGGAAAATACAAGGTCTTTACTGACCCTGATGCGGCAAAGGAATTTGTAAGGGATGAAACAGGCGTTCCAGTGGTTATAAAGGCAGACGGCCTTGCGGCAGGAAAGGGTGTTATCCTCTGTTTCACCATGGATGAGGCCTTTAATGCAATAGATGAGGTCCTTGTGAAAAAGGCCTTTGGAGAGGCAGGAAACAGACTCATTGTGGAAGAGTTTCTCCAGGGGGAGGAAGCCTCTTTCATGGCCATCACCGATGGTGAAAAAGTGCTTCCACTTGCCACCTCCCAGGATCACAAGGCCGTTTATGACAACGACAAGGGTCCAAATACAGGGGGCATGGGCGCATACTCTCCTGCACCAGTGGTTGACAGGAAGCTCTTTAAAGAGATCATGAAAGACATAATGATCCCCACCGTTGAGGCAATGGCCTCAGAAGGAAGGCCTTACAAGGGTGTTCTTTACGGCGGTCTCATAATTAAGGACAGGGAACCCAAGGTGCTTGAATTCAACTGCCGCTTTGGTGACCCCGAGGCCCAACCCATCCTCATGAGGCTAAAGACGGATCTGCTTGACGTGGTGGAGGCTGCCTTGGAGGGCAGGCTCAAGGAGCTTGATTTGGAGTGGGATGAAAGGGCTGCCGTGTGCGTGGTTCTGGCCTCAGGGGGCTATCCCGGAAAGTACGAAAAGGGCAAGGTGATAGAGGGGCTTGAAGAGGTGGAAAAGATGAAAGACGTCATGGTCTTTCATGCAGGCACGGCCCTTAAAGACGGAAAGTTTGTGACTGCAGGAGGCAGGGTACTTGGTGTAACTGCCCTTGGAGTAACCATCAAGGAGGCCATAGACAGGGCATACCAGGCAGTATCCCGAATAAGCTGGGAAGGAATGCACTACAGAAAAGACATTGGCCAGAAGGCCCTGAAGCACCTGTGTGCTCCTGCCGTCTCCATAGTAATGGGAAGTAAGAGTGACGCCAAGGTCATGGAAAAGGCAGCAGACACCCTAAAGGACTTTGGAATAAACTATGAGGTAAAGGTGCTTTCAGCCCACAGGAGCCCTGATCTTACTGCTGAGTTTGCAAGATCTGCCAGGGCACGGGGGATAAAGGTGATCATTGCAGGAGCAGGAATGGCCGCGCACCTTGCAGGTGTAATTGCCTCCCACACCACATTGCCTGTCATTGGAGTCCCCATTGACAGCAGTTCCCTTAATGGTCTTGATGCCCTTTTTTCCACTGTCCAGATGCCTCCAGGAATTCCAGTGGCTTCCATGGGAATCGGAAAGGCTGGAGCCAAAAATGCTGCACTTTTCGCCATTGAGATACTTTCTCTTGCAGATGAGGAACTTCAGAAAAAGTTGTCTGATTTCAGAAAGGATCAGAAAGAGAAGATCAGAAAACTAAACCAAAAGGAGCTTCTTTAGCCTGTTAGGCTTGCTTACCAATGGACAAAGACCTTTTAGAAAAGATAGAGGAGGCTGCTCGGGTAATAAAAAAAGGGGGAGTGTGCGTAATTCCCACAGAGACCGCCTATGGCCTTGCAGCCTCCATTCAAAATGAAAGGGCACTTAAAAAAATTTATGAAATCAAGAAAAGGCCCTTTCACAAACCCCTTTTGATCCTTGTGGACGAGCTTTCGCAGGCCCCTGTAGAAAAGGGTCGAATCCCCAACTACGTATTCAAGATAATAGATAAGTTCTGGCCAGGTCCGCTTACCCTCCTTCTTCCTGCCACAAAGGATGCCAGCCCTTTTTTGACAGGAGGCAGTCAGAAGGTGGGGCTTCGAATCTCAAGCCATCCAGTTGCCAAGGAGCTTGTTAGAAGGGTAGGGCAACCTGTTACCGCAACTAGTGCAAACCTTTCTGGAATGGGTCTTTCCAAGACAGTAGCACAGGTAAAGGAGCAGCTCTCCCACCTTGAGCCCGACTACTATCTGAATGCAGGCGAAATCCCTCCAGGCCCCTCATCAACCATTGTTGATTGCCAAGACTCAGGCCCTGTCATAGTCAGGCCCGGGGCAATAGACCCGGAAGATATTCTGGCCTTATGTTGAATATGGCCCTTGCAATATTGCCCCTGATTTTTCTATCATTTTTGTAGAGGAAATTTAACACCTGTCTTATCCCCTCTCTCTTGCTCTTTGAAACCGAAGGGCACTCATTCCTACAAACAGGAAGCCCAAGGAGCCTGCTAAGCCTTTGTATCTTTTCCTTTTCAACAAGGGCAAGGGGCCTGATTATTGTAATTACGCCATTGAACATTTCCTGCCTGGGCAGCATGGTGCTCATTTCACCGCTGTAAAACATGTTTATAAAAAAGGTCTCAATAAGATCATCAAGATTGTGGCCAAGGGCTATCTTGTTACATCCAAGGACCTGGGTAAGTTCAAAAAGCCTCTTTCTTCTGTTCCATGAACAGAGAAAACATGGGCTTTTCCCTCGATTTTTAGTGCTGTGGGCATAGGGGGCTATTTCTGTTTCTTCCAGATAAAAGGGCAGGCCAAGGGAGGAAAAATGGCCTTTTAAGGCTGGCCACGTCATTTTTTTATTATAGCCCATTTCTAGATAGACAGGCACGATATCAAAGGAAATGGGGGCCTTTTTCTTCCACTGGCAAAGGTAATAGAGCATGGCAAGGCTGTCAGCCCCTCCAGATACTGCAGCCATGATGGTGTCTCCCTGGCTCAAAAGGTGGTAACTGTGGATGGCCTTACCAACCTTACGATTGATCTCTTTTTCTAAATATGCCACTTTCCCAGAAGCTGATTCGCTGTTATTAGTATCCCTTTATTTGTCCGGAGGCAGCAGGGGCCTTGGGAAGCTTCGAGGGCGTGCATCCTGTTTTGATAGAAAGGGAATTTCCATCAAGACCTGATGGGCGGAAAATTCACGGATAGCGGCCCTTTGATTGAAAGGACAGGAAAAGGTAAAGCAAAAACAGGGCTATAAAAAAAATCCAGAAGAATCTATTTTCCTTCATATGAGAATCTTTTTAAACCTCAAATTCATCTTTTTTCTCTACCTGGTGTTTCTTGCCGGATACATTGGATACGGACACGTTAAAAAACTGCTTGAACCTGTATCCACCAGCCCATCTTTTGTGGTTATTGACATCCCCAAGGGTACCTCCTTTAAACAGGTTGCCAAACTGCTTGAGGAAAAAGGGCTCATAAGATCCAAGGAGGCCTTTACTGTCCTTGCCTGGTACAAAAAGGAGGCAGGTCTTATAAAGGCCGGAGAATACAAGCTAAGCCCGTCAATGACACCACAAAAGATCCTTGAAATACTGGTGTCTGGAAAGGTTGTCCAGCATCTTGTCACCATACCAGAAGGGTACAACATGTTCCAGATTGGGGATCTTCTGGCAAGGGCAAATCTTGTGAAAAAGGAGGCCTATATGGCTGCAGTTACCGACAAGGACCTTCTCAAGCAGCTAAATATAAAGGAAGAAACAGCAGAAGGCTATCTCTTTCCAGATTCCTATTTCCTTCCCAAGGGTGTGAGCGCAAAAGACATAGTAAAAAACTTTGTCAGCAGATTTTGGGACGTCTGGATAAATAATAAGTTTGGGAATAGGGCCAAGGAAATTGGCGTCACCATCCATGAGGTGGTTACCCTTGCCTCCATTGTGGAACTTGAAGCAGCGGTGCAGGAGGAAAAGCCCATAATTGCAAGCGTTTTTTGGAACAGGTTGAAAAAGGGCATGCCGCTTCAGGCAGACCCAACAGTAAAATATGGCATAATGGTGGAGCGGCGCATAAAGAAAAGAAGGCTTACCTGGAAGGACCTTAGAAAGGCTACCCCTTACAATACCTACACCCGATATGGGCTCCCCAAGGGCCCTGTATGCAACCCAGGTCTTTTGTCGTTAAGGGCAGTGTTGTATCCGAAGAAGACGCAGTACCTTTACTTCGTCTCCAAGGGTAACAGGACCCACTACTTCTCTAAGACCCTTAAGGAACATAACAGGGCAGTAAAGAAGTACATCCTTCACAAAAAAAGAAAACATTAAGCAGTAAAAAACAGGATGAGGACTATTTGCCCTTGACCTGGTAGGTATTAATACCTATTATTGGTCAGTAATAATTCGTAAAATACGTCCCAAAAACACCAAAAACTTCCCCTGTAAGTTTCTTGGAATCAAAATCAGTTAGGAGAAAGAAAGAATGGAAATTAATGACAAGAGTTATGTAACCATTGATTACACCCTTAAACTGGACTCTGGCGAGACCATTGATCAGACTACACCAGAACAGCCCTTTGGCTTCCTTTTTGGTTCTGGTCAGGTGATAAAGGGACTTGAGGACGGAATAAAGGGCAAAAAGGCCGGTGACAGTGTCTCTCTCACCATAAAGCCCGAAGATGCCTATGGTGAGGCGAGGGCAGATCTTGTACGTGAGATCCCAAGGTCAAATTTCCCCGAGGGCATGGAGATTGAGCCTGGCATGCCTTTTGAGGCCCAGTCACCACACGGTCCGGTCCGTTTCACAGTGAAGGAAGTAAAGGATGACGTGGTGATGGCAGACTTTAATCATCCACTTGCAGGTGAGACCCTACACTTCGATATCAAGATTCTTGATGTGAGGGAGCCTTCCTTTGCTGAAATGTCCGCCATGGCAGGTTCATGCGGCTGTGATACAGACCCACAAGGTGGTTGTGGCACCTGCGGTGGATGCAGCTAAACGCTAAACCGACCAGCCGAAGAATATCGAGTAAAAAGCCGGCTTGATGCCGGCTTTTTTGTTTCATTTGAGGAATTCGATTTAATCGGCTCAAAAAAATCATTTAGAGAAACACCTTTCTGCCTCCTTTAAAAAGCTGTCAAAGGCAGAGTTAGAGAAAAGAACAACCCGTATTTCGTCAAAGGCCCCATGGTGCTCACAAATAAACTTCCTTATTGCGCAAAGACTCGTCCTTGCTGCAAGATCAAGGGGGAAACCGTAGGCACCAGTACTTATGGCTGGAAAGGCCACGGTCTTTGCCTTCTTTTCCATGGCCCTTTTAAGGCTGCTCATGTAGGCATTTTCCAGGACTTTCTGCTCGTTTTTTGTTCCACCGCGCCAAACAGGGCCAACTGTATGAATTACGTATTTTGCCGAAAGATTGCCTGCCCCCGTTACTACTGCATCACCAGGGTCACACCACCCTATTTTCTTGCATTCTTCAAGAAGATTTGGACCCGCAGCCCTGTGAATTGCCCCGTCAACCCCTCCACCTCCAAGGAGTCTGGAGTTGGCAGCATTTACAATGGCATCGACCTTTTCCTTGGTGATATCCCCAACCTTTAAAACAACCGTCGTACTACAAACGTCTATCCTGGTCTCCATATTCTTACTTGCATGGATGAGGATTGTTAACCAGCTTGTAGTTGCCTCCTTCGATTCGTAGACCAAGGCCCTCCACAACGGCACAGGCCACGGTTTTTCTGGCCTCGGCCAGGATACGTCCAAAGGTCTGGCGCGAAATACCCATTCTTTCTGCAGCAGAATCCTGGTCAAGACCCTCAATCTCACTAAGCCTCAATGCCTCAAGCCCCTCTACAGTGAGGGTGACCTCATCAAGGTCCCTCAGCGGTATGCCCCTGGGTTTAAAATAGGTAACGGATGGTTCCCGGCCTACGAGCCTGCATTTGGGTGGTCTTGCCATCTAAACCCTCCCTTGAATTTCAGGTATCTCCTCCAGTACCCTTGAAAATGCCTGGAGAAATTTCTGATTCTCCTCTGGCGTTCCTACGGTAATGCGAACATAGGTGGGAAATCCGTAGGAATCCATGGACCTTATGATTACGCCTTTTCTAAGCATGGCCTCAAAAACCTCTTTGGCCTGCCTGCAGGTGTCTATGAGCATGAAGTTAGTGTTGCTTTCAAAGGGAATACATCCAAGTTCCTGTATCTCATTAAAGAGTTTTATCATTTCATTCCATGTGTTTTCAAGGGTTGATTCAAGATGGTCCTTGTCTGACAGGGCAGACAGGGCTCCTTCCTGAGCAGGAAGATTCACGTTAAATGGCTGCCTAACCCTATCGCAAAGTGCTGCGATATCCTTATGCATTATGCCGTAACCTACCCTCAAGCCAGCAAGACCATAGGCCTTGGAAAAGGTTCTGAGGATGACAACGCGTTCATCTGCGGGAAAGAAACTTCTGCCTTCTGCCCAATCGGTTTCCGGCCTTACAAACTCGCCGTAGGCCTCATCCAGGACTACAAGCAAATGAGAGGGCAGTTTTAAAAGAAAGGATTCAAGGTCCTTCTTCCTTATGACGGTACCCATTGGGTTGTTTGGATTATCCAAGAATATGAGACGGGTGTTTCTATCAACACTGGCGGCCATGGAGTCGAGATCGTGGGTGGAATTCTTGAGAGGAACTACCCTGTTTTCGCCTCCATTTATTTGAACCATCTTATTATATACCAGGAAACTCGGCCTGCTGCTTATTGCGTTTCTTCCCTTGCGGATAAAAATTCTGCACAAAAAATCAATTAACTCGTTGGAACCGTTTCCGAGAACGATAT
>Ga0256832_1003947_pt1 | contig 10052 bp, 6 predicted proteins | sample 134614metaG_FD_190534 | JGI IMG/M metagenome (GOLD analysis project Ga0256832, IMG submission 190534) | Hydrothermal vent microbial communities from Lau Basin, Pacific Ocean - 134-614 | ecosystem: Environmental > Aquatic > Marine > Hydrothermal vents | place: Pacific Ocean: Lau Basin | collected...
GAACAGCTCCGCGAGCTGATGGCCGCCCTCCGGGAATTCGAGCTCGACGAGCTGGAGATCCGGTCGGGTGACGAGCGGATCACCCTTCGGCGTGGAGGCGCCTCGGCGACGGCCGTCGCCAGCATGACGCCGATGGTGGCTCACGTCCCGTCGATGCCACCGCCGCCCGCGACGCCGACCGGCGCCGCGTCGCCGGCCTCTCCCGAAGAGGAGGAAGAAGAAGGCGTGGTCTACATCACCTCGCCCTTCGTCGGAACCTTCTACCGCGCACCGAACCCGAACGCGGATCCCTTTGTACAGAAGGGCGGGTCGTTCACGAAGGGTCAGACGCTCTGCATCGTCGAGGCGATGAAACTCATGAACGAGATCGAAGCCGAGTTCGATGGGACGGTCCTCGACGTCCTCGTCGAGAACGGCAAGCCCGTCGAGTACGGCGACCGCCTCTTCAAGGTCCGCAAGGCCTGAGGCCCCCGTGTTCCGGAAGATTCTCATCGCCAATCGGGGCGAGATCGCCGTCCGCGTCATCCGCGCGTGCAAAGAGCTCGGCATCGGCTCCGTCGCGGTCCACTCCGAAGCCGACGACGACGCGCTGCACGTCCGACTCGCCGACGAGGCCGTGCGCATCGGCCCGCCCCCGTCGGCACAGAGCTACCTCAACGTGCCGGCACTCATCGCCGCCGCGGAGATCACCGGCGCCGACGCCGTACACCCGGGCTATGGCTTCCTGAGCGAAAACGCCGACTTCGCCGATATCTGCAAAGCCTGCGGCTTGACCTTCATCGGGCCCACCCCCGAGAACATGGCGCAGTGGGGCGACAAGGTGAGCGCCCGCGCCCTCGCCCGGCGCCTCGGCCTCCCCCTGATGGAAGGCTCCGCGGTCCTGCGCGACGCAGACCACGCCGCGGCCGAAGCCGAGCGAGTCGGGCTCCCGGTGATGCTCAAGGCCTCCGGCGGCGGGGGCGGCCGCGGCATGAAGATCATCCGCAGCGCCGAGGCCATGCGCCAGGCGTTCCCCCAGGCGCGCTCGGAAGCCCTCGCGGGCTTCGACAACGGCGACCTCTACTGCGAACGCTTCGTCGAGCGGCCGCGCCACATCGAGTTCCAGGTGCTCTGCGACGGTCGGGGCAAGGTGTGGGTCCTCGGCGAACGCGAGTGCTCCATCCAGCGGCGTCACCAGAAGCTCGTCGAGGAAGCGCCGTCCATCGCGGTCTCCGAAGAGCTCCGGGGCGACATGGTCCAGACCATCACCCGAGCCATGCGCGAGAGCGGCTATGTCTCGGCGGGCACCCTTGAGTTCCTCATGGACGAAAAAGGCGAGCTCGCGTTCATGGAGATGAACACGCGCATCCAGGTGGAGCACCCCGTCACCGAGATCGTCACGGGCGTGGACCTCATCATGGAGCAGATCCGCATCGCCGCCGGCGAGACCTCGGAGCTGCCCGACGTACTCCCCCTGCACGGCCATGCCATCGAAGTCCGAGTGAACGCCGAGGACCCCGAAACGCACGCGCCCTGGCCCGGCCTCATCACCGAGTACGTCCCTCCGGGGGGCGGTGGAATCCGGGTCGACAGCGGGGTCTACGGGGGCTTCCGGGTGCCCTCCTGCTACGACAGCCTGCTGGCGAAGGTCATCGGCTTTGGCCGCTCCCGCGCCGAGGCGATCCGCCGGCTGCGCCGCGCCCTCGACGAGACAGTCATCGGTGGCATCCGGACGAACATCCCGCTGCATCGCCGTATCCTGGACCACCCGGACTTCCGGGACGGCAACCTCTCGACCCGCTTCCTCGAGGAGATGTAACCCCTCGGCGCTCCCTGGGTGAGAAGGCCTCGGAGGTCCGCTACGATGGCGCCATGCGTCCTGGTCCACCCGCTCTGCTCGCGTGCCTCGTCGCGTGCGGCGCCAGTCCTTCCCCCGACGTCACCGACGCCGCGACCGACGGATCGCGGGACGCCCGGCCGGACGCCCCGGCCGATGGTGCACGCGACGGAGCGACCGACGGATCGGTCGACGGCTCCTTCGACGCGGACGCGACGGACGCCGCGGCCGACGCCGGCCCCCCACCCCGAGACGACCGCTTCCCCTGGAGCGAACACGAAGTTCCCGTACCCACGATCGATTGCGCGGCGGCCGACGCCCGTCACATCCGCTCCCTCGACGACCTGACGGCGCTCGACGATCCCGCCGCCCGCATCTTCTGCGTGCACCCTGGCGACTACCGCGCGGCAGGCGTTCTGGAGCTTACGGCCTCCGGTAGCGAAACGGCGCCGCGGATGCTGGTTCTCTACGACCCCGAGCGCGCGGGCGAGTCCACCCACCCGGTTCGCCTGGACGTCGACCGCCGCGCGACCTTCGCCGGTTTCCGGATCCAGGGCGCTCGCTACTGGATCCTCGAACGCCTGGCGTTCGACCTGGAGTTCGCCAGGACGAACACCCTCGTCGACGGCGCCGGACACAACGTGGTCGACCGGGCCCTGATCGAACACTACGGAGGATCCGGCTTCAGCGTCGAGGATGGCTGCCACGACAACACCTTGCAGAACAGCGTGGTCCGGGAAGGACCGCGTTACGTGGGCGATCGCATCGCGGTGATCCTCCACGCGAACGGCGCAGGACGCGTGACGACTCTTCGTACGCGCATCGTCAACAACGAGATCTACAACGGCACCGACGCCATCCAGCTCCATCGCTTCGACACGGGGGGCAGCCACTCCGACTTCGCAGGCACGATCATCGAGAACAACGACCTCTACGCCGACGAGACCGCCCAAGTGCCTTGCCCCACCGGAGGAGGAACCTGCGGCCTCTTCGAGAACGGGCTGGACATCAAGTCGGGATCCGACGACCCGCTCTCGCCCGTGATCGTGCGGAACAACAGGGTCTGGGGCTGGCGCCGCACCGACCCGGCCTCGGGCAGCGACTCCTGGGGAACCGCCATCCTCGTGCACAACGAATCGCAGTACGTCTTGGTCCAAAGCAACACGGTTTTCGATTCGAGCCGCGGCATCGGTGTGCTTCCCCGCGAAGGCGATGGGCGCATCACCGTCATCGACAACTACGTCGCGCGCATCACCGACGACGGCAACAGCGGGGCCTACGCGCTCGTGCCCTATTCGGGAAGCGGTCTGGAGATCTACCGCAACGTGATCTTCGGCGCGCGCAACTGGCTGAGTTCCGAGAGCGCCTCACTCGATGTGCGCTGCAACGTCGTGCTCGAAGCACCAGAGGTCAGCGCCGGAGGGGCCCTCTCGGCCGACTACAATTTCACCTACGCGGCCGCCTCCTTGGGCGGGCCCCACGACATCCACCGCGACGCCGTGAGCGATGCGCGGCACGAACCGCGCTGCTTCCACGTCCAGATGTGGACGGGCCCGCGGGAGGTCTGCCTGCCCAACCTGCAGGAAACGGACGCGAGCCCCCACCATGGCGCCTGCGACCCGAGCTTGGGTTCCCTGCCTGGGTACGGGGTCCACGACGAGCGGTGGTGAGCGGGCCGCCGGGATGCCTCGAGCCGCCCAGGACGGGCGCACGACGGAGCACGCGCTCCGACCCAGCCCCGGAGCCCTGGGCTCTCCCTGGGCGACCGGCCCTCGATCGCTCGACGTCCTCCTTGATTGACCACGGATGGGGGGAGCCCCTATCCTTGCGCGAGGCAAACTCAGCGAGTCGCGGGGCTTTCCCCGTAGCTCGCATCGTCCCCCAGAGGCCGCTCGCGGGCGCTCTCGGGACAGGCACGGCGTGGCAGTCGACCGCACGAAAGTCCTAGCAGCAGCTCAGAAGCACCTCAGCCGGGGCAACTACGACCGCGCCATCGCCGAGTATCAAAAGCTCGTCGACGCGGACCCACGAGACGTCCGGACGCTGCTCAAGATCGGGGACCTTTACACGCGCAAGGGCGCGCACCGCGAAGCGACGCAAAGCTACGAACGGGTCGCGGAGCACTACGCCAGCCAGGGCTTCTTCCTGAAGGCCGTCGCCGTCTTCAAGCAGATCCTCAAGCTGCAGCCGGCGCGCCTCGACATCTCGCTGCGCCTGGCCGAGATGTACGAGAACCTCCAGCTCGTGAGCGACGCGCTGTCGACCTACGAGACGGTGGCGTCCGCCTACGCCCGGGACGGGAACGTGGACAAGGCCCTCGAAACCCTCGGGCGGATGGCGGCCCTCGACCCGGAAAACATTCCGATCCGGATCAAATACGCCGAGGCGCTGAGCAAAGCCGGGCGGACCGAGGACGCGGCGGCCGAGTTCGAGGCGGGCGCGGAGCTCCTCCGTGAACAGGGGCGCATCGACGACTACCTCAAGGTCGCCGAACGGCTCCTCTACCACCGGCCCGAGGACCTCGGGCTGGCCCGTGAGCTCGCCGAGCAGTACCTCCAGCGCGCCGACGCCAAGCGCGCCCTCGCCAAGCTCCAGCTCTGCTTCAAGCGTGAACCCAAGAACGTCGAGACCCTCGAGCTGCTGGCCCGCGCCTTTCACGTGCTCGGTCAGACGCCCAAGACCATCAGCGTCTACCGGGAGCTCGCGCGCATCCTCCAAGAGCAGGGACGGGCCGACGAGCGCGCGCGCATCCTCAAGAAGATCCTCGAGCTCGACCCACACGACGCCGAGGCCCGGCAAGCCCTCGCGGGCTACGCCCCCTCGACGGCGCGCAAGCCCCCTCGCCCGCAGGTCGACTCGCTGCCCCCCGGCGCGCTCGTCGAGTCCTACGCCGGCGCGATGCCCGACGACGACGACGACGAGCCCGAGCTCGAGATCATCGAGGAGCCGGACGACGACGTCGACGACATCCTCATCGTCGACGAAGAGGTCGAGCTCGACGACGAGCTTCTGGAAGAGGTCGACGAGCCGGCGCACCCCAGCATCCCCCCGGACGTCGCCCGCGAGGCCCAGATCGCACGCCTGCTTACGGAATGCGACGTGTTCGCGCGTTACGGGCTTCGGGCGAAAGTGATCGCGCAGCTCGAACAGGTGCTCGACATCGCACCGGAGCACATCGAGGCCCGCGAGCGCTTGAAAGATGCCTACCTCGAAGAAGGGCGCAACGCCGACGCGGCGGCCCAGCTCCAGGCACTGGCCGGGTTGGTTCGCCCTCAGCTCGCGGTCCTGTACCGCCGGCAAGCGGAGGAGCTCCTGGGGACGGCCGCGGCCTCCCCGCCTCCAGCACCGGAGTTCGAGGTAGAGATCGCCACCGAGCCGCCCCTCGTCGTCGACGAGGGCGAGGAGGAGGACGACGACATCCTCTTCGCCGAGGTCGATGAAGTCCGGGAAGGCGAGCAGGAGACATCGTCCGCACCGCCGGCTTCGGCCGCGAGCGCTTCCAGCGACGAGGAGGCCGCGATCCTCTTCGTCGATGACGAGCCGCCGGCGGACGACGCGATCCTTTTCGTCGACGACGAGCCGCCCGCGGACGACGCGATCCTCTTCGTCGACGACGAGCCGCCGGACGACGCGATCCTCTTCGTCGACGACGAAGCGACGGGGACCAGCGAAATCGACCAGGAAGCAGCGGGGCTCGTTCCGCCCGACGAGAACCTCTCGGAGCTCGACGATGCGCCGCTCCGCATCGTCGAGGAGGGCGGCCTCGACGAACCCGTCTCCCCCGAGGCGTTCGAGGCCGCGCCCGTCGAGGCCGCGCCCGACCATGTGCAAGAGGCGCAAGCCCGGCTCTCGGTGCCTCCCGGCGAGATCGAGGAGACGCTGGAAGAGGCCGACTTCTTCCTGGCTCAGGGCCTCTTCGACGCCGCCCGTTCGACCCTCGCCGACGCCCTCGAAACGCACCCCGGGCACCCACTCCTGCTCGACAAGCTCACCGAGGTGGACGAGCAGGCGCAGCAGGCATCCTCCCACGCTCCGCCCCCGGCGGGCGCCCCCGAAGCCGAGGACGAATCCTTCGCGTTGGCCGAGAAGCTCGCCGAAGAGCTCGACGTCGACGACGTCGGTGAGTTGCCGGGCGCTGACGTCCTCGACGTCGAGACGGTCTTCGAGCAGTTCAAGAAGGGCGTCGAAGAACAGATCGGCCTGGAAGACACCGACACGCACTTTGATCTGGGCATCGCCTACAAAGAGATGGGTCTCCTCGACGACGCGATCGAGGAATTCAAGCTGGCGAGGCAGAACTCCCAGCGCGAGTGCATCGCCCAGACGATGATCGGCCTGTGCCTCGCCGAGCAGGGCAAGTACGTGGAGGCCATCACGCACTTCAAGAAGGGGCTGTATGCCGACGCGAAGTCGGAGCGGGAAGAGCTCGGGCTCTACTTCGAGCTGGGCCGCGCCTACCAGCAGCTCAACGATCCCCAGGAAGCCCTCTACTACTTCGAGAAGGTCGCCAAACGCGAGCCTGGGTTCCGAGACGTGGAGCGCTGCATCGAGGCGCTCACGCAGCCCCAGAGCGGCGCGGCGCCGCCGGAGCCCCTCGTACTGGACGACGTCGACTCGGCCTTTGACGAGCTCCTGGACGACTGAGAACGTTCATCGAGGGCTGGGCCCAACGCCCCATCCGTCCGCCCCGTACCGACCGTGATGGTTCGCGCTCCCGAGGGTGCCCCGGCGCGAAACGGCGCGACGGTCCGCGCAGGGACGAGCTTCCGGGCATGGGGCGCACCGAGAGGCATTTCAACGGGCGGCTATGCTCCGGAACGCTTGCCGACCGACGCTCCGCCGAGGTCCAGGTCATCGACCGCCTCGACGGATCGAGAGTTGGCCATGATCTGCTCGAGGACCGCGCGCTGATCGTCGCCGACGATCTCCCCGAGCAGATCGGCGCGCATCGCGAAGGTGAGCCGTGCCAGCGCGTCCATGACCGCATCCGCCTGCGCGTCGGTGAGCTCCCCATCGGCGAGGCCCGCCTGGAGCGATTTCAGCACCTGCTGGAAGTCCGCGATGACCGCAGCCGACCCGATGATGGCGAGCCTGTGGTTGATCACCCGCAGATCGGCGATCATCGCGTCGTCCCAGCGAGCGTGCTCCACGATCTCGGCCACCTTTTCGGTGACGGCCATGTAGACGCTGTTCTTCTGGTCGAGCAGGAGGACCTTGCCCTCCTTGCGGAGCTCCAGCTCCGTCTGGCGGTTGATCAGCATGCCGGTGATGAGCACAGTCGCCACCGCGCCGAGAAACACCAGCACGAGCTCTTGGGCAAAAGGGAAGTCGCCGCTGAAACCGTAGAAGTACCGGAAGCCGAGGTAGCCTACGGCAAACACGAGGGCGAAGAGCGCCGTCAGGATCGTCTGGGTTCGGACAGTCGGCGGGTGCATCACAGGGAACCTTCGTTCATGGCGCCTCGATCGTTGGAGCAGTCCCCTGGCCCGGGCATCCGGCGGGTGCGGCTTTGGCGAACGGGCTACCTACCACGGCGCGACCGCCCACAGCGAGCTTCGAGGCTTCCCCCCCGCGCGCTCCCTCGCCCGCGAACAAGGCGGAGCCCTGGACGACGCGCTTCGTTTGACAGGAACGAATGGGTCGCAAACGGTTGGCCCATGCTCGACATCGCGCGCCTCGAACGGATCCGCCTGACGGCCAAGCCCCTCACCCAGCGGCTCGTCGGCTTCGGCATCCTGGCGCCGACCTACGAGCCCTTTGGCCGCGTGCGCATCGACGTCGAGAACATGGAGCGTATCCCGGACGAACCAGTCATCTACGCGATGAATCATACGGATCGCTACAACTACTGGCCGTTCCAATACGCCCTGTGGCGTCGCTGCAGCCGCTTCACCGCCACCTGGGTCAAAGGAAAGTACTACGAGAACCCCGTGGTCGGCCTTTTCATGGAGCGGACCAACAACCTGCCCACGGTCTCGCGGGGTTACATCATCACCCGCGACTTCCTCGACGTCGTGGGCCGCCGACCCACCGAGGAGGAGTACACGGCCTTACGCGCGCGAGTGGACGCCGCGGCGCAGGGTGACGAGCCCAGCTCGGACACGGCGCCAATCCCCGCCGCGGTCCTCCGCACCCCGCGCTCGATGCTCGGTCGCCGCTTCGATCCGGCGACGGAGTCCTGGGCCGAAGCGGTCAACGCTGTGTTCGCCACGATGATGCGACGCTTCCTGGAGCTGCACGAGGAAGCCTTCGCCCTCGGCCTCGACCTCATCGTGTTCCCGGAGGGCACGCGGCGCAGGCGCCTCGGGCGGGGCCACATCGGCCTCGCCGAGGTTGCCCTAAAGTACCGCAAGACCGTCGTCCCCGTCGGCTGCAGCGGCTCCGACCGCGTGTACCCGGGCTCGAGCCCCATCGCCCGACCAGGCCACATCGTCTACCGCGTCGGCGAGCCGGTGCGCTACGAAGACGTGTCCGAGTTCCACATCGATGAGCCGTTCACTCCCTTCGATGCCCGTGACGAAGCGAAGCACCGTGGACGCTTTCAGGGCTACGTCGATGCAATCATGGCGCGCATCGAGGAGCTGCTGGACGAGCCCTACCGGAGCACGCAAGATCCGGGCGACGACGAGATCCGCGGCACTCAGCGTTTCGTCTGATCGGAGCGTTCCGTCGCGGCCGTCCGTGCCCGAGACACCATGAACCAACCGACCCGCCCCACCCCCACGCGCAGCGACGCCGTGCCTTATCCGGCGGAGCTCTACCAGGCGGTCCATTGCGGCAACGAGGGCGACATTCGCTTCTACCGAAGCGTCTGCGCCGGCGCCCACGATGTCCTCGAACTCGGCTGCGGGTGGGGACGGGTCGCCGGCCCCATCGCGGCAGACGGTCGCCGGGTGACGGGGGTCGACCTCGCCGCCGAGCTGCTCGAGCGAGGGCGCGCGAGCTACCCGGCGGTGGACTTCGTACAGGCCGACATGCGCACCGTCGACCTCGGGCGGCGCTTCGACCGCGTCCTCATCCCCTACAACAGCTTGTACTGCCTCCTGGACGAGAGCGATGTCGTGGCCACCTTCCGCCGGGCCCGAGCCCACCTCCGCCCGGGTGCTTGGCTGATCTTCGACGCCTACGCCGCCGACTCCTTCCACCGCGAAAGCGACGCCCGCCAGGAGTGGGACGAGGCCGCGTTCGTGAAGACCGTGCGGGCCGCCGGCCGCACATGGGACGTCTACGAGCGCAGCCGTTGGGTGCGCGAACAGCAGCGCATCGAGGCGGTCTACACGCACGTGGCCCGCGACGACGCCGTCGCGGTCACCTCCACGATTCCCCAGCGCTATCTCCTCCGCGAGCAGCTCCCACGTCTGCTCGCGGAGGCGGCCCTGCGCCTGGTCGAGATCCGCGGTGGATTCCACGGCGAGCCCCTTGAAAGCGACAGCCCGCTGCTCGTCGTCAAGGCCCAGCCCACCGCGGCGGCCTGAGCGGGCGGGGCTGCTCGCTCGCTGGGGCGCCCTGGATCCCCCGCTTCCGTCCCGAGCGGCACCTTGGTATCACCTCTTCCTGAGGACGCGCAGAGGCGCGGGGAGGAGCGCATGAAGCGTCATGTCATCGCGGTCGTAGGAGGCGCAGTCGCCGGCTCGGAAGCCGCGGCCCTTTGCGCGGCGCGGGGAGCCCTGGTGGTGGTCTTCGAGCAGGGCCCTCGGCCCTACGGGAAGATCGAGGGCGGCCTCCCGCGGTGGCACGCAAAGCTCCGGGAGAAGGAGTTCCGACGCATCGACGCGAACCTCTCGCACCCCAACGTGCGCTTCGTCCCTTGCACGAAGATCGGCGAGGATCTGAGCTTCGAGGAGCTTCGGGGGCTGGGCTTCGGCGCCGTTATCTTGGCGAACGGCGCCTGGCGCGATCGTCCGCTGCCCATCGACGGGATCGACCGCTTCGTGGGCAAGGGGCTCGTCTACCAAAACCCCTTCGTCTACTGGTTCAACCATGGGCACGAGCCGGGCTACGAGGGGCCGGTCTACGAAACGCCCGAAGGCGCCGTGGTGATCGGCGGTGGCCTTGCGTCCATCGACGTCGCCAAGATCCTCAGCTTGAGCACGCACGCGCGCGCGATCCGCGCCGCTGGCCTGAACGTAGAGCTCGACGAGCTCGAGCAGGGCGGCATCGGACGCTGGTGCGCGGCTCACGGCGTCGACCTCGACACACTCGGCGTCGAGCCGCCGACGCTCTACTACCGCCGGAG
>Ga0256832_1003948_pt1 | contig 10050 bp, 9 predicted proteins | sample 134614metaG_FD_190534 | JGI IMG/M metagenome (GOLD analysis project Ga0256832, IMG submission 190534) | Hydrothermal vent microbial communities from Lau Basin, Pacific Ocean - 134-614 | ecosystem: Environmental > Aquatic > Marine > Hydrothermal vents | place: Pacific Ocean: Lau Basin | collected...
CTTCTCGCTGAGGGTATCCAGGTCGTGGCGGGCCGCCGTGCTGTTGAGCACGTAGGACTCGAGCATGGTGTCGTGGCGCATGCCGCGCAGGGCGATGCCGTGGTTGGCCAGCACGTGGGCGTCGTACTTGAGGTGGTGCCCCAGCTTGGCGCGCGCCGGGTCCTCCAGCAGCGGGCGCAGGCGCGCCAGCACCGCCTCGCGGTCCAGCTGGGCGGGGGCGTCCGGGTAGTCGTGGGCCAGGGGCAGGTAGGCGGCCTCGCCCGGGGCGATGGCGAAGGACAGGCCCACCAGCTCGGCGCTCATGTAGTCCAGGCTGGTGGTCTCGGTGTCGAAGGCGAACAGCTCGGCGGCCGCCAGCCGCTCCAGCCAAGCGGCCAGCTGGGCCTCGTCCAGGATGGTCTCGTAGGCCGCGTCAGACTTTGGGGCGGGGGACTGGCCCTCCCCGGCCTCGGCCTCGTCCAGCTCGCGCAGCCAGGTGCGGAACTCCAGGTCCTCGTACAGGGCGCGCAGGCGGTCGCGGTCGGGGGTGCCCAGGCGCAGGTCCTCCGGCCGCTCGGCCAGGGGCACGTCGCGGCGGATGGTGACCAGCTCGCGCCACAGCGGCAACTGGGGCAGGGCGGCGCGCAGGTTCTCCCCCACCTTGCCGCCGATCTCGTCGGCATGGGCCATGATGCCGTCCAGGTCGCCGTATTTCCGCAGCCACTTGACGGCCGTCTTGGGACCCACCTTGTCCACCCCCGGCACGTTGTCCACCTTGTCGCCCACCAGTGCCAGGTAGTCCACGATGCGCTCCGGGGGCACGCCGAACTTGCGCTCCACCCCGGCCCGGTCCAGCACCTCGCCGGTCATGGTGTTGACCAGGGTGATGTGCTCGTCCACCAGCTGGGCCATGTCCTTGTCGCCGGTGGACACCACCACGTCCCAGCCCTCACGGCTGGCCTGGGTGGCCAGGGTGCCGATCACGTCGTCCGCCTCCACCCCCGGCTCGACGATGAGCGGGATGCCCAGCGCCTCGATGAGCGCGTACAGCGGTTCCACCTGCGCCGCCAGCTCGTCGGGCATGGGCGGGCGGTTGGCCTTGTAGTCGGCGTACAGGTCGTCGCGGAAGGTCTTGCCCTTGGCGTCGAACACCACCGCCATGTGCGTGGGCTGGTAGTCCTTGAGCAGGCGCTTGACCATGGCCACCACGCCGCGCACCGCCCCCGTGGGCCGCCCGTCGGAGGTGGAGAGGGGCGGCAGGGCGTGGTAGGCGCGGTACAGATAGGAGGAGCCGTCCACCAGCACCAGGGGCGGACGCTCGGCGGCTTGCGGCATGCGCATGACCTTGAATGGCAAAGAGAAACGAGAGGATAACCGTTTTCGGTTTGCAGCTCACGGCCGCTGTGCTACAACCCGCCCGGACCCCCTGGAGGCGACATGGACACCAGCAACGACCAGATCCACCCCGGCATGCTGCCGGTGGACGACACCCAGCTTACGCGCGAGAGCTGGAAGATCTTCCAGATCATGGGCGAGTTCGTGGAGGGCTTCGAGCGCCTGGCGCGCATCAAGCCCTCGGTGAGCATCTTCGGCTCGGCGCGCACGCCGCCCGACAGCCCCCTGTACGCCCTGGCGGAGGACATCGCCTTCCGCCTGTCGGACGCCGGCTTCGCGGTGGTCAGCGGCGGCGGGCCGGGCATCATGGAGGCCGCCAACCGCGGCGCGCAGCGCGGCCCCTCGCCCAGCATCGGCCTCAACATCCAGCTGCCCCACGAGCAGGTGGCCAACGACTACCAGGACATCGCCCTCAACTTCCGCCACTTCTTCTCGCGCAAGGTGATGTTCGTCAAGTACGCCTCGGCCTACGTGGTGCTGCCGGGCGGCTTCGGCACCCTGGACGAGCTGGCCGAGATCCTCACCCTCATCCAGACCGGCAAGACGCGCCGCATCCCGGTCATCCTGGTGGGCGGCGCCTTCTGGCGCGGCCTGCTGCAGTGGTTCGAGCACACCCTGGTGCCGGCCGGCACCATCGCCGCGCAAGACCTGGCCCTCATGCAGGTCATCGACGACGCCCAGGGGGTGGTGGACGCCATCTTCGATTTCTACGAGCGGCGCGGCTTCGAGCCCACCGCCCAGGAGCGCGAGCGGCTCATGGAGCTCTGAAGCCGCGCCCGTTCCGTGCTATAACTCGCGCCCGAACCGTCCGTCCCGCCCGCCCATGCCCGACGCCCCCGCCCTGCCCTCCGACCAGCGCTACCAGGCCACGCGCCGCGTGACGCTGGTCGGCGCGCTCACCAACGTGGCGCTGGCGGCGGCCCAGCTGCTGGGCGGCCTGCTCACCCACTCCCAGGGGCTCATCGCCGACGGCCTGCACACCCTGTCCGACCTGGCCTCGGACTTCGTGGTGCTGTTCGCCGCCAAGCACGCCCGCCACGAGGCCGACGCCGAGCATCCCTACGGCCACGGCCGCATCGAGACCCTGGCCACCAGCCTGCTGGGGCTGGCGCTCATCAGCGTGGCCGTGGGCATCGGCTTCAACCTGGTGGAGCGCATGCTGCACCCGGAGCGGCTCACCCAGCCCACCCCGGCGGCCATCGGCTTCGCCCTGCTGGCGGTGTTCTCCAAGGAGGGCCTGTACCGCTACACCATGGCCGTGGCGCGCCGCGTGCGCTCCGACATGCTGCGCGCCAACGCCTGGCACCACCGCTCGGACGCCATCTCCTCGCTGGTGGTGGTGGCCGGCATCGTCGGCAGCCTGCTGGGCATCGCCAACTTCGACGCCGTGGCGGCCCTCATCGTGTGCCTGTTCATCGCCCACATCGGCTGGCAGCTGCTGTGGCAGAGCAGCCAGGAGCTCATCGACAGCGCCCTGGACCCGGCCACCGTGCGCCGCATCGAGGAGATCATCCGCAGCGTGGACGGCGTGGTGGCCATGCACCAGCTGCGCACCCGCAAGAGCGGCAGCTGCGCCTTCGTGGACGTGCACATCCAGGTGCCGGAGCGGGTGTCGGTGTCCGAGGGGCACCAGATCTCCGAGGCGGTGCGCGCCCGCCTGCTGCAGGAGGTGGAGCCGGTCACCGACGTCACCATCCACATCGACCCGGAGGACGACCTGGTGGCCCGCCCCAGCGACGGCCTGCCCCTGCGCCACGAGCTGCTGGCCGCCCTGGCGCCGGACTGGCGGGCCCTGGGCGTGGCGGAGCAGATCCACGACGTGCGCCTGCACTACCTGGATGGCTGCATCCACCTGGAGCTGGTCCTGCCCCTGGCCCTGTGCGGCGACACGGACCTGCAGGCGGCCCTGCGCGAACGCGGCCTGGCCCACCCGGCGGTGTGCGAGGTGCGGATCCTGTTCGGCGAGTGATGCACCTATCTGGTGCAGATAATGCGCCATTGCATCGTTTTGGTGCACGCGGAAACGCGCGCGACCAAAAAATCGGCGTAATGGCATTGATTTGTGACGGGATTCATTGGCATGCTTCCTGCTTTGCCACACGGCGGTGTCTGACAGGCCATGCCAAGCTGCGTCACACCGCGTGGCGGCGTGCGGCCCTCCCAGGCACATAACAAAGATTTTCGGTACCCCAACCAGCGGTCGGGGCGCTTTTCGCACTCACCTGTCAAGCACTGGAGTTATCTATGTCAGCTAGCGACGTTTTGAAGATGATCAAGGACAACGACGTCAAGTACGTCGATCTGCGCTTTACCGACACGCGCGGCAAAGAGCAGCACGTCACCCTGCCCGCGAGCGCCATTGACGAGGACTTCTTCGAGTCCGGCAAGATGTTCGACGGCTCTTCGATCGCCGGCTGGAAGGGCATCAACGAGTCGGACATGATCCTCATGCCGGACGCCAGCACCGCCGTCATGGACCCCTTCTACCAGGACGCCACCCTCAACCTCCGCTGCGACATCATCGAGCCGGCCACCATGCAGGGCTACGAGCGCGATCCCCGCTCCGTCGCCAAGCGCGCCGAGGAGTACATGAAGTCCACCGGCATCGCCGACACCGCCTACTTCGGCCCGGAGCCCGAGTTCTTCGTCTTCGACGACGTGCGCTGGGGTGCCGAGATGCGCGGCGCCTTCTACGAGATCGACTCCGACGAGGCCTCCTGGAACGCCGAGAAGGTGTTCGAGGGCGGCAACATCGGCCACCGCCCCGGCCCCAAGGGCGGCTACTTCCCCGTGCCGCCGGTGGACTCGCTGCAGGACATGCGCGCCGCCATGTGCGAGGTGCTGGAGCAGATGGGCGTGCCCGTGGAGGTGCATCACCACGAGGTGGCCACCGCCGGCCAGTGCGAGATCGGCACCCGCTTCGACACGCTGGTGCGCCGCGCCGACATGAACCAGATCCTCAAGTACGTGGTGCTGAACGTGGCCCACAACTACGGCAAGACCGCCACCTTCATGCCCAAGCCGCTGGTCGGTGACAACGGCAACGGCATGCACGTGCACCAGTCGCTGGCCAAGGACGGGGTCAACCTGTTCACCGGCGACGGCTACGGCGGCCTGTCCGAGACCGCCCTGTACTACATCGGCGGCATCATCAAGCACGCGCGCGCCATCAACGCCTTCACCAACGGCACCACCAACAGCTACAAGCGCCTGGTGCCCGGCTTCGAGGCGCCGGTCATGCTGGCCTACTCGGCGCGCAACCGCTCCGCCTCCATCCGCATCCCCTTCGAGTCCAACCCCAAGGCGCGCCGCATCGAGGTCCGCTTCCCGGATTCCTCCGGCAACGTCTACCTCACCTTCGCCGCCATGCTCATGGCCGGCCTGGACGGCATCCAGAACAAGATCCATCCCGGCGAGCCCATGGACAAGGACCTGTACGACCTGCCGCCGGAAGAGGAGAAGGCCATTCCCAAGGTCTGCTCCTCGCTGGACGAGGCCCTGGCCGAGCTGGATCGCGACCGCGACTTCCTCAAGGCCGGCGGCGTGTTCACCGACGACATGATCGACGCCTACATCGACCTGAAGATGGAAGAGGTCACGCGCCTGCGCATGACCACCCATCCGGTCGAGTTCGACATGTACTACAGCTGCTGATTACCAAGACTCATCTCTTCACGATTCGCCTGGCCCCCGCTCGTCGGGGGCCTCTTTTTTGCCTGCCGCCCGCCCTTCCGCTACGGTAGGGCCATGCCACGCCTGCTGCTCATCCTGCTCTGCACCCTGCCCGGCCTGCTGGCCGCCCAGGTGTACACCTGGCGCGACGCCGAGGGCGTCACCCATTTCAGCGACCAGCCGCCGGCCGACGGCAAGGCGCGCCGCATCGAGATCCCGCCGCCCAATGTGCGCCACGTGCCCAAGGCCGAGCGCGCCCCTGCGGCGCCGTCCGCGCCCGCCCCCCAGACCTCGCCGACCACCTTTGGCGGCTACCGCAGCCTGGCCATCGTGGCGCCGGCCCACGACAGCGCGCTGACCGCCAACGACGGCAACGTCACCGTGCGCTGCACCATCGACCCGCCGCTGCAGGCCGGCCGCGGCCACCAGCTGCGCATCCGCCTGGACGGCCGCCCGGTGGCCCAGGTGTCCGGCTGCGAGGCCACGCTGGAGAACCTGGACCGCGGCGAACACGACCTGCAGGTGGAGGTGCTGGACGGCCGCGGGCAGGTGCTGCTGCGCAGCGAGCCGGTCCATTTCACGCTGCACCGCCACTCGCGTCTCTTCCGCCGCTCCCGGGCCAGGGGCCAGCTCTGAGGCTTCCCTCGCCGGGCGTTTGCGTGCACACTTTTGGTGCACGCCTCACCCCCTTGCACCGTGTCATCCCGCCAGCCCCCACGCACCAGCCGCCTTTGTCCAACTTGGCAGCAATCTTGCATGACGCCCGACATGGCGCCGCGCGAATCCCGACTCAGGGCCCTGCTGGACAACATGGAGACCGCCCTGCTGCAGGTGGACGCCGGCCTGCGCCTGGTATACCTGAACCCGGCCGCCGAGGCACTGCTGGAGCGCAGCGCCGCGCGCGTGCTGGGACGGCCGGTGCAGCAGCTGTGCCGCCCGCAGAGCGAGGTGGTGTGCCTGATGCGCGAAGTGCTGCGCAGCGGGCGCACCTTCACCCGCCGCGAATACGAGCTGCCGCTGCCGTCGGGGCGCAGCGAGTACGTCAACCTGACGGTGGGCCCCCTGCCGCCGGAGGGGGTGCTGGTGGAGGTGCAGCGCCTGGGGCGCCACCACAACATCGTGCAGGACGCGCGCCGCCAGCGCGAGCTGGACGCCACGCGCAACCTGATCCGCGGCCTGGCCCATGAGGTGAAGAATCCCCTGGGCGGCATCCGCGGCGCGGCGCAGCTGCTGGAGGCCGAGCTGGCGGACGCGGAGCAGCGCGAATACACGCAGGTGATCATCAAGGAGGCCGACCGCCTGCACAAGCTCATCGACCGCATGCTGGGACCACGCCGCCCGCCGCAGCGCGCGCCGGTCAACCTGCACGAGGTCACCGAGCGGGTCATCCGCCTGCTGCAGGCCGAGGCCAGCGACGACGTGCGCATCGTGCGCGACTACGACCCCAGCATCCCGGAGCTGTCGGGCGACGTGGATCAGCTCATCCAGGCCGTGCTCAACGTGGCCCGCAACGCCTACGAGGCGCTGCGCCCGGGCGGGGGCACCATCACCTTCCGCACCCGCGTGCAGCGCCACTACACCATCGGCACCCGGCGCCACACCACCGTGGCCCAGCTCACCATCCACGACGACGGGCCGGGCATTCCCGAGGCGCTGCAGCCGCAGATCTTCTTCCCCATGGTGTCCGACAAGAGCACCGGTAGCGGCATCGGCCTGCCCATCGCCCAGGCGCTCATCAGCGCCCATGACGGCCTGCTCAAGTTCCAGTCGCGGCCCGGCGACACCACCTTCGAATTCATTCTCCCCTTCGGTACTGCCCATGACTGACGAACGCCATACCGTGTGGATCGTGGACGACGACGCCTCCATCCGCTGGGTGCTGGAGAAGGCCCTCGGCAAGGCCGGCCTGGCGGTGCGCAGCTTCGCGGACGCCGAGAGCGCCCTGCAGGCCCTGCAGGGCGAGGCGCCCGACGCCATGATCACCGACGTGCGCATGCCCGGCATGGACGGCTTCGCCCTGCTGCAGCAGGTGCACGCCCGTCACCCGCAGCTGCCGGTGATCGTCATCACCGCCCATTCCGACCTGGACAGCGCCGTCACCGCCTACCAGGGCGGCGCCTTCGAGTACCTGCCCAAGCCGTTCGACATCCAGGAGGCCATCTCCCTCACGCAGCGTGCCTGCGCCGCCGCCCGCGAGCGCGAGGCCGGCGCCAGCCGCACGGTGGTGGAGGGCAGCGACATCCTGGGCGAGTCGCCGGCCATGCAGGAGGTGTTCCGCATCATCGGCCGCCTCAGCCACTCGCACATCAACGTGCTCATCAACGGCGAGTCCGGCACCGGCAAGGAGCTGGTGGCGCACGCCCTGCACAAGCACAGCCCGCGCGCCGACAGCCCCTTCATCGCCCTCAACATGGCCGCCATCCCCCACGACCTGCTGGAATCGGAGCTGTTCGGCCACGAGAAGGGGGCCTTCACCGGTGCCCACAGCATGCGCCAGGGGCGTTTCGAGCAGGCCCACGGCGGCACCCTGTTCCTGGACGAGATCGGCGACATGCCGGCCGAGCTGCAGACCCGCCTGCTGCGCATCCTGTCCGACGGCGTGTTCTACCGCGTGGGCGGCCATCAGCCCATCAAGGTGGATGTGCGCATCATCGCCGCCACCCACCAGGACCTAGAGGAGCGGGTGCGCTCCGGCCAGTTCCGCGAGGACCTGTTCCACCGCCTCAACGTGATCCGCATCCACCTGCCGCCGCTGCGCGAGCGGCGGCAGGACATTCCCCTGCTCACGCGCCACTTCCTGGCGCGGGCGGCCGCCGAGCTGGAGGTGGCGCCCAAGACCGTGCGCCCCGAGGTGCTGGAGCACCTCAGCAACCTGAGCTGGCCGGGCAATGTGCGCCAGCTGGAGAACACCTGCCGCTGGCTGATGGTGATGGCCGCCGGGCGCGAGATCATGCTGGAGGACCTGCCGCCGGACCTGCTGGAAGAGCGCCCCGGCCCACAGCGCGCGCGCGAGGAGAGCTGGCAGGCGTCGCTGGGGCGCTGGGCGGCCAGCGCCCTGCAGCGCGGCGAGACCAACCTGCTGGATCAGGCCCTGCCCGAGTTCGAGCGCGTGCTCATCGAGACGGCCCTGGCCTTCGCCCAGGGCCGCCGCCAGGACGCCGCCCGCCTGCTGGGCTGGGGGCGCAACACGCTGACGCGCAAGATCAAGGAGCTGGCGCTGGAGGAGACGGTCTGAGGGGCGCCTCGCGCAGCGAGAGGCGAATGACGCCCGCCTGGGCCGTGGCCTGGCCCGCGGCGCGGGCGCGCGAGGCCTGCCAGGCGAGCACCAGCACGGTGAGGACGATCATGACGAGCAGGATGAGTGCGAACCCCCGGTGGCCGAGCCGGCCGTGATGTTTCTTCTTGAACATTTCTTGTTATCCGGTTCTTCTGGTGGCCTACCCATGATAGCCGAGGCCGGCCGCCGCCGGCAGGCACCTCGCGCCGCCCGCCGGCCCGGTGGTCGCTGAGACGCGGTGATGCTTCACATTGCCCTGTATCAGCCCGAGATCCCGCCCAACACGGGCAACATCATCCGCCTGTGCGCCAACACCGGCGCCCGCCTGCACCTGGTGCACCCGCTGGGCTTCACGCTGGACGCCCGCGCCCTGCGCCGCGCCGGGCTGGACTACCACGAGTTCGCCGACCTGCGCGAGCACGACTCGCTGGAGGCGCTGTTCGCCAACAGCGGCGCGCGGCGCTGGTTCGCCTGCTCCACGCACGGCACGCTGCGCCACGACCAGCCCGCCTACCGGCCCGGCGACGGCTTTCTGCTGGGCCCGGAGACGCGCGGCCTGCCGGCCGCCGTGCGCGCCGACCCCCACCTGCAGGGCGTGCTGCGGCTGCCCATGCGGCCGGGCAGCCGCAGCCTCAATCTGGCCAACGCGGCGGCGGTGGTGCTGTACGAGGCGTGGCGCCAGCTGGGGTTTGCCGGCGGCGGGTAAGGGCGTTCAGAATTCGGCGCGCTGGCGGCGGGCGAGCAGGTCGCTGACCGCCTGCTGCGGCGGCAGGCCCTCGTAGAGGACCTTGTTCACCTCGGCGCAGATGGGCATCTCCACGCCGGCCCGCTCGGCCACGGACAGGATGACGCTGGCGGTGACCATGCCCTCCACCACCTGGCCGATGCGCTGCAGGGCGGTCTGCTGGTCGTGGCCCTGCCCCAGCAGCAGGCCGAAGCGGCGGTTGCGCGACTGGTCGTCGGTGCAGGTGAGCACCAGGTCGCCCAGCCCGGCCAGCCCCATGAGCGTCTCGCGGCGCGCCCCCAGCGCCTCCGCCAGGCGGGTGATCTCGGCCAGGCCGCGGGTGATGAGGGCGGCACGCGCGTTGGCGCCGAAGCCCAGCCCGTCGGCGATGCCGGCGGCGATGGCCAGCACGTTCTTCACCGCCCCGCCCAGCTCGATGCCGACGATGTCGTCGTTGCGGTAGATGCGCATGCTGCCGCCGTGGAAGGCGGCGATGAGGCGCTCCAGCAGGGCCGGCCGGTTGGCGGCGGCGGCCATGGCGGTGGGCATGCCCAGGGCCACCTCGCGGGCGAAGGTGGGCCCGGACACCAGGGCGTAGGGCCAGTCCGGCCCGAACACCTCCCCCACCACCTCGTGCAGCAGCTTGCCGCTGCCGGTCTCGATGCCCTTGGTGGCCCAGACCAGGCCGGCCCCGGCCGGCAGCAGGGGGCGCAGGGCAGTGAGCATGGCGCGGAAGCCCTCGCTGGGCACGACCACCAGGTGCAGGTCGGCGGCGGCCACGGCGGCGGCCAGCTCGTCCACCGGGGTCAGGCCGGGGGGAAAGGGGATGCCGGGCAGGTAGCGGGCGTTCTCGCCGCGGGCGCGCAGCTCGGCCTGGCGGGCCGGATCGCGCCCCCACAGCGTCACCCGGTTGCCGTTGCGCGCCAGATGGATGGCCAGCGCCGTGCCCCAGGAGCCGGCGCCGTAGACGGCAACGGACTGCCCGCCGGCCATGCCCCCTACT
>Ga0256832_1003949_pt1 | contig 10050 bp, 9 predicted proteins | sample 134614metaG_FD_190534 | JGI IMG/M metagenome (GOLD analysis project Ga0256832, IMG submission 190534) | Hydrothermal vent microbial communities from Lau Basin, Pacific Ocean - 134-614 | ecosystem: Environmental > Aquatic > Marine > Hydrothermal vents | place: Pacific Ocean: Lau Basin | collected...
GTAGAAAATTTTTTCCGATTCTCCACATCATTACATGCGGTTTCTCCCCAGCCACAGTTGTTGCATATCATCCCGTTATCATATTTCGAGATATTCGCTTTCAGGTCAATATCCAGGCAACCACTGGGTAGATATATAAGTCTTCTTCTAAAAAGTTTGGACAATGCCAGATCGAGTTTGAAATTCTCTCCGAAAAGTTTTTCGATATTCTCAGGAACTATCGGTATGATCGAATATCCGTATATAAAAATATACTTATATCTGAACAAAAAAGATATAAGTACAAACAGATTGTAAAATGGCTTGAAATATTTCGGTATATTCTTCCTGACAGTGATTATATCCTTCGTATCATATAAAAGCTTTTCGGGATATCCTTTCGGCACATATATATCCGCTTTCCAACCGAGTTTTCTCAACGCGTCTCTATACAAAAATGTGCAATGATAATCAGGGTTTACAAAAAGTATCGATTTTTTCATTGGATCTTTTCCCTTTTCCCCCTGATACTGTTTACCAGGTCATGAATTTCATCCCTTATCACGAAGTACAATCCGGCTGTCACTGTCGACATCACCAGTAGTGTCTCCCACACCGCTCTCCAGAACGGTTCCGTATATGCCAGATAGCTTAACAGACCTCCAGAGAATATATAGAGTGAAGCAACAACTGCCAATCTTTTCCATTCCACATCCAGTGCCAGATACCGCACGCTCACTCCCCAGGCCAACAAGGCAAGGACCATATAGCTGCCCAGCGTAGCCAACGCTGCCCCGACCATCCCACATTTCGGTATCAGAATATAGTTCAACGCGACATTTATCAGTGCCGTACACCATTCGATAGCCGACTGCCACCAGAGTTTTTCGGCAAAATAGATCCCGGGAAGGAGGATCAGATAGACTCCTTTGAACAGATAGGCTGCCGCTACCAGTCCCACGACCTTGTATGCTTCCCAATATGCCGGTGCCGCCAGCAGAGTGACCATCGGTCTCGCCGCCGCGAAAAACAGCAAAGCTATCAGTCCGAATCCCGCGACATAGAGAAACAGGATTTTACCGAAAGTCCGTGAAGCTTCATTCCGCTTGTTGACATAGGTCATAAAATAGGGTGGCCACGCAGCTCCGAAAGCACCGACAAAAACCAGCATCATCATACCGAAGGAATATCCGATAGAATAGATACCGAGTTCATCCAGTCCTGCCATTCTTTGCAGCATCTGACGATCGGCATAGTCGATCAGCAAAAATGCGAGCAATCCGAATATCGAAGGGAAACCGATCCGAACCAGCGGTTTGAAATACCGGGTATCGATCCCAAACTTCAACTCTTTGCCGACACTCCACACCACGATCCCGCAGATACTCATCGTTCCTACCGCGCCACCGAGCAGGTACCCCAATATGCCCCACTCCATCACGATGACAAAGAGAATACTCAATCCCAAAGTTGACAAAGTGCCTATAAATGTAAGCAGTACATATTTCTTTGCCCGTTCCTCCATTCGTAGCCAGGCATAAAAAGGCTCTGTAACCGTCATAAACCCGAGTGTGGCGAGAGCGATCCGCAGATAAGTGGCATTACTCTCCGTCTCAAAAATCAACCGGCTCAAAAACGGCGCACTCACATACAGTATAACGAACAGCACCAAGACGTTCACCGCCAGCAACAACACATTGGTCCATACAATCGTATGGCGGCGGGACTGTTCGCTCTCTTTAAAGTAGAGTATCCCCAGTGAATTGCCTGTCCCCAGATTGAAAAATCCTGAAATGGCCGTACTGAACAGGGTAAGCAACGCGATGATCCCGTATTCGGCCGGTGTCAGCGCACGGGTAAAAAACGGCAGGACCAAAAGTCCCAGAAATTTCTGCAGGACCGTTCCCAGCCCGTATACCGCAGAGTTTCCCAGCAACCTTTTCACGGGCGCATCCGTATTTTGGAATCACCCATCTTTCCGATCGCTCTCCCGGAGATCTATCCCGCCGTTGAACAATGCATCGATGATACTGAGACCGGGCATGAACTCTTCCGTGTTCCACTGGTGATAGTGCGGATGCACAAAATTCTGATAGACAAATCCCATCTTTCTCTTCTCGAAGACCGAGATGTCCTGGTACCCCTCCGCCCCTCCGCCGGCCATGTAGGTATCACATCCCACTGCCTGGGTCAGGTCCGCCAGCAGTTCATTCGAACTGCTCTCAAATCCGAACTGGGACGAATAGGCGACTTTTTCCCGCAGGTCTATTCCAAGATAATCGCATATCTTGCCTACTGCATTCATATTGTACTCAACCAGATCATCACTCCCGTAATTCACCAGTTCGAAGAGAAAGTCGCGATGCTCTTTATAGCATGGGGCTTTGGCATAACTGGCCTGAAGTGTTTTGATGATCTTGTCCCGCCATTTGCCTCTCTGGAATGTGGTCTCGGCGATTGTCCAGACTCCCGATTTTCTGTTGATAGGGGCTGTGATCCAATGTCGCCTCCCCTGAACATTGATGGCAACACGATTCGACCATGTCCCACCTGTTTTCGGATACTGCACATGGTCCAATACGACAAACCTGTCACATTTGGCGATCTTGTCGAAGTACCCCAGCCAGGGGAAAAAGTTGGGTTGGTGTATCGCACATATTTTTCCGTTGTCATCCATGTTGTCTCCTGAGTTGTCGGACCTGCTCCATCGTCATGAAGGTATCTATGAAAATCCTCTCTTCCTCTTTTTCGATATATGCCCCTTTGAGGGGTGCCACCTGGGCACGGATCAGATCATAGATCTGGCGATCGCTCATTGTATCGAAGTCTATGCGTGGGAACTCAGGATCGAGCCGATGGTTGGCCGTCGCTTTTCGATCATCCTGCGGGGAACGGCTGTTTCTTCCAAGCAATATATCGGGCAGCGTCTTCTCAAGCAGATCACAAGTGGCAGTCTGAAGCCTGCTACGCAGAGAGACCCAGGTATCATCCGGACGGATCGATACTTTTTTCTGTGCAATGATGTCGCCGCTGTCCAGCCCTTCATCCATATAATGGATCGTTACGCCGGTCTCCCTTTCCCCCCGGATGATCGCCCACTGTACAGGATTGGGACCCCGGTTTTTCGGCAAGAGTGCCGTGTGGACGTTGATCGCGTTGTATTGGACCGTTTCCAGGATCTCCTGACGCAGTATCATCGAATAGGAATGGCAAAGCAGCAGATCCGGAGACAAGCCGGCGAACTTATCAACAAAATCGTTATATTCCGGAGCATCGTATCTGGGCTGCACCAGCAACGAAACCCCAATCTCTTGCGCCATATGCCGTAGATCGTCCAGATACCGAGGACGTATGGATGCCCCTATGATACCCACGATAATCTCCTGTGGAACATACTCCAAAAGCTGTTCGATGCCGTAACTGTCGCCCACCAGGACAATACGGCTGTAGGCTTTACTTGCCGACATTTTCCCGTCCATAGTGTGCGAGCATTTCATCGTAGAATCGTTCTGTGGCCCTCTTGCGCCCTTCGATGCAACGCTGAATCCTCTGTCGGGGGGGCATCACCTCTCTCTGCCACCAAGCCGGGTGGGTCAATACCTGGAGTTTGTGATGTATTCCCGATTTCAGGACATCCTCTAACCTTTCATGCCGCCAATAACCATTGCTGTCACTGCAGTAGCCCGCATGTTCACGAAATTCCCGTGCGTAGGTATTGATCATCCCGGCAATAGTGTAATCATCATTTTCCAAAATTTCCGGTGTCGGATTGTGAAAAGAGAAAACCTCTATTTTGATACCGAGCAGTCCTTCCAGTATCTCTCGCTCATATAGAAGGAACCGTTCCAGATCCCGACGCTCTGAAATAGAATAGATTGTCGGATCGAAATGCAGTCCTACATGATGCTCCAGTTCCAAAATCCTCTTTATGCGTTCTGTCACTGATGGCTCAAAAACATTATAGAACGCAGACCCAAGCTGGAAAAAGAATGTACTGCTGATCCCACTTTCCTTTTCGATCTTTGCCAAAGAGAGTGATCGGTGAACGGAAAAGTCCACATCGTGCCTCCAGACAACAGCTGGAACTTCTGCGGAAAGAAAATCGTGATACTGCACAAAACGGTACCGCTCTGCAGCCAAACGGAGCAAATAGGAGTAGTTCTCTTCCGTAAAATCCTGCGAATCGCTCAACATGATACCAGCCTGCTTCTTATAGATTTGATCTTCTGTGCCGGTGCACCGAGATGATCTTCATATTCGATCTCTCGGATCCGAAGCTTGCCTCGGCCCGTGATAACGACGACGGAACCGTCGGAACATATCTGTGCGATTTGACCCGGCACAGCCAGGTATTTCTCCCGGTCATCATAGAGCTCCGCATCCCAGATGATGAGCTTGTGTCCCCGATAACAGCAGTATGCGCCGGCATAGGGTCGATTGGAGGCATTGATCAGTCTGAGTATCTCTTCATTGCTCTTATGCCAATCGATCGCTCCGTCTTCCGGCATCCGAGGATAACAACGCAACGCGTCTTCAGGGTCTCGAGACTGAACCTCCAAGACATATCCGGGATCCTTTTCGAGCTTTTTGACAGCATCGACGAACATCTGCGGTATTCGTTCGTACATCCAGGCATATACCTCGGTTATCTTCGTATTTATGTCTATCGGCAGGTAATCCCTCTCGATAATATCACCGCTGTCCAGCTCTCCTCCAACCATTTTATGGACACAAAGACCGATTCGCTCTTCTCCATTCAAGATCGCCCAGGCTTGGCAGGCATTGCCTCTGTACCTTGGCAGATCGCCGCCATGCGCGTTAAGAATTCCCAGAGGAAACAGGTCAATGATTTTTTGTTGAATCACTCCTGTGTAATTCACGCTGACTCCTATCCAATTATCCCTGTCATCGACAGCATTGATCGCCTCTTTGAGAAATTCTATCTCCTGGTTTGTGAATTTGGGAGCATATAAAAATTTGGCTCCTATTTTTTCAGATAATTTCTGGAAATCGCTCGATGTCCGCGTATATTCAGGGGCTTCTTTTGCAGTTATTATCACTGGTATCTCATAGCCTTCCATCAGTAATCGTTTGGCGGCGTCATATAGGATTTCTGTACGTCCAATCAAAACGACTTTCACTGTTTAATTCCTTTAATCAAATCGATCAAAAAGTCTTTTGTTCCATATGCTTCTGTGTTTATAAATTCCTTGAGTTTTTTGAAATCGTGCATATATGGTTTAGCTGCGTTATACCTTTCGAGATTTTCTGTATTTAGGAATATGTGTATAGGGTGAAAATCGAATACTTTCAGACTATTTTGACTCAAATACAATTCAACATCATAATCCCATCTCATACTAACACGAACATCATCGGCAAAAAAATAAGGAACCCTCAAAAGACCACCACATTCAAAAGGAGAAAGATTGATTCCTGAATCGAATGGTATAAACACATTGGAGTCAACCCTTAATCCCTCTTTATAAAAAGCATACAGGATTTGTGAACTTTGCGTGACTGAGTGGGAACGAACACTTACGGCATCTGGGACTATTTTTTTGTAATATTTTACTACATCTTCAACATTACTACCATATCTAAAGTCTCCATTTAAAAGGTAGTTAAAATTCGGATGTATCCCTAGATCCAATCTGTTGTTCTTTCTCATATAATCGAGCATGTCTGTGTCATGCGTAACAAAAAATGTGGCTTTTAGATTATATGCTTCTAATATGTTTAGAGTGTACTCTAAAACTTCGTCGCTACACCAATCAATATCAAAAGTCAAAAAAATGGAACTTTTAAAATCAGTTTTTCTAAGTGCATATCTTATTTTTTCAGTCCTCAACCTCAAACTCCAATCTTATTTTGACCTTTACACCATTCATTATAAAATACGAAGGATACTTTTCGCTGCATGACTTGATTTTAGGCAAAAGTTCAACTAAGGATATATTTGGATCTATCAATGAATCTTCAGGTGTTCTTTTTTTATTATATATGACCTCGTTGTCTATTGTTTTTTGTTTAATTCTTTGAAAACTTTTTTGTTTTATTTTTAAAATGGTATCTCTCACAAAACCAGGTTCTATATCGAGTAGCTTATTTGTCAATGTGTCAATAGTATCATAAGCTTTAATTGGTATTCTTATCTGATTAATGATGTCACCAGAATCTACGCCATCATCAATAAAGTGTGCCGTTATACCGGTTTCGGATTCACCATTTTCTATTATTGCATAACCACTATAAGCCCCTTTGTATTTTGGCAACAACGATGGATGTATATTTATCGCGTATTTGAACATAGAGAAAATATTTTTGGGGATTATATATCTAAAGCCAACCGACAAGAGTATATCTTCCTCATTATATTTAAATTTGCTTTTCATATTTTTCTTACTTACCTTAACAATATTGATATTGTTTTTCTTTGCAAACAAATCATACTTTTCAAAATTCGGTTCGATGTCAGCAATGTATATTTCTGAAATACTGAAATTTTCATCATCATGTATTTTTTCTAATGTTGATAGGCGATTTCCTCCTGCAAAGTACTTAATTTTCATCTTCAATCCCCAAGATTTTATTTGACTCATCGATGATAATTTCTATATCGTCTCTACTCAATGATGGGTAAATTGGTATTGATATTGTTTTGTCATACACAATTTTTGTATTTGGCAATTCCTTCAATATTAAATCTACACCTCTTCTGAATGATACTTTTTTAGAATTCAAAAAAAGCCTAACATTATCTGTTAAAATTGGGAACCTAAAATAAATAGAATCAAGTTTTTTAGTATTTTTTATTTTAGATAAATAAATTTCGGCTATTTCTTTTCTTCTTTGCAAAAAATCATTATATCTTTCCAGCTGTAATATTCCCAGTGTTGCATTGATGTCGCTCATGCCATTACAAAGTTTATTTTCTTCAATCTTCTTTGCCAGGTATTTATCGTTTGTTGTTATTGCACCACCCTCTCCTGTTGTCAATAGTTTAGTTGCGTGAAATGAATAAAAAGAGGCCAAGAACATATTAGATATTTCAATATCTTCTTTATATCCTGAAATGAAATGTGCATTATCTTCGATAATGGGAATATTCAGTTGTTTAATCTTTTTAATTTCAGTATCTTTGTATCTTATCCCAAATGTATGATTCAAAATTATCAATTTTGTATTTGGCGTCACTGATTTTTTTATCTGTTTGTATGAACTTATCCAACAGTTTTTTTTATTATCATAGAAGACAGGGTTTGAGCCTACTTTTTCAATAGCCTTTTTCACTGAAGGACATATATATGATGGTATTAAAACATCAGAACCTTTTTCTATTTCTAAAGATAACAACAATTCATACAATGCATGTGTTCCTGATGAATATAGAAAAACATATTCTTTCCCGGAAAATTCTCCAAATTTACTTCTGAAATTCTTAGATATATCACTAGATGCTATAATATTTGATTCAATAACACCATTTATAGGTTCTATATCTTTTTTAAATATTGTTGGCCTAGAATGCGGTATCAAAATTCAACCTTTTAACCTATCGAATGGAATGACATAAAAATTATTGTAATCATGAAGAAGCTCTTCCTTGGTAGAATTATATATATTGTCGTTATTCAATTTTATAAAATATTTATATTCTTTATCAATGGCACCAAACCTTTTTTTGAACCTGTATACACCATCTTGAGTAAGCCAGGTACCACCCCAATTCCACCACTTATAACCATATTTGCATGCATCAATCATTGCCTGGTATATAATCAGAGAGGTCGGCTGGTAGGTCCTATATTTATTCAAAACTACCGGTGTAAAATATTCTACTGTTTTATTGTAATAAAAAAGCAATACACCTCCTATATTTACTCCATTCATTTTAGCTACATAAATGTTGTAATCTATTCCTTTTTGAAAGTATTTTTCTATCAATTCAAAAAATCTTCTATCTTTTGGTTTTCCGCCTATTGATGCTATATTTTCATAATGTGTTTCATATAAAAACTCCATCTGTGAGTTATCTATTTCTACTTGTACATTTTCTTTCATTGCTTTTCTTACCATATTTCTTGTCTTGGTATGATAAGAATTCATAACTTCTTCTTCAAGATTATTTTCATGACCAAGAAATGTCCACTGTCCTATTCTGACATCAACCATATCATGGTTTATTTCTGTAGGTTCCTTGAAAAGTGGATTAGTTATGTACGTGCTTCCAGTAGCCTCCTTTGAAATATGATTGTAATAATCAATCAGCATCCTGTTTGCATTGTCATTTTTTGTCAAAATTCCACCATTACTTCCATAGAAAGGGAGTGAATTTATAATTGTTCCAAACCTACCCTCTTTTTTCATTAATGGCAATACGGCATGAATGTTGTCAGCTTCATCGACAGCAAGTGCATATTCACTCTCTACGTTCAGATACTCTTCAAGCAAGTCCTTGTATTTAGTCGAATAATACAAAAGACTTTCATCAATAGAATGTAGAAAGTTTTCATATTTTCCATAATCTTTCTTTTCTAACTTTCTTATTTTCATAAAGAATAACCTCTCTATTTATAAATCTCACACCACTCTTCAAAATTCAACAATGACCAAATAAACAGCCGATGGTTTCGTTCACCCTTGAGGTGCTCCTCGACCAGCCCTTCTGCTACATTACGGTCCATATAATCATAGATCTTTGCATCAGAGTTCAGCAACTTTCTCCTGACAAACTCGATGCTCTCACCCTTGAACCAACTCTGATCCGGTGAACTGAACCCCTGTTTCACCGCACTGTGGATCCGCTCCGGGATATAACGCTGCATCGCTTTGCGCAGAATGACCTTTCCGTCGTTGGTCTTCTGGATCTTTCCGATGTCGTTCTCATCCATACGTTTGACCTCTTCCAGATTCTTCAGCTTCAGGCTCACCGGGACCCTCTGGGCGAAATCTACCAGATCATTGTCCAGAAAAGGGACTCTCGTCTCCAGAGAGTGGGCCATGGAGAGTTTGTCCTCCACCACCAGCAGACCTTGCAGAAAGGTCTTCGCTTCGAAGTATAGCGAAGCGTTGATGTACTCTTCCGGTGTAAAATCAGTGACAGTTGATAGTGACAGTGACAGTTTTGAATTGCCAAGCAGAACATTTTTAAAGATATCTTTTGTCCAGACATCTTTTATTTCATCTGCGATGGGGGCAAAGAGCCTGTGCAGTGTAGTGTTGGGAACCAGCCGTTTCCAGAAGCGATAGTATTTGTCGATGTAATCATCGAAATCGCGATTGTTCACCGCACGATAGTAGCGCCAGGGATAACCGGCGAAGAGTTCATCGCCTCCCGCACCGCTGAGGACCACCTTGACGAAACGGGAGGCGAGTTTGGCAGCGTAGTAGTTGGGATAGCTCTGCCCCACTCTTGGCTCCTCCAGGTGCCAGGCAAAGTCCGGAAGACACCGCTCCATATCTCCCGACTTGAGCACCATCTCGTAGTGCTCCGTCCTGAAAAGATAGGACATATACTCCGCTTTCGCCCGTTCATCATAGCTCAGCTCCAGACCCGAGGCGCTGGAGAGGTCGAAGCCTACGGTGAAGGTTTTTAGGTAGTGTGAGTTTGGAGTGTGAGTGTGAGGGGTGAGCTCGCACTGACCACTCACACTCTCACTCGCAATGGCGGTGATACTTCCGCTGTCCATTCCGCCGCTGAGATAGCTGCCTACCGGCACATCCGCCACCAGCTGGCGGGTGACCGCCTGTCGGAAGAGCCGGTCGAGCTCTTCGATATACTCCCGTTCGTCACGTACCTTTTCGGGCTCCGAAAAATCGAAATCCCAGTACTGCATGAGTGTGAGGGGTGCGTGTGAGGGGTGAGCGGAAAAGTCACACTGATCACTCAAACTCAGACTGATATAGTGTCCGGCGGGCAGTATCTTTATGTTCTGCCACAATGTCCTGTCGGTGAAGATGTTCTGGAATGTGAAATACTCCAGCAGGGCCTTTTTGTCCAGGTCGGGGGTGTATTCCGGGTACTCCAGGATCGATTTGATCTCGCTGGCGAAGACGAGAGTGTGCGTA
>Ga0256832_1003950_pt1 | contig 10049 bp, 8 predicted proteins | sample 134614metaG_FD_190534 | JGI IMG/M metagenome (GOLD analysis project Ga0256832, IMG submission 190534) | Hydrothermal vent microbial communities from Lau Basin, Pacific Ocean - 134-614 | ecosystem: Environmental > Aquatic > Marine > Hydrothermal vents | place: Pacific Ocean: Lau Basin | collected...
TGATGAACGTGATGAACATGGATGAACTGTGTTTGGATAGGGCCTTAAGGGCATTGCGGTGAACTCACCACGGAGTTCACGGAGGGTTCACGGAGAGGTTCTATGTTGGTTGAATCGGTTGAATCGGTTGAATCGGCGAAATCGGTTGAATCGGCGAAATCGGTGGAATCGGTGGAATCGGTGGAATCGGGGGAAGCGGTGGAATCGGTGGAATCGGGGGAAGCGGGGGAGGCGGTGGAATTGGTGGAATCGGGGGAAGCGGGGGAAGCGGGGGAAGCAGCGTAGTGTAGGTGCTTGTTAATAATTTGTTAGATGGGGGCGCCACACTCAATTTTCGCAGCGGGCTAAAGCCGACTACACTACGCGCGCTGAAGCACGCGGTACTAATTAGCGGGCTAAAGCCCGCTCAACTAAACGCTAAACGCTAAACACTAAACACTAAACACTAAACTCCCCAAAAAACTCATCCACCCTCCCCCTACAGTCTCCCTGCAAGATGATTTCGCCGTTTTTGACGGAGCCGCCGGTGCCGCAGAATTGGCGGAGTTCTTTGGCCAGTTTTTGGAGGGCTTCTTCTGTGCCGTGGAAGTTGCTGATGATGGTTACGGTTTTGCCGCCGCGGCCTTTGCGTTCGATGCGGGTGTGTAGTTTTTGGCGGGAGAGGGGAGGGGTTTCTTTTTCTTCTTCGGCGGGGGTGTCAAAGAGGCCGGCGAAGATGTTTTCCATGGTTTCCGGTTGGGTGGAATAGACCAGGCCTCCTTCTTCGTTTTTGAGTTTGTGCTTTTTTTTCTTTTTGGCCATTTTGTGGAGTTTTTGGGCCTTGTGCAGCTTTGCTGCACAAGGCTCTTTTTTTATTCGACCCAGTCGGCTATGAAGACGTTGGTGTCGTGTCCTCCGCCATTGTGGCGGTTGGAGGAGAAGGCTACTTTTTTGCCATCGGGGGAGAAGATGATGAAGGCGTCGAAGACGTCGTCGTAGGTGATTTGCTCGAGGCCCGTGCCGTCTAAGTTGATGGAGAAGACGTTGAACCTGGGGCGCCCTTTGCCCGTGGAGTGGTGGTTGGAGCTGAAGAGGATTTTTTCTCCCGAGGGGTGGAAGAAAGGAGCCCAGTTGGCGCCGCCGAGCTGAGTTATTTGACGTAAGTCAGAGCCATCTACATTGCAGACGAAAATTTCCATATTGGTGGGTTGTACCAGGCCTTGGCTGAGCAGTTCTTTGTAGGTTTTGACTTCCTCTTCGGTTTTTGGGCGGGAGGCGCGGAAGACCAGTTTTTTGCTGTCGGGCGAGAAGAAGGCTCCGCCGTCGTAGCCGAGTTCGTGGGTTACCTGGTGGAGGTCGGTGCCGTCTATGTTCATCGTCCAGAGTTCGAGGTCGCCGGAGCGGGTGGAGGTGAAGACGATTTTTTTGCCATCGGGGGAGACGGTGGGTTCGGCATCGTAGCCGGGCTCGTTGGTGAGTTGGCGGATGATGTTGCCCTTGAGGTCGGCGACGAAGATGTCGTAGCTGTCGAATACGCCCCAGACGTATTTGTCGTTGATGTGGGGGGCCTGTGGGCAGGTGTCGGCAGCCAGATGGGTGGAGGCATAGATGATGCTGGTATCGCCGGGCATGAAGTAGGCGCAGGTGGTGCGGCCTTTGCCGTTGCTGATGCGGGGCGGGTGCTCACCTGTGTAGCCGGTAACGGGCATGTAGTAGATTTGGTCGCAGGCGTTTCCCCAGGCGGGATTGTCGGACTGGAAGGAGAGCTTTTGACCGTCGAAGCTGAAGTAGGCTTCGGCATTGTTGCCGCCGAAAGTGAGCTGGCGGAGGTTGCGAAGGTGTTTTTCCTGCGGGTAGCGCAGGCTGTCGGCAGTTTCTTCAGGGCTGCTTTCTTCCGGAGTCGTATCTGATGGCTCTCCGCAGCCCGTGATGAGGCTGAGGAGCAGGCTTACGAGCAGGCCGCTTAAAAGAAAGTGAAGGCTGTTCTTTTTCATTTTGTGCGTGTTGTTTTGAGGTGATGCCGCTGAGAGCGTTGGCTTCATAAGTCAGCGTTGTCGTAGTATCCCATATCGCGGTCTTTCAGCATTTTGACGATGTAGGTGATTTGACCGAGGTGATAGGAGAAGTGTTCGGTTACGTGTATCAAAATCCCCATGCCTGTGGGGCGGAAGATTTGGACTTCATACGTTTGCAACAACTGCTCGGAGCTGAGGGTTGGCAGCAGGGCTGAGACTTCGGCTTCCAGTTGGTCTAAGCAGTGGAGCAATTCCTCTCGCGATTGCGTTCCCTGTTCGGAAAATTCCCTTGCTCTTTGGCGGATGTCGGGGGCGCCTCCGAGGGCACTTAGCACCCATTGGCGCACATTGCCGCAGAGGTGTAATACCAGGTTGCCGGCGGCATTGGAAGAGGTGTTGGGGCGTTGCCAGAGTTCTTCTTCGCTCAGTTCATGCAGGCATTTGCGCAAGCGCGGGAAGCCCTCTTCGAGCAGGTGTTGGCGGATGCTTTGGAGGAATGCTTCGTGCCACATGGTATTAATGGTAGAACAGCATTTGCTCCAAAATGAAAATCCCTGCTCCGGCGAGGAAGCCCAGGGCTGCCAGCCAACTGACTTTTTTGAAGTACCAGATGAAGTCTATCTTCTCCATACCCATAGCTGCCACACCTGCTGCCGAGCCGATGATGAGCATGCTGCCACCCGTACCGGCTGAGTAGGCGATGAAATGCCAGTAAGAAGCATCTAAGGGGAAATCGTACATACCCATGGCAGCAGCTACCAGAGGCACGTTGTCTATGATGGCCGAGAGGAAGCCGAGGATGATGATGACGATGTCCACACTGGGGATGACTTTGGCCAGGGCTTCTGCCATGTAGCGCAGGGTGCCCACGTACATTTCTTCGCCATTGTGCTGAATGGTGCCGAATACCAGGCTCTCCAATGCCGCCACGGCCATCAGGATGCCGAGGAAAAACAGGATGCTCGACATCTCAATGCGGGACAGGGCCTTGTGGGCGCTGTACAAATGCCTGCGCTCTTCCGTAAAGTTTTCTTCGGGATGGATGTATTCGGATACCAGCCAGACAACGCCAAGGCTGAGCATCATGCCGAGGTAGGGGGGCAGGTGGGTCAGGGTCTTAAAGATGGGTACTGCAATGATTGCGCCCAGTCCGAGATACAGCATCAGGCGGCTGCTCAACAGCTTTTCGGCTACCAGATCTTCATGGGCATCTACCTGGACTTTCCCTTTGAAAGGTTTCATATAGCTGGCTACCAAAGCCGGCAGCACAAAGCAAACCACTGAAGGCACAAAAACGTGCTCAATGAGGCCTGCTGCCGATACCTTATGCGCGATCCAGAGCATGGTCGTGGTAACATCCCCAATGGGAGACCAGGCGCCGCCTGCATTGGCTGCAATGACGACCAGGGCTGCATACCACAGCCGGTCGGAATGTTTCGGGATGATCTTGCGCAGCAGCGTAACCAGCACGATGGTAGCCGTCAGGTTGTCAATGATGGCCGAGAGCACAAAGCCCAAACCGCCAATGATCCACAACAACTTGCGCTTGCTGGGCGTGTGTACGTAGCCCTTCAAGACCTCAAAGCCGCGGTGCAGGTCAATGATCTCCACAATGGTCATGGCGCCGATGAGGAAAATGAGAATCTCCGCCGTCTTGCCGAGATGGTGCAGCAGGGTGTTTTGAAAACCCTCTTTAGCCGCTTCTCCGGAGGCGCCCAAAGCGCCCCAGACCTGCTCGTGATAGTCTATCACACTCAGCCAACCCTGGTTGAAGCCAATGGCCAGCAAAGCCCACATGATGGCGGCCATGAGCAAGGCCGGTACGGTTTTGTCCAACTTCAAAGGATGCTCAAAGACTATGGTCATATAGCCGAGCACGAAGATGAGTATAATGATGGCAGTCATAGCGTTTAAGGTCGTTCGTTTTAGAAAGGCGTAAAGCTATGAAAAATTGGTGGAATTGGGGAAATCGGTGAAATCGGGGAAATCGGGGGGGCGGTTGTCGGTTGTCGGTTGTCGGTTGTCGGTTGTCGGTTGGCGTAATCCGTGAAATCCAATAATCCGTGAAATCTGTGATTCTGACGGTGAGCGTGATGAGCGTGATGAGCGTGATGAACGTGACGAACGTGATGAACGTGATGAACGTGATGAACGTGACGGGCGTAACGCGTGGCGGGCTTGGCTGAGCCATGCTTGGATAGGACCTCAAGGGCATTGCGGTGAACTCACCACGGAGTTCACGGAGTTCACGGAGTGTTCACGGAGAGGGGAGGGTTTCTATGTTGGTGGAATCGGTGGAATCGGTGGAATCGGTGGAATCGGCGGAAGCGGGGGAATCGGCGGAATCGGGGGAATCGGGGGAAGCGGGGGAATCGGCGGAATCGGCGTAGTGTAATTACTTGTTAATAATTTGTTATATGGGGCGCCGCACTCAATTTTTGCAGCGGGCTAAAGCCGACTACACTACGCGCGCTGAAGCACGCGGTACTCATTAGCGGGCTAAAGCCCGCTCAACTAAACGCCAAACTAAACAATAAATCAACACTAAACCCTAAACCCTCAACCCTCAACCCTAACTGTAAACGGTCAACTGTAAACAGTAAACTTTAAAACACTAAACACTCAACATCAAAAACGCATCATCCACAGAATGCCCCCCAATCGCCGTCCGCCTCAAAGCCGTTAGACAGGCTCCGCTTTCGAGGCTTTGGCCGAAGTCGTGTGCCAGGCTGCGGATGTAGGTGCCTTTGCTGCATTGGACTTCGAAGTCTATGTACGGCAGCCGTATTTGCCGAAAGGCAAAATCGTAAATCTCTATTTGGCGGGCTTTGCGCTCTATGGTCTTGCCTTTTCGGGCGAGTTTGTAGAGCGGCTGGCCTTTGACTTTGACGGCGGAGTACATGGGCGGTATCTGCTCGATTTTGCCGATGAATTTTTGGCGGGCGAGTTCCAGGTCTTCTTCGCTGATGTGTTCCCAGGGGTATTGGCGGTCTTCTTCCGTTTCGGCATCGTAGGAGGGGGTGGTGGCGCCGAGCTTGAGCGTGCCCGTGTAGGTTTTGGGCAATTCCTGGAATTGGGTGATGCTCTTGGTGGCCTTGCCCGTGCAGATGATGAGCAGGCCGGTTGCCATGGGGTCGAGGGTGCCGGCATGACCGACTTTTATTTTTTTGACGCCGGTGATGTGCCGCAGCCGCCAGCGGATTTTGTTGACCACATCGAAGGAGGTCCAGCCTTGGGGTTTGTCCACGAGGAGGACGGCGCCGCTGAGGTAATCGGCCGATTCGTCTAAGGTTTTGAGGATGGGGAAGGGGGTCATGACTGCACTAACTTTACCGCATCGCCTTTGCGAATGATGCCGCCGCGTATGACGCGGGCCGTGATGCCTCCGTGACCGAGCATGGCGTTGTAGCCGCCCGGGCCGAGGTTTTCCTCCATCTGATGACAGGGCGGACAGGTGCCGGTCATCTCCAGAATGACTTCTTCGCCTATGCTGAATTGCCTCTTGCCTTCCATGCCCTCCGGCTGTGCGAAAGCCAGCAAATTGATGCCGCTTACCACCAGATTGCGGCGCGTCAGCAGGGGAGAAACGGACTCTTTGCCGAGGATGCGGGCAACGACCTCGAGATGTTCGGCCTGGATGAGCGTTACCTGCCGTTTGCCGCTGCTGCCCTGGTAGTGGTCGCCCTCCAGGCCGTTTTCCGTTTGGACGCGGACTTCCTGCAGGAAGACGGGCGTTGCACCTTTGTGGGGGCGCACGCTTATCCACTCTAAACAACCGATTTGCGGAAGCGTTTGGAGAAGTTTTTCCTTTTCTGTCGTTGCCATGACCATTAAATTTTGCTCTATAGGCCTGAAATCAGGTGCTCAAAGGTAGGATATTTTATATATTTGGGTTTTTCTTCTTGATTGTAAAACCCTGTTTATGCGCTTTTTTCACCCTTTTATCTCGATCGGCAGCTTCTTCCTGCTGCTTTTTTCATTTGCCGCAAGGCCAACGCTTACAGCTCAAAATGCGGAGGATTACGATCTCATTCTCCGAACGGGCGTCCTGCCTATGGCCGAAAATGCGGCGCGTTTTGAAAGTCTGCCCGTGAGCAGCAGCAGCGAATTGGAAGGCCGGCTCTACATGTTGGTGCAGTTTTATGAAATTCCCAATGCCGAACAGCGCCGTCGCGTGGCGGAGGCCGATGTGAAATTGCTGGATTACCTCGGCAACCGAACCTGGAATGCGAATCTTCCCGCGGAGATTTCTTCGGAGAGCTTGCAGAGTCTGGGCATACGTTCGGTGATGCCTGTTCCGGCTTTCGCCAAATGGGACCCGCGCCTCGATGCTGCTTTGGAGTCCGAAACCGGAAGGGTGGTGGTCATGCTCATGGCGCAAAAAGACCTGGCGGAAGAGCGCGTACAGGCTTATCTGGAAAGCGACGGCATTGCCGTGGAGGCGCATCGGGGACGACTTTGGCGCGTGCAACTGCCGGTGTCTAAGCTGGCTGCTCTGCCGCAATGGCCGTACATCAGTTGGATAGAGCCCGAGCCCGAAAAAGGGGAGCCGGAAGACACGCGGGGGCGGGCCTTGCATCGCGCCAATACCGTTAACGGGCTATTGCCCGACTCGTATCATTTCGATGGCAGTGGCCTGGGCGTGCTGGTGCGCGATGACGGTCCTCTCGGCCCGCATATTGACTTTCAGGGGCGTCTGACCAATGGCGTTTTCACCGGAGCCGACGGCACCCATGGCGATGGCGTGGCAGGCATCCTGACGGGCGCCGGCAATCTGGACCCCTACATGAAGGGCATGGCGCCGGGAGCCGATGTGTATGCCATTCCGTACCAGGCGGATTTTTTGGACAACACCCTTGATTTGCACATAGAAAACGGCGTTTTGGTGACGAACTCTTCGTACAGCAACGGCTGCAATGCCGGTTATACCGCCATCACCAATACAGTGGATGGCCACATGTACGACTATCCGACCTTTATGCACGTCTTTTCCGCAGGCAACTCCAACGGCAGCAATTGCGACTATGGCGCCGGCTCGCAGTGGGGAAACATCACAGGGGGGCATAAGCAGGGCAAAAACGTGATTGCTACGGCCAATCTTTATCAAAACGGCAACCTGGTTTACAGCTCCAGCCGGGGCCCTGCTTATGACGGGCGTATTAAGCCGGACATAGCTGCTAATGGCGCGGAGCATTTTTCCACCGACCCCAACAATCAATACAGCGAGTTTGGCGGTACTTCAGGGGCAGCACCCGGCATCGCGGGGGTTTTGGCCTGCCTGCATCAGGCCTATCGCGATTGGAACGGAGGTGAAACTGCTCCTGCTGCGCTCCTTAAAACCATTTTGCTGAACACCGCCACCGATCGCGGCAACGAAGGCCCCGATTTTCAATTTGGCTGGGGCCAGGTGAATGCCCTGCGTGCATTGCGTGCGCTGGAAGAAGGGCGCTATGCCTCGGCAGAGGTGGATCAGGGAGGCCAGTACGACTTTAGTTTGAACATTCCGGCGGGTCTTTCCCAAGTCAAGCTCATGATCTATTGGGCCGACCCTCCCGCCATGCCCGAAGCCTCTGTGGCGCTGATTAACGATCTGGATTTGATCGTCACGGGGCCGGATGGAAGTACGCACCTGCCTTATGTCTTAGACCCTACGCCCAATGCCAGCACCCTGGGTCAGCCGGCTACAGCCGGCGAGGACCACCTCAACAACATGGAGCAGGTGGTCTTGCTCGATCCGGCTGCGGGCAACTGGACGCTCTCCATCAGCGGCACTGCCGTGCCCGAAGGGCCCCAGCTCTTTTACATTAGTTGGGATTTTATCACTTCCGTACCCGAGCTGACTTATCCCAATGGAGGCGAGGGCTTTGCTCCGGGCAGTCAACAGCGCCTGCATTGGGATGCCTATGGCGATTTGGGGGATTTCACCCTGGAGTACTCCATAGACAGCGGACAGGTGTGGAGTGCGCTCGCTACGGTAAACAGTGGCCTGCGCATGTACGACTGGGTGGTGCCTGCTGAGGTGAGTGGCAAAGCCATGGTTCGCATCACGCGCAATGGCGAGACAGATGTGAGCGAGGTCTTTAGCATCATAGGCGTTCCGGAGCAGTTGCAGGTAACGCAGGCCTGCCCCGACAGCATTTTCCTGAGCTGGCAGGAAGTGCCCGGCGCCGTGGCTTATGAGCTGTTTCAACTCGGCGATAAATATATGGAAGTTGTTGGCACGAGTACGAGTACAAATATCGGCATACCCACCATCAATGGAGATCCTTCTGAGGACTATTGGTTTGCCGTAAGGGCCATCACAGATGCCGGCATGCCCGGGCAGCGTTCGGTGGCCATTCACTACAACGACGGCTTGTACAACTGCCCGCTCGACAATGACCTGGCGCTCAATTATCTCTCGGCGCCCTCAGTGAACATTGCCCTGGGTTGCGGCGCTTTCAATTCGGAGGTCAAAGTACAGCTACAGAACAACGGCGCTACCGAAATAACGGATATCACCCTGGCCTATCAGGTAAACGACGATGCGCCGGTTATGGAAACGCCCGCCAATTTTTCCCTGCCGGCAGGGGGGAATATGGAATACACCTTCTCCACGCCCTTAAACCTTTCGGTAAATGGTGCTTACGAGCTCAGGGTCTGGGGCCTTTTGGCCGGCGATGAAGCGGCCTTTAACGATACGCTTAGTCATGATTTTGAGCTGCAGGTCTATCCCGGCGATGGCGAGCTGCCCGGCTATACGGAAGATTTTGAAGGGGGCAGCCTGCCCGATTTCTGGGCGATTTCGAACCCCGACCAATCCCTCAGTTGGGAGCAGACCAGTGTTCCCGGCTCTGATGGGAATACCACTTCCTGTTTCTATGTAAACAACTTCTTTTACTCGGATGCGGGTCAGGAAGATGCGCTCATCTCGCTGCCTTTTGATTTGACGCAGCTCGGTGCCGATGAGCATGCGGCTGTCTCTTTCGATTTGGCTTATGCCTTTTACAATGAGACCTATTTTGATGCTCTGCGGGTGGATGTCTATACCAACTGCGGGGAGACTTTTGAAGGTACGGTTTACTACAAAGAGGGTGCTGACTTGCAAACGGAGCCGCCGACCACCTCTGTGTATGTACCTTCCGGAGCCAACTCCTGGCGCACGGAGTTCATCAATCTGGACGACTACATCGGGGAATCCATCGTCCTTCGCTTTGTCAACATCACGGGCTATGGCAATTCGCTGTACATTGACAACATTGGTTTGTTGACGGGGCAGCCTCCGGTGGCGGGTTTTGCCAGTTCGGCGCCTCAGGTTTGCACGGGCAATGCTTTGCTGTTTCTCAGCACAGCCACCGGAGATGAGCTGACTTATGCCTGGGACTTTGGTCCGGGTACGACGCCTTCTTCAGGTACGGGGCCCGGGCCTTATGCCGTAGTTTTCACCCAGCCGGGCCCGAATGTCATTACGCAAACCGTCAGCAACGGTTTTGGCGAAGATACTTATCAGCAGGTCATCACGGTGCTTCCGCCGGCCCATGCAGCTTTCAGTTCTGTGTATCAGGGGTATGGCAAGTATCAGTTCACCAGCAATTCCGTCAGCGCGGATAGCTACCTGTGGGACTTTGGCGATGGCACTACTTCCACAGAGGCCTCGCCTCTGCATCAATACCAGCAGGCCGGCGCCTACACCGTTACGCTCAGCATAGACGGCCCCTGCGGCTCTGATGAAGTTACCGAAACCCTCAACGTCATCACTGCTGCCCATACTCCCGATGAAGTCGCTTTCAGCGTTTTCCCCAATCCGGGAAATGGAGTCTTCTTCATCAAGATGGAGGGCGGGCAGTCCTGGCAATGGTCCATCAGCGATGCCAACAGCCGCATGCTGAGGCAGTCGGCTAACAGCCTGCCACCGTCACCCTCCGGCGAAACGCGCATTGACACCCAACTGCCCCCCGGCGTCTATTTCCTCAAGGTGCAGACGGAAGACGGTCGGAGCGGGGTTGTTCGGTTGGTGGTTTTGTTTTAGTGTTTAGCGTTTAGTGTTTAGCGTTTAGCGTTTTAAAGTTTACTGTT
>Ga0256832_1003951_pt1 | contig 10048 bp, 4 predicted proteins | sample 134614metaG_FD_190534 | JGI IMG/M metagenome (GOLD analysis project Ga0256832, IMG submission 190534) | Hydrothermal vent microbial communities from Lau Basin, Pacific Ocean - 134-614 | ecosystem: Environmental > Aquatic > Marine > Hydrothermal vents | place: Pacific Ocean: Lau Basin | collected...
CCGCGGGGTCCGAGGTTCGATTCCTCGTACCGCCACTATCAAATATGATAGAAAAAAAATTCCTTCAAGCTCAAAATCAATTTAATTTAATTAATCCCAATGACAAAATTTTAGTAGGATTTTCTGGCGGCTCAGATTCTGTTTTATTAACTCTTTTACTTTTAAAATTTCAAAATACTTTAAAAATAAAAGAAATCGTTTTAGCCCATTTAAATCATTTACTTCGTGGAGAAGATTCTTTCAAAGATGAGCAGTTCTGTGAGGAATTCGCAAAAAAATACAATTTAAAAATTTTTACAAAAAGAGTTGATATCAGAAATATTGCTGAAAAAGAGAAAAAATCCATTGAGGAAGTTGCCAGAGAAGAAAGGTATAAATTTTTTAATGAGATTTTAGAAAAAGAAAATTTAAATAAAGTAGCTACTGGACATCATCTTTCAGATTTAGCAGAAACTATGACTTTGTGGTTTATTCAGGGGAATAAAAAGGGATTAAAAGGATTTAAAGCGAAAGAAGGTAATATTATAAGACCGTTAATTTTTATAAAAAAAGAGGAAATAGAAAGTTATTTAAAACAAAATAAAATTCCTTATAGAATTGATATTACTAATATAGAAACAAAATATTTAAGAAATAAAGTCAGACATGAAATAATTCCAAAAATGAAAGAGATAAATCCTTCATTAGAAGAATCTTTGCTTAGGTTGTCTAATTTTTTACATTTTGATGACGAATTTTTAGAAAAAGAGAGCAAAAAATTATTATCAAAATTTGATGAAAAAATAGATTTAAAAGAACTAAAAAAATACGATTTAGCTTTGATTTATAGAGTTCTTCAAAATTGGATATACAGTAAGACAAACGTTTATATATCCTATTCGCAATTGATGGATATTTTAAATTTTATTGAAAAATCAGGGACAAAAATATTTAACATAGGTGGAGATTATTTGCTTGTTAAAGAGTATAATAATATTTTCATTAGGAAAAGTTCTCAATTAGGTGAAAAAAAATATTTTGAGTATAAATTTAAAATAGGTGAAACTCTTTACATAAAAGAGCTAAACATGATTGTAAAATCATACAGAAAAGACAAAATAGATATTGGAGATTTAGCAAAAAAAGACAATTTGGAATGTTTTGATATACCAGATTACAAAGAAAATGAAGAATTCGTTATTAGAAATAGAAAAAAAGGAGATAAATTTATTCCTTTTGGTAAAAAAACAGAAAAAAAATTAAAAGATATTTTAATAAATTTAAAAATTCCTAAAAATATGAGAGAAAACATACCGTTATTGGTATTTAGAAATAAAATATTATGGGTGATAGGCTATAAAAGATCTGCTTATTTCCCAGTTAAAAAAGATTCTAAAAATTTAGTTTGTTTTGAGTTTAAGGAGGTATAGAAGTGCAATTTTCCAAAAGCATATTAATCTGGTTTTTAATAGGGGCTTTTATCATATTTGCATTTAATATGTTTGGCTCCAGACCAGTAGTTGATAATAAAGTTTCATTTACTGAATTTATATCATTGGTTAATGAAAGTAAAATAAAAGAAGCTACTGTAAAAGGTGAAGAAATTACAGCTATCACAGCTGATGGTAAAAGAATAGAAACAGTTATACCAGCAGGCTACGATAAAATTTACGACATTCTTACAGAAAATGGAGTTCAGGTAAAAGTTATTCCTACGGAAAATAACAGCTGGTTAATAACACTTTTGATTTCATGGCTGCCAATCCTATTATTTATAGGTCTATGGATATTTATGATGCGGCAGATGTCTGGTGGTGCAAACAGAGCATTTTCATTTGCAAAAAGTAAAGCTAAAGTTTATTTAGAGGAAAAACCTGACGTTAAATTAGATGACGTAGCAGGTATGGATGAAATTAAAGATGAAGTAAAAGAGTTAATTGACTTTTTAAGAGAGCCTTCAAGATTCCAAAAATTAGGTGGTAGAGCACCAAAAGGAATACTTTTTTATGGTGATCCTGGAGTAGGTAAAACTTTATTAGCGAGGGCAATAGCTGGTGAAGCAAGTGTTCCATTTATCTCTATTTCTGGTTCTGACTTTGTAGAAATGTTTGTTGGTGTTGGTGCTGCAAGAGTGAGAGATTTATTTGAAACTGCTAAAAAGAATGCCCCTTGTCTTGTTTTTATTGATGAAATTGACGCTGTTGGTAGGGCAAGAAGTGGAGCTGGTTTTGGTGGTGGACACGATGAAAGGGAACAAACCTTGAACCAGTTACTTGTTGAACTTGATGGTTTTGATTCAAATGAAGGAATTATAGTAATTGCAGCTACAAACAGACCTGACATATTAGACCCAGCTCTATTAAGACCGGGTAGATTCGATAGACAGATTTCTGTTCCAAAACCAGATGTAAAAGGGAGATATGAAATATTAAAAGTTCATTTAAATAAGAAAAAAATTCCTCTTGGAGATGATGTTGATTTAATGGTTATCGCCAGAGGAACACCAGGATTTTCTGGTGCTGATCTTGCAAACGTTGTAAACGAAGCTGCATTGCTTGCTGCAAGAAGAAGAAAAGATAAGGTGACAATGCAGGAATTTGAAGATGCGATGGACAGAATTATGATGGGTCTTGAAAGAAAGGGAATGGCAATTACTCCAAAAGAAAAAGAAAAAATCGCGTACCACGAGGTTGGACACGCACTTGTTGGAGTTATGCAAGAAGCTGCTGACCCATTACATAAAATTTCTATTATTCCAAGAGGTATGGCTCTTGGTGTTACTGTAAACTTACCAGAAGAAGACAGACATCTTTACTCCAAAAAAGATTTAATGGCGAGATTACTTCAACTTTTTGGTGGAAGAGCTGCAGAGGAAGTATTCTATGGAAAAGATGGAATTACAACTGGTGCTGAAAATGATTTAATGAGGGCTACAGAGCTTGCTTACAGAATTGTTGCTTCTTGGGGAATGACAGATGAATTAGGACCAATACATGTATCAACTGCAAGAAGTAATCCATTTATGCCACAGCAGTCACCAGAGATAAGTGAAGAAACTGCAAGAAAAATAGATCAAGAAGTTAGAAGAATTCTTACAGAGGCTTATGAAAAGGCAAGAAATATTGTTGAAATGTATAAAGATGCAGTTGTTGATATAGTTGAACTTTTACTTGATAAAGAAACAATAACCTGTGAAGAGATGTTTAAAATTTTAATGGAGCATAATGTTCCAGTTATGAATAGATGTAGAAAAAAAGAAGTAGAGAATGTAAACGTGGTGTCAGATTCTTCTGCACCGGATGTTCCTCCTGCAGGATTACCTGCTCCAGCATAAAAATCAAGGGCTGTTAGTTCAGCCCTTTTCAAAATTTCAGAGGTAAAAAAATGATAGATACCCATGCCCATTTAGATATGTTAAAAACAGAAGAAGATTTAATAGAGAGTGTTGAAAAGTTAGATTACATAATAACCATAGGATGTGATAAAGAGGAAATCCCAAAAGCTATAAAAATAGCAGAAAAGTTTGAAAATGTTTACGCATCTGTTGGATATCATCCTTACGATTTAGAAGGAATTACAGATAATGATTTAGAAGAAATTAAGAATATTGTAAAAACACACCTTAAAGTATTGGCAGTAGGAGAAACAGGATTAGACTATTACAGAGATTACACACCAGTCGATATTCAAAAAGAGTTTTTTAGAAAACAAATTCAAATAGCAAAAGAACTGAATGTTCCTCTGATTGTTCATTCCAGAGAAGCAAATGAAGATACAATGGATATACTTGAAGAATTTGCACCATATCCAGCTTCTGGAATTATTCACTGTTTCGGTGGCGATAGAAAAATGATGGAAAGAGCTGTAGATATCGGATTTTATATTTCTTTTGCTGGAAATGTAACCTATCCTAAAGCAGATGGATTGAGAGATGTTCTAAAACATACTCCATTGGATAGATTACTTTTAGAAACAGATAGTCCCTTTTTATCTCCACAGAAAAAAAGAGGAAAACCAAATAAGCCTTCTCACATTTTTTATACATTAGAATTTGTAGCTGAATTTTTAGGAATGGATAAAAAAGAATTAGAAAGAATAACCGATGAGAATGCTTTGAGATTATTCACAATAAAAGAACTCTCTGCTGTTCAATAAGCAGGTACATACCTTTTTAAATTTTTTAACATCATTTTTGCTTTTTTATTTTGAGGATTTAACTTGACAGCTTTTGTTAAAAGGTAGAAAGCCTGCTCATAATTTCTGGTATTTCTGTAAACTTCAGCTTTTTTGGTTAACAAACTGCTTTTTATTTTTGAGTTTTTTGCATTGATAATTCTTTTATTTAAAGAACAAAGTCTTTTTGATAAAAACTCTTTTTGCTTTATGCTTCTTTCAAAATTTATTTTTGAAATATCAGTTGGATAAAACACAGGGATAGAAAACAATATCAGAAGAACAAGAACAATTAACTTTTTTAAAAAACTTTTGATGTTAATTATGTATTTGATTAAAAATCCTGTGTATAAAAATAAAGGTAAAATTAAGGGTAATCTATATCTATCAGTAACAAAAAACATAATTACAGTTAAAAAGTAAATTACAAAAAAGATATGAATCGGTATAAATTCCCTATTTTTTAAAGATAAAATAAATCCAACTAATCCTAATAAAGAAAAAATTCCAAATGAAAATGTAAAGTGTCTAAAAATAAAAGTTTTTTCTTTTATGTAATTTTTATTAATGTTATTTGGAACATCAAAATAGTTAATAGTGTATAAAATTTTTCTGAGAATTAATTTAATAAAATGTTGTGGGTTTTCTTTGATTTCTTTAATAGCTTTCTTTTTCCAAAATTTAGAAACCTGCGAGGGTTTTAGTTTTTTGCCAGTTTCTTTTTCAGCAACTTTTCTTCCGTCAAAATAATGTCCAAATCCACTTGCTCTCACACCTTTTACTCTTGTGTAAATCCCAACCGATTTTGAACTGTTTCCGATATAAAAATGAATTCCGCCAATAGAAGTGACAGGAATAATATCCTGAACTACTATATAGTTCCTAATCATTGAAGAACCAATAATTAACAAAATAGGAAAACCAAAGTAAAGAACTTTTAATTTGTATTTGAATAATAAATAAAAACAAAAGATAACTAACACTAACAGGAAGTTTACATAAATTAAAGAACCAATCCCAAAAAGAATTCCAGACAAAGTTAAAATGGAAATTTTTTGTTTTTTCTCAAAAAGGCTAAAAAAGTAAAATCCCCAGAATAAAAAGGTTATTCCAAGAGAAGTTTTCAATAATTGTAAATCATAAATTACAAATAAATCATAAAATGAAGATAAAATTGCTAATAATAAGGCTATTTTAGAACTCTTTAAATACAGTTTCGAGATAAGGTAAATTGCAATAGGAATAGTTGATCCTGCAATTATGTTAATTAGCTTTAAAATAAAAATATTTTCTCCAAATATAGAAAAAGATAAAGCAACTAAATGTGAATAAAATGGTGAGTAGTAATAGGCTTCTTTTGATACAAATGGAATACCTTCATTTATAAATTTTGCAATATAAATATAAAAATCAGAATCAACTGATGGAGGGGGACATTGAAATTCTGGAAAGGGGGATAATTCGTTCAGAACAATAAATCTAAAAATAATATTTATGATGTAGATAAAAAAAAGCAGGGAGATTTCCCTGCTTAAAAATTTTTGTATCACTTAACCTCCATTTATTGAATAGTTAAATTAATATCAGATGATGGTATCTCTCCAGCTTTTGCTATAAATGGATGCACGCATATATTTAATGTAGCAGTATACTCGTAATCAATATAAATATCAACAGAATCATCTTCGTTTATAGTTCCGTCATTATTTGTGTCATCATCTATAGTGAGAGCACCATCTAAATTGTAGTCACACACATATTCTGTTTGTCCATCATTATCAATATCTACATTTTGACAACCACCTGCCATCCATTTTAAACTACCAGAGGTTGTTTTAAATAAGTTAGATGAAGAAATATTTGTATTCATATAACAATTGTTATTGTCTATTCCCTGTGCAGAGATACCATTTTGAGCTTTTTGTAATGCTGCGATAATAATTCTTTGTTTTGACATTTCATTAATTCCTGATGGACAAGAAGGAAGTGGACTATTTTTTTCTTCATCATAATAACAAGTTGCATTTTCCTGTTCCGAAGAAGTATCAGTTGCTACTTCAATTAAAATACCTTCCATTGTGTCAGAAGCAGTTACTGTTGTAAATCCAAAATTTTGTTTAATATCATCAATTACATTAGTTCCATCAGTTTGAGTTAGCTCGAAGGAATGGGAAATATAACCACCATAACCATAATATCCTCCATAGCCATCATATGCTCCATAACCACCGTAGCCATTGTATCCGCCATAGCCATTGTAACCACTATAGCCTCCATATCCCCCATAGCCATCGTATCCACTGTAACCATTATAGCCATTGTAACCACTATATCCATTATAACCACCATATCCACCTATGTTTCCGCCTGTACCGAAATAACCATGAAGTTTTATTGGATATCCAGGAGTGACTCCTACGATAAGGGCTTCTCTTTCATAAACTTTTCCTGTTTGTGTGTCAGTATAAGTAGATAAAGGTATGTTCCAGGTATTAAATGCGTTATTTGAAGTATTTGGTCCTATAAATTGGACAAAGTACTGTCCAGAGGTATAACAAACATCGGAAGATTGACAATTTTCATTTGTAGGGAGATTTGAGCCTTTGAACATAACTTTATAATTTGTAAAGAAAGAAGGTTTTGTTTCATCAATTGATGAGTCATGTATATCACCATATTCATTAAATAAATTAAAGTAATTTAAAGTTTCGTTTGAATTTGGGTTTGTTTTGTTTAAAACTATTGGAGTAGGATTATATTCTTCATCGACAAATTCCCATTTTGCATGTCCTATCATAGTAGCAGTGAAAGTGTTAGTACCCTCAGCTAAATTGATATGTGCGTAAAGTCTATCTATTTCATTTCCATCACAATCATCTCCATCTACCTGTCCATCAGTTGCTATTAAATATAATTTTCCATAGCTAACTGGAAGGTTATTAATTGTAGCAGATGGATTATTTACATCAATAGTCCCTGATAATGATGTGTCAGTTAGCGGCATGTAAAGGTGATATTCAATACAGGAGATATCCTGACTTAAAAACTGGGCATTAATCCCATCTTTGTCTTTAAACTTTGCACTTAAATTTAGCGAAGCTGTACCAACATTACTATTTGAAGATGTAGAGCTTGTACCACAAGCCCAGAATGTTGCGGGAACTGCAAAAACTGCTGTTGCTAAAAGTCCTTTTAGTAATTTTCTTTTCATAAATCTTCCTCCTTTTTAAAGTTATTGAATTGAAATATTTAAATCAGTTTGTTTTCCATAAAAGATAGTTAAAACGGAACTTCCACTATTTCCATATACATCTGTTACGATAAGCTCAACTTCTATTTCTGTTGGTGGTGTATAGCTTTCTAAATCTAATTCAAATGAATCGCAATCTGTTTCACCAGTAGGAACACCATTTACAAGCCAAGAGCAAGTGTAGCTATCTCCGTCTGGTTCAATAATATTTGAATTGATAGTTACACTTTCTGTTTCCGAAGGGACAACTTGATTATTTGTCCAGATAGATACGATAGGTGGGTTATTTTGAACATATACATTTCTTTTTACAGTTGTTGAATCTTGACCGTCTGAAACAGTCCATGTAAGCTCACATCTGGCTATTGTATTGTCAGATGGAATTGTATAAGTGGTAATATTATTATTGAGTAGTTCTGTGCTTTGAGTTGGTAAGTCTCCTCCAATAACAAGATTATTATTTTCATCATAACAGTCGTGACTTAAAGAAGATGCTAAATTGTCGCCATCTAAATCATAGGCTGAGCCGTAAATGTTTACAGTTGAATTAACGTGGCTAACTACAAATGGATTTATATAAAAGTAAGAAATAACTGGAGCTGCATTTCCTTCATAAACTATTAAATTTCCAGCTATAATTTCAGTAATTTTAGTGCTTGCAGAAGAAATATCTCCTGTGTATTCACTATCAGCTAAAATGAACTCAACTTTATAAGTTCCAGCATTTAAATTTGTTGTGTCAATAGTTTCTGAAATTTGATTATAATTATTTGCAATTGTTCCTGTTTTGCTGAAAACTTCTTGATCAGAGGAATCTAAAACTTTTAATTTGTATTTAATTGGAAGGTCATTTTCGTAATCCCAAGCCAAGAGATAAGCAGTTACAGGATTTCCTTTCTTAGTTGAATAAGTCGAAAGCCAAGCATAACCATCTGGTGGATTATTTACTACTGATATATCTTTCAATGTAGCTACATTATTTGAGTCTGAAACCTCATCTAATTCTATATCTCCGTTTACATTAAATCTTGAAATTTGGGAATCTGCATGAAGTATTAATTGAATACCACACGGAACTTTAATAGAATATTTTCCTGTATTATCAGTTTTACCCCATCTAAAAATTGAATAGTTTCCATTGTTTATAGTTATTAATACATTCGGTTTTCCATTTGAGCTTTCATCTTTTATATAGCCCTCTATTGTACATTTATTAATATTTTTAATAGTAATATTTACTTCACATATACAGTTTTGGTCATTTGGAGGGCAAAAAGTTATAGAATCAGGAGTGCCATCGTCGTCGCCGTCGTACTGAACACTCATATTATTTATTGGGTCGAAATACTCTATTATCCCATTTGCAGGGTCGCAGTATTTTAAGGTTGAAAGGGTAGTTTCTCCTGTTTGTGCAGAAATAGTTCCTGCAGTCCATTCTATACATCCATTATTGTCGGCGTAAGCCTGAACATTGGTTGGAATAGGATTTCCAGAATTATCCTCAATAGTAACTTTACATTCAACTTTTCCTGTGCCAGGTTTAATGTAATCAAGATTTTTCCAATTTAACTCTGGATTAGTAACACTGATAACAACATAAGTATCAGAGAATTCTCCATTTGTTTCTTCTGCACAAATATTGTTTTCATCTGTTATAACATGATTTCCAGAACAACTTACATCTTCTACATTTCCGTCATTATCAACATCGATACATGCAGAACTTGTAGGATTTGCAGGATCACAAGGAGTATCATCTATACATCCATTTTGAATTATGTAGTCCCAAGCTGTATCAACAACATCGTTATCTTCGCCTGATTCGTAATATTTAACTAAATTACTATTGTTAGTATCTACAAAAGTTGCCTGACCAGCCTGAACCCATGCTCCTACATCCCAATCAAATGCGTAAAATGTAAACTGAATGCCAGGTTTTGTAGTATCTTCATCTAAACTTCCTAATAAACCTTTAATTTTATTAATTTGTTCACAATCAACATATCTTAGTAATCTGTAATACTCTCCTAAATCAACCTTGGCAAGCTGTGCTGAAATTCCTTGAGAAGATGGTTGTCCTTGAGAGCTAACAAAAGGATTTTTTCCTGTTTGTGGGTCTGTAATTTCTAACCAATCAAATCCAACAGAAATAAGCTGATCTCCTTTGTCTGTTTCTTCTCCAGGAAAGTTTTCGTAATCATTTGGATTTGAAGGTTTAAAATCTCTATAGGAAACCTTTATGTTTTCTGTACCTTCTGAAAGTTTTGAAATAGGAATTGCCAATTCCATTATTAACTTGTTATTTTCTGATGCTTTTTTTATAGAATATTCTCCTGCAACTGCTTTGGTGATTCCATTTTTGTCTTTAAAAAATCCAACTCTAATGACTTTACTTCCTTCCGAAGTGATATTAATTTGAGAAACAGGAATTATTTTTTGAGTAATTGGATCTACCTCTAATTTAACAGATAGGTCGTTTAACTCTTCAGGGGCATTGTAATCAATGGTTTTTGTTCCTTCAGTGTATCCATCAGCAGAGGCAGTTATAACAATTTTTCCACCATCTTGACTGGTGTTAACATTTAAAGTAAAAAAACCAGTCGTAGTTGTTTGAACTTTTGAATCGATTTCTTTTCCCTTTTTGTC
>Ga0256832_1003952_pt1 | contig 10048 bp, 10 predicted proteins | sample 134614metaG_FD_190534 | JGI IMG/M metagenome (GOLD analysis project Ga0256832, IMG submission 190534) | Hydrothermal vent microbial communities from Lau Basin, Pacific Ocean - 134-614 | ecosystem: Environmental > Aquatic > Marine > Hydrothermal vents | place: Pacific Ocean: Lau Basin | collected...
ACAGTACAGATGGGTCAAGAGTATACTCACCCAGATGATTTTGATCACTATATTGAATCTATTACTCTTTTTGATGGTGAAACAAAATTAGCTCATACTAGCTTTGTACCTGGAACATTTGGAAATGAAAAGTCCCATGCTCAAGTAACTTTCTATATTAGACCAATGAAGAGTAAACTAAACTTGACAGCTATGGCATACTGTACAAAGCATGGTATCTGGGAAGGCCCTTCTGTAGAAGTAACAGTAGAAGATTAACAATAAGGGATCTCCCTTATTGCTCTTTTATTCTACAGGGTAATCTACTTACCCTGCATCTTTTGATGCTCTGCCTGATTCATCTGTAGATGTTTTATCATCCAATCTGCTATAACACTCAACTCATCTTGACTCACTTTACCTTTTAGAGATGGCATAACTCCAAATCTCTTTACACTTTTACAAATAGCTTTCTCTCTACTTGGCTCAATCACAAAATCTAAAATATGTGCTTTAATTTTTTCGTCACTACCAAAGGCCTCTCTCATATGGAACATCACTCCTCGAGCTGGTGGAGCTTTCATTTTACTTTTATCTTGAGGTATTGTTAAACTATGACAAGTTGCACACTTTTTTACAAAAAGCTCTTTCCCATCTACACTTTGTGCATTTAATGTAAATGCAAACCCACTAACAACCGCAACAATCATCATACTCTTCATATCTATCCTTTTATCAATAATTTTAAGATGCCTTTACTTATAAAATTTGGCAATAGAGGTTATCAAGCATTAAAACCCAATAACCTCTAATACAAAATTAATTTTATATCTAACCCAAATTTTGCATCAGAAATTCATATCTTTTAGCAACCATCTACTCTAAAGCATTTACATAATCTATCATTTATACCATATGTTAAATTCACAACCACTCAGAACCACTCTTGCACATTTTTTAGTAAATGGGCTCAAAAATATTTGCCAAAACTTTGTCTATTTCAATACAAAATCTTGGCTAAATTGACTCTCTAGCAAAAATGATTAACAAGAGCTTACTGAACCTCTTTACTCAAATCAACACTCTTTATACTATTCCCAAATACAGAGATCTTTTTTGCAATTCTAATATTTTTCACTCTATCGTAACCACACTCTGCACCACATTTTACTACACCAATAAGATAGTAACTTCCACTTGGAACATTTAAGAATTCAAATTTTCCATTGTTATCTGAGGTTGTAAACTTGAGGTAATTAAAGAGTCTTGAATCAACTTTAGACATCTTGGCACCACCTAGATAACTCTTCTCAAACCACTGAGTAGAGTAGCTTGTAACAGGATTCAAATAGAGTCTTGTCTGCTTTCCATAAATCTTATGACCAGATGGAGTTGTAAGGTATATTGAACCTACTACTCTTCCAGTACCAGTACGAGCTAAACTTGAATACTCTGCCTCTGGAAAAGGAATCCTTTGTACTATTGCACTATTTGCATTTACAGTTGTTGTGCTCTGCTGTGGTGTTGGAGTAAATCCATTCGAAACTTGGTTTTGCTGCTGCTGAATCTGCTCTAAAGGCTGTGATGTTACTGGTGTTCCAATAGTTGCCTGCTCTCCTTGTGGATAGTATGGAGTTGGCAATACAACCTGTCTATAGATATTACATCCTGTCATACTAAGTGCGACAAATGCAACTGCTGAAAATTTTAAAACTCTTTTCATTCTTATTATCTCCTAAATCTATACAATTCTTTTTAATTATACAAAATTGTTATGAATATTTAACTGATATTCACCAAAGCATAAATAGAAACTGAAATAAAAACTATTTTCCTAGGCAAAAATCACTAAACATCTTATCAAGTATCTCTTCGTGCCGGTATGGCCTTGTAATCTCACCTAATGCCTCTACTGCACTATTTACATGGTAACTAAAGAACTCCAGCTCACTATTTACAAGAGGCTCTTTTGCCAAATAGATCTCCTCAAGAGCCTTCGTTACAGACTCAATTTGGCGAGAGGAGACAAGCATCAACTCATCTGCACTCCCTATGCTATTTAATTTCGCTTCAATTGTATCCAAGAGCTGAGCTACACTCTCTTTTGCACTAATTTCCACTATTTCATATGCTTCAAAAAGTGATTGATCAACTACTTTTGCTTTATCTATCTTATTAAAAACAATAATAACCTTTGATCGCTCTGCACTCTTTAAGAGCTCTAGCACTTTATAATCTTCACTATCTAAAGCTTGCGAGGCATCAAAGACTGCAACAATAATATCTGCCTCTTTGATCCATTTAAGGGAGCGTTCTACACCTAACTGTTCAATAGTATCACTCGCATCTCGAATTCCAGCTGTATCTGCTACACGAACCAAGTGAGTACCAATTCTTAACTGCTCCTCAATTGTATCTCGCGTCGTTCCTGCAATATCACTTACAATTGCTCTATCAAAATTGAGCATCTTATTTAATATAGAACTCTTTCCAACATTAGGCTTCCCAACAATTCCTAACCAAAACCCTTCGATAAGACCTTTTCGCTGCTTACTCGATAAAACAATGTTTTCAAGTCTCTCCTCTACCCCTTCGAGCTTTTTTTGTAAATCCTCTAAGAGTGTAGAAGGAATATCCTCTTCAGCATAATCTATCATCACCTCTGAATGTGCTAAAAGAGCAATAAGCTCTTGCCGCATCTCTTGAATAAAGGTGCCAAGCTCCCCCTTTAATTGACGAGCGAGAATCTTTGCACCATCAACACTCTTTGTCTCAATCATCTTAGCGATTGCTTCTGCTTCGCTCAGATCTATCTTGCCATTTAAAAATGCTCGCTGGGTAAACTCTCCCGGTTTAGCCAATGTTGCCCCATGGTAAATGAGTGTATCGAGCACCTCTTGGGCAATAACTACACCCCCATGGCACTGGAACTCTACAATATCCTCACCAGTAAAACTCGCAGGAGCCTGAAAATAGAGAACAATAGCACGGTCTATGAGATCATTATCTTTATTGTAAAGAGAGGCAAGTTTTGCCTGGCGATTAGAGAGTTTTATCTTTGGAGCTACTCTTTTTGCTAACTCTACTGCATTGGCACCACTTAAGCGGACAATTGCAATAGATCCAACGCCACTAGCAGTGGCAATAGCAGCTATAGTAGTTTGTGCCATTATTTTTTATTAAATTCATTAATAACAATATACCGCTCTCCATTTTTAGAGCGTTTAATAGCAACATACTTATTTGGGAATCTATCTCGCAGATACTCTAACGCAATCTGTACTAAGATACCGTTGAGTTCTCGCGTTCTTCCCCAGCCCTCACGCTCAACATGCTCAACCACTGGCTGGAGTTGGTTTTTAATCATCTCTTGTTGCGATGCTAAAAACTGAGCTATCTCTAACTTTAAATAGAGCCCATACTCTACATTAATCCAGTTAAAGAGTATATAGGAGAGGGCATTATAGCGATACCCCTCTTTTCCAATCAAGAGTGCAGCATCATCACCATCTATAAATACATATGCCGTACCATCTTCAATATCGACCTCTACTGTATCGATATCAAAGCAACTATGGCTCATAAGCTTTTTAATCTTCTCTTCTAGCTCTGGTGCTGTAATAGTAGGTCTGCTCTCTTCCTCTTTCGATTCATTAAAGAAGTTATCTACAACTTCGCTCTTCTCTTGCAGCTGCGTTGTAAGCTCTTGACTCTCATTATCTTTGCTACTCTCTGCTGCTTGGTCTACCTCATTTGTTTTTGGTACCTCTGGTGTACTCTTTAGTGTTGCTACAATAATTGCATTTTTTTTAAAAAGACCTAAAAATCCTTTTTTAGGATACTGCACAATATCGTAAACTAATTCGGTCACTAAACAGTTAAACTCTTGTGCTGCTTTCTGACAAGCCTCTTCGAGTGTTTTTGCTTCAAATCTTTTCATTTTTGCCACCTAACTTTTAGATGCTTTTTCTTTTAAATTTTGTTTATACCTATCGTATGCATGGTTTATATAGTACTGCTGTGCAATTGTCAATATATTATTTACTAACCAGTAAAGCACTAACCCTGAAGGGAATGTTATGAAGAAGAATGTCAAAATTACCGGTAGCCACTGGAATATCTTCTGTTGCATTGGATCTGTCATTGTATTTGGTGTAATTTTTTGCTGGATATACATTGTAATACCCATCAAAATTGGTAAAATAAAGTATGGATCCTGTCTTGAGAGATCTGTAATCCATCCAATCCACGGTGCACCTTGCAGTTCATCTGCATTCAGAAGTACTCGATAGAGTGCAAAGAAGATAGGAATTTGCAGAAGCATCGGTAAACAACCACCCATTGGGTTAGCACCATGTTTTTTATAGAGTTGCATCATCTGCTGATTCATCTTCGCAGGGTCACTCCCATACTTCTCTCTTAACTCTTTCATCTTTGGTGCTAAATCTTTTAGCTTCTGCATAGACATAAGCCCTTTGTATGAGAGTGGGAAGAGAATAATTTTTACCAAAATAGTAAAGAGTACAATTGCCCATCCCCAGTTTCCTACAAAGTTATAAATTGCTAACATAACTTTAAAGAATGGTTTTGAGAGGAATGTAAACCAACCAAACTCAATTACACTCTCTAATTTTTTATCAAGAGAGCTAAAGAGCTTCCACTCTTTTGGGCCAACATAGCCTTCGAATTCGCTGCTTTCACTTCCTTGAATAAAGGCTAATGGCTCCTCTTCTAAACCTGTAACTCCAGCAGGCGTTACAACTACAGGGAATGTACCACTCTTTTTATAGAGGAGTGTTGTGTAGTATCTATCAACAGCCGCTACGACAGAGGCACTTTTATGTGTAACACTCTCTTTTGCATCGCCACTCTCATAAGTATTTATAATACCATCAGCATCTCGAACAATAACACCTCTAACAACAAGATACATACTCTTATCTACCATAGGTCGTAAACCAGGTGTAATGAAATACTCAACTCCTTTTGGTGCTTCTACTTTGATAGTATAGTGCCCATCAGGGTAAAACTTGATGGTTTTCTTAATCACTTTTCCATCTATAGTTTGTGTAAGCTCTAAACTTTTTACCTCTTTCGTTGCATCAAGTTGTGCAGAACTCGCTTTATAATCTGTAGTGAATGCAAGCGAATTCAGCTTAGCATCATTAAATCGTAACTCAAGTGGTTTTATACTCTTTTGAGCAATTACATCTATTGGTTTACCATCATCTTGTTTATACTTTGACTCTTTTAAAACTACACTACTTATTCTTCCGAGGTTATCGATTTTTAAACTATATTTTGCTGTCTCAACTTGAGCCAAAATACTACTATTTATAGAAACTGGGGCTCTATTCTCAGTAGGTTTGCTAGTTGCTACACTACTTTGTTTAAGAGTTGGTGCACTTTGTGCAGCTTTCTCAACTTTTTGACTAGCAACATTTGTTTGATTACTCTCTAAATTCGGTTTAGGCATCATATAACCATATATCGACAGTACTACAAAAGAGAGCACTAACGCTATTAGTAACCGTTTATTCATATCCATCTGTTCCAATGTAAAACCTTTATATCTATTTTTTTCCTAATATTTTCTATCTCTTTTTAAGGATACCTCCACTACTCTTTAGGGAAACCCATAAATATATTCTATATCCTATGAGTAGCAGTGATGCATAGAGTATACAAAAGCAGCTCTACCCTTAATGCAATATTAGGTTTTTAACCTCAAAATTATATCTAAAGTAGGCTAAAGATGTAACTTAATATGGGTTAGAATTTATGAAATGTAGAGTTTTAATCGTTTAAAAATAGAGTTGAGTCTTTTGGAAACAGTTTTGTATTCACTTTGGAGTAGTGGTGCCTTTGCTACAAAGATATAGTGGCCACTTTTAAGCTGAGTTGCGTAATCGATAAAGTGTGCTCTTAAGAGGCGTTTTGCCCTGTTTCGAGCAACTGCCTTGCCAACTTTTTTACTAGCGACAAAGGCACTCTTCTTCTGGGATGACTCTTTATAAAAGAGTACAAACCACTCTGTATGCCAACAGTGAGTGGGTTTTGAATAGACTCTCGAAAACTCTCTTTGAGAGTTTAGTGTCTCAAAACCTTTTAAGCAGCTAATCTTTTTCTACCTTTAGCTCTTCGAGCATTGATCACTTTTCTACCGTTTTTCGTCTTCATTCTTACTCTGAATCCGTGCGTTCTTTTACGCGGTGTGTTGTGTGGTTGGTATGTTCTTTTCATTTTGCTCTATCCTTCTACTTTTTATGCACTAAAAAAATGTTTGAAATATTATCCAATTAATAATTAATTAAAGCTTACTCACCATTCCAAGCTATCTTTGGCTTCCCATTCTCATCAAAATCTACTGCTGGCATACCCATAATATTAAAACCACCATCTACATAGTGTATCTCACCAGTTACAGCACTACTTAAGTCACTTAAGAGATACATGCCACTATTACCAACCTCTTCGATAGTTACATTCTTTCGAAGTGGCGAGTGAGCAGCATTCCATTTTAGCATAAAACTAAAGTCACCAATGCCTGCTGCAGCTAAAGTCTTAATTGGACCTGCACTAATAGCATTAACTCTTACACCATCTCTTCCTAAATCTTCTGCTAAGTATTTTGTTGTCATCTCTAATGCAGCTTTTGCAACACCCATTAAGTTGTAGTTCGGAATATATTTTACTCCTCCGTAATATGAGAGGGTTAAAAGTGATGCCTTCTCAGAAAGAATTGGACGGAGCTTTTGTGCAATCTCGATAAATGAGTAGACAGATATCTCCATCGCTACATTAAATGCATCTTTAGTAATATCGCTAAAACGACCACTTAACCCCTCTTTAGGAGCAAAAGCGATAGAGTGGACAACAAAATCTATCTTTCCGAACTCTTTTTCTAAACTCTCTTTAAGTGCCTCGATCTCTTCAGGCTTTGTAACATCACATGGATAGAGTCTCTCTTTGCAACCTAACTCTTCTGCAATTGGCTGAAGTCTCTTATGGAATCTTTCGTTTAAATAGGTAATCGCTAATTCTGCACCCTGCTCTTGACACGCTTTAGCAATACCATATGCAATCGATTTTTTATTTGCAATACCTAAAACTATACCTTTTTTACCTTTCATTACCATTTTACAACCTTAAATTCTTTTTTGATAATTTTATCACAATCTTGCTATTATATGAGCAATATATTACAAAAGATAAAAAGGAGATAGAGTGGATGATATTCTTTTACTCTCGACTGGTGGTACTTTTAACAAAGTTTACAATAGAATAAATGGAACACTTGAAATAGATAAAAGTGCATATGCTCTTCATAAAATTCAAGAAAAATGGCTTAGTATCTACCCTGTTGATACAATTATACACAAAGATTCACTCGACTTTACGCCTGAAGATAGAGAGCAACTCAAGCACTATATTCTAAACTCTCCCTACTCAAAGATTGTTGTCATCCACGGTACCGATACAATGCATCTAAGTGCTAAAGTCGTTGCTAAAGCACTTAACGATAAAACTATTATTTTCACTGGTGCAATGGTGCCTTTTTCGATTGACCCAATTGAAGCAACTGCCAACTTAGCATCTGCTATTGGGTTTCTCCATGCAACTAACAACGCTTCTGTGTATATTGCTCTTAATGGCAGAGTTGCAGAGTACTCGGAGATCAAAAAAAATAGAGAAGAGGGGTACTTTGATTATGTTACAAAAGAAAACAGCAAATCCAATTAGTAGAGCTCTTTTAATAGATATGGTATCGGCTGTTGACCAAAATAGCCTTTTTGATACATCCATCGGTAAATTTTCGCAGCTATTGGCCCTGCAGTACTTCCTCCATGCCCCCCATGCTCAACTAAAACTGTAACAACATATTGTGGACTCTCAAATGGTGCATATGTTGTTAACCAAGCGTGAGAGCGTCTAAAATACTCCATGTCCTCTTCTTTGGCTCGTTTCTTAACATCTTGTCCAATTGCGGTAACTTGTGCTGTACCCGTCTTTCCTGCTACCTTTATTGGTAGTTTACTCATTGCCTTAAATGCAGTGCCATGGCGAACATTACAGACATCATACATACCATTACGAACAATACTAAGAATATTTTTATCCATTTGAATCTTCTTCACCTTCTCTTCATAAGGTTTATTATCTATAAGTGTTGCAAAGTGAGGTGTTACTAAATAGCCTGTAGCTAAGAGTGCCGTATATCGAGCAAGTTGCATCACAGTTATACTCGTATACCCCTGCCCAATTGCGGCAATAACAGTCTCACCTTTATACCATGGTTGATGGTATCGATCTTGCTTCCACTTCTTTGAAGGAATAACCCCCTTATACTCTCTTGGTAAATCAACCCCAGTTTTAACACCCAATCCTAACTCATTCAGATTTTTCGAAAGCTTATCTATACCAATCTTAAGTGCCTTTTTATAGTAAAAAACATCGCAACTCTCACGAATTGATTTTCTTAAATCAACATTTCCATGCCCCCAATGTGCCCAGCATCTAAATTTATGCTTACTCTTCCCAATTTGCATATACCCTTTACAGAACTCATACTCACGAGCTAAATTAGTACCCTCTTTTGCTGTTGCAAGTGCTACACCCATCTTTATTGTTGAACCTGGAGGATAAATTGCATGCACAAGCTTATTTGTAAATGGATGCTCTAAGTTATTGCGAATCTTATTCCACTCTTTTACACTAATACCATCAACAAAAAGATTTGGATCATAACTAGGTGTACTTACTGCCGAGAGTATCTCTCCTGTTGTCTTCATCACAATCACTACTGCTGAACGATTCTCATCTACTAGCGTGTCATAAATAAATCTCTGTAGATCTACATCGACACTTAATTGTAAATTTCTATTCCCAACCGGAGCTTTATAAGCTAACTGTTCCAACTCTTTATTATATGCATTTACTTTTACTATACGGTACCCAAGCTCCCCTTGAAGTATTTTGTTATAGTACCTCTCTAAACCACTCTTCCCTACCTTTCCAACTACTTTTACCACTTCATCTTTTGCTACAGCCTTCTTATTTGCTTTTCCAATATAACCTACAATATGTGCTGTATATTTTCCATATGGATAGAAGCGTTTTGTTGTAGGTTCGATTTTAATACTCTCATCTAAACTCAACTCTGGATAGACCCTCATCATATCCTTATAGGCAATAAAGTCAATTACCTGGATAAACCTATGGTTATAGGGAGAGTTTTTCTTCTTATAAACCTTTGTTAAGAGCGTGGTATTAAGATCACTAAATGAGTTTTTCAGCTTCTGTAGTGTTTGATTAAACTCTAAAGAACCTATCTTTAAATGTGGCTTTAATCCTAGAGAGAAACCGATTAAGTTACTTGCCAAAAGCTTTCCATGTCTATCGAGTATCTCTCCACGAATTGGCTTTAGCTTTGTTTTTTGCTCTATATTCTCTTTTGCCAATCGTTCATAATAGAAGTTCGATTTTACACTCACCTCATAGAGCCGATTAATCAAGAGAGCCCATACTACAACCATTAAAAGAACAATAATTTTATAGTTCATAGTAAAACCGCCGCAATAATATCGTAGATTATAGAGATAGCAATCAATCCATCATAATTAATACTATGCTGGTGCGTCACAATATCATAAAGCGTTAAAACAAAAAAGTAGATTAAATTAATCGAGACTACAGTTAAAACATAAACACAGCCACGACAAAGTTTTAAAAAGTGTAGTTTATTGTTTAAAAATATATAAAAAATTGTTGTTGAGATAAGAAGCAAAAAGAGTGGCAAGGAGAGATTTATCTCTAAATTCAACATATAAAGAGTTGCAAAAAGTGTATAGACAAGCTTATCTCTCTCAATACCAATAATAAACATCAAACCAGCAAAACCAATAAAGAGTGGCAGTGTCACATAGATAGAGATTAACATAGGGTAGAGTAAAACAATAATTAGCCAAAAAATAATCTTAAATACTTTTACTGAACCACTTAACATAGTTACACTCTATAGAGTAAAGATATTTCATTACAGACTGGAAAATGTATACACTTTATGCAG
>Ga0256832_1003953_pt1 | contig 10048 bp, 18 predicted proteins | sample 134614metaG_FD_190534 | JGI IMG/M metagenome (GOLD analysis project Ga0256832, IMG submission 190534) | Hydrothermal vent microbial communities from Lau Basin, Pacific Ocean - 134-614 | ecosystem: Environmental > Aquatic > Marine > Hydrothermal vents | place: Pacific Ocean: Lau Basin | collected...
CAAAAAAATCCTATTCTTCTTCTTTCTTAGCAACGGGTGCCACATTTTCTTTTTTCTTACCTCTTCTTCTTCTTCTTTTTGATTTACCGGCAGAAGAAGCTTTAGCTGCCAATAATAATTCATTGAAATCAACAAGCTCAATCATTGCCATTGCAGCAGCATCACCTTGTCTAAATCCCATTTTTATAACTCTTGTATATCCACCGGGTCTATCTCCAACTTTTGGAGCAACAACATCAAATAATTCTGTGACCGCAAACTTATTGTTCAATCTCTTAAAGACCATTCTTCTTGAATGAGTAGAATTATCCTTTGCTTTTGTAATAAGAGGTTCAATGAATACTCTAAGTGCTTTCGCTTTTGCCAAGGTAGTATTAATCCTTTTGTGTTCAATCAAAGCGATTGCTAAGTTTTGTAGAAGAGCTTCTCTATGCTTTTTCTTTCTTCCTAAATGATTAAATTTCTTTCTGTGCCTCATTTTATTCTGTTTTTAATATCACTCTGTCTAATCGACTACCGGCTGTCGTTATTTAGACTCGGTTAATATTTATTTTTAATTAATAAACCAAGAAGGTCTTTCCTTGATACCGGAAACTTATTTATTTTTATTTTTTAATATTATATTTCGACAAGTCCATTCCAAAAGTCAAATCCTTATTTTCAAGCAACTCCTCTATCTCTACCAAGGATTTTTTACCAAAATTTCTAAACTTCAACAATTCATGCCTTTCTATTTCTACCAATTCACCTAAAGTATCAATTTTGGATGCTTTCAAGCAGTTGAATGCTCTTACAGATAAATCCAAATCTTCAAGTTGAGTCTTCAACAATTTGCGCATATGCAATATGTGCTCATCAACGAAATCTTCACTTTTCTTAGTTGGATCATCGAATGTGATATTTTCGTCTGTAATCAACATCAAGTGTTGGATAAGGATTCTAGACGCTTGTTTAATAGCTTCCTCCGGGTGGATAGTGCCATCCGTCTTGATTTCAATATCAAGTTTTTCATAATCGGTTTTTTGACCGACCCTTGTATTAGATACTTTATACGAAACGTTTTTAATCGGTGTAAAAATAGAATCAACGGGAATAGTTCCGATTGGCATGACAGAATCTTTCACATCACCGGCAGGTACATATCCACGTCCTTTACTCACTGTCAATTCAATTTCAAGATTTACAAATGTTTCCATATTACAAATAACCATATCGGGATTTGTGATTTCGAAAACATTGGTAAACTTCATAATATCACCGCCCACAAATTTATCCTGACCTGAAATTGTCAAGTATATTTTCACATCATCATTTTCTCCTTCTTCCTCTTCTTCAATAACTCTTTTAAATCTTATTTGTTTGAGATTCAATATCAAATCCACGACATCTTCATAGACGCCTTTTATGGTCGAAAACTCGTGATCTACACCTGCAATTCTAATTGCAGATATGGCGTACCCCTCAAGGGACGATAATAAAACTCTTCTTAGTGAATTCCCCAATGTTTGACCAAAACCGGGCTCTAAAGGTTTAAATTCAAAAAAACCGTGAAAATCATCAGCTTTCTTTAAATTTATTTTCTCAGGCTTTTGAAAGTTTAATATATTCATATTCTATTTAATTGTTTATACAACAAAAATCAAAATATACAAATATATTTGATTTTCGTTTATTTTTTAATACCAATACTCGTAAATTCAATACTCAAATCAGATTAACTTTATAATCAAATTATAAAAATTAAAGAGATTATTTAGAATACAATTCGACTATCAACTGAGCATTTATATTTTCAGGTATTTTCTCTACTTCAGGATAAGCTAAGAATTTCCCAACACCTTGGTCTGCACTAAACTCCAACCATCCAAAATTGCGAGCATTTGAAGCACCCATTGCATTTTTAATAACATCCAAGTTTTTAGACTTTCCCCTAACGGTAATAATATCTCCGGCTCTAAGAAGCGTTGAGGGGATATTATTAACTGTTCCATTTAATACAATATGTCCGTGATTGACCAATTGACGAGCTGCTCTTCTAGTAGGAGCAAACCCCAATCTAAAGACTGTATTATCCAATCTGGATTCCAATAATTGCAAAAGGATATCTCCAGTCACACCTTCTTTTCTATTAGCTTTATCAAACAAGTTTCTAAATTGTCTTTCCAAAAGACCGTATGTATATTTAGCTTTTTGTTTTTCCATCAACTGAACAGCATAGTCTGACTTTTGCTTTCTTCTTCTATTAGGACCATGTTGTCCAGGAGGATACTTTCTCTTTTCAAACGCTCTATCGGGTCCGAAAATTGCTTCTCCAAATTTTCTAGCTATTTTAGTTTTTGGTCCGGTATATCTTGCCATTTCTTATAATATTATATATTCTATCAAAAATTAAACTCTTCTCTTTTTTGGAGGTCTGCATCCATTATGAGGTATAGGGGTAACATCTACAATCTTTGTCACCTTAATACCGGTTGCATCAATCTCTCTAATAGCAGCTTCTCGCCCGGCGCCGGGACCTTTTACAAAAACCTCTACAGATCTCATTCCGGCATCCAAAGCATCTTGAGCAGCGGATTTTGCAGCTATTTGTGCAGCATAAGGAGTATTTTTCTTAGAGCCCTTAAAACCCGCTTTCCCGGCTGAACCCCATGATACTACCTCACCTTTAGAATTAGTAAGTGTCACAATTACATTATTGAATGAAGCCTGTATATATGCCCTACCCTTAGGTTCAACATTTACTTTTCTGACTTTTTTATTTTTTCTTGCCTTTGCCATAACGTATTATAATCTATTTAAAATAAGGTTAATTATTTAGTCACTTTTTTCTTATTAGCGACAGTTTTCTTTCTTCCTTTTCGAGTCCTAGCATTTGTTTTAGTCTTTTGCCCTCTAACAGGAAGACCTTTTCTATGACGCAATCCACGATAACTCGCGATATCCATCAAACGCTTAATACTTTGCTTTACTTCAGATTTCAATTCCCCTTCAACAGTATAATCTTCCTGAATAATCATTGCGATTTCACGAATATTATCATCTGACCATTGGTTTACTTTGGTATTCTCATCAATTCCTGCTTTTCGAAGTATATCTGCAGCACGAGATCTACCGATTCCGTAAATATATGTTAAACCGATTACACCTCTTTTGTTCTTTGGAATATCTACTCCTGTAATTCTTGCCATAATATAAAAATTTTATTAACCTTGACGTTGTTTAAACTTTGGATTCTTTTTATTAATAACATACAACTTCCCTTTCCTTCTCACTATCTTACAGTCTGACGACCGTTTTTTAATTGATGCTTTTACTTTCATCTTTATAATATTTTTATTAAATCCTTAAATAATTTAATCTCTATTTGTACCTGTAAGTAATTCTCCCTCGACTCAAATCATAAGGTGATATTTCAACCTTAACTTTGTCCCCCGGCAAAATCCTAATATAGAACATTCTCATTTTACCCGAAATGGTAGCTATAATCAAATGATCATTTTCAAGCCGCACTCTAAACATAGCATTTGAGAGTGCTTCTTCAATAATTCCATCTTGTTCTATAAGTTTTTGCTTTGCCATAATTCAAATTGGGTCGCGAAATTACAATTTATTTTTTACAATTGCTTAATATTAGCATTATTTTTAATCGATTCTTCAATAATTTCATGATTTGACAGTAAATCTGCCTTATTTTTACGAATAACTACTGAATGTTCATAGTGTGCTGAAGCTTTTCTATCTCTTGTCACAATGGTCCATCCGTCATCCAAAACACTTACTCTTTTTGTTCCCATATTAATCATAGGCTCAATAGCAATCGTCATTCCATCTTTCAAAACCGGTCCTCTTCCTCTTCTACCAAAATTTGGAACCTCGGGTTTTTCGTGCAAATCCCTTCCAACACCATGACCAACCAATTCTCTTACCACACCATATCCGTGTTGCTTCTCAGTAAAATATTGAATTGCATAACTTATATCCCCTACTCTATTTCCGGCAACAGCCCGTTCAATTCCGAGATACAAACTTTTATTTGTAACTCTAAGAAGCTTCATTATTTTTTCGTCAACATCACCAATCGCAAACGTGTAAGCTGCATCCCCATGAAATCCGTTCATATATACCCCACAATCTATAGAAACAACATCACCGTCTTTAATCTCTAAATTATTAGGAATTCCATGAACTACGGCTTCATTAATAGAGATACACAAACTAGCGGGAAATCCTTGGTAACCTTTAAATGACGGCACCCCCCCATTATCCCTAATAAACTCTTCTGCTTTTTCATCCAATTTTTTACCGGTAATCCCGGGTTTTAACATTTCTCCCATTAGAGAAAGTGTCTTCGAAACAATTAGATTGCTCTTCCTCAACAATTCTATCTCCTCGTCAGTCTTTATAATTATACCTTTAGCCACTAATTCAATATTACATTCCGGAACCAATAGGATTCAATCCTCCTGTATTCCTTCCTTTTAATTTTCCTGATTTAACCAGACTATCATATTTTCTCATCAATAAATGACTTTCTATTTGCTGCATTGTATCCAAAACTACCCCAACTAAAATCAATAATGATGTTCCTCCAAAAAACAATGCAAATGCCTGATTAACACCAAACGCTGCTATAAAAGCAGGGAAAATAGAAATAAAACCTAAAAATATTGATCCGGGTAGTGTTATCTTTGTCACTACAGAATCAATATATTCCTCAGTAGATTTACCGGGTTTAACTCCCGGAATAAACGCATTCATTCTTTTCAAATAATCTGCATATTGCTTAGGATTTACTATCAACGCTGTATAAACATAAGTAAATATAACAACTAGTAAGAAAAATAATATATTATATACCGGTGAATCCCATCTATTCAATGCTGTCAATATACTACCGGCAGAACTTCCACCTTTAGATACCCATTGCATTACCGTTACAGGTAAAAACATAATTGCTTGAGCAAAGATGATAGGCATTACTCCTGCTGCATTTACTTTAACAGGGATATAATCACGGGCTCCTGATACAGGAATTTGGCTTGAACCTTTACCAACCATTTTCTTAGCAAACTGAACCGGAATCTTCCTGACTCCCTGAGTGATTAGTACTGTGAGTAATACAATAGCAAATAATGCAATTAATTCAAGAACAAAAACAATCAAACCTCCATTGCTCGCCAATTGAGCTTGTATTTCAGCAAAGAAAGCAGAGGGCAATCTGGAGATAATTCCTATCATAATCAACAAAGATATACCGTTGCCGATTCCTCGATCTGTAATTCTTTCTCCAAGCCACATTGCAAATATAGTTCCGGTCGAGAGGATTATAATATTTGTTATCCAAAAAACATAAGGATTAACATTAGGATCCATCGCACCGGCAGAAACTATAGTTGTCAGATATCCACCGCCTTGTACTAAAGTAATCAATACAGTAAGATATCGTGTGATTTGATTTATTTTATTCCTTCCTGACTCACCTTCTTTCTCTTGAAGTCTTTGGAAATAAGGAACAGCAAAACCCAATAATTGAACAATAATCGAAGCAGTAATATACGGCATAATACCTAAAGCAAAAATGGATGCTTTAAATAAAGCTCCACCGGTAAAAGTATTCAACAAGCCCAATATATCATTTGCACCTCTTCCTTGAACGGCTTTTAATAAAACTTGAGGCATAACACCCGGAAGTACGACATAAGAACCAAATCTATAAATTGCAATCATCGCAACAGTAAACAAGATTCTTTTACGAAGTTCTTCAATCTTCCATATATTCTTAATACTTTCTATAAATTCTTTCATCAATTATTATTTATACTAATGTAATACTACCACCTTTACCTTCAATTTTAGATTTGGCAGTCTCGGAAAATTTATGCGCTTTTATATTCAACACTTTATCACATTCACCATTACCCAAAACCTTTACAAGATCTTTTTTTCCAATAATATTTTTTGAGATCAAAAACTCAGGGTTAATATCTGTGACAGAATATTTTTCACTTATTGCTTGCAATCTATCAATATTAATAGCGACATAAGCCACTCTGAAAGGATTATTAAATCCACGTTTAGGCAAACGCATTTGCAAAGGAGTTTGACCACCTTCATAATTTCTTTTTCTTGACCACCCTGCTCTAGATTGAGCTCCTTTATGACCTCTAGTAGAAGTTCCTCCTTTACCGGAACCTTGTCCTCTACCGATTACCTTCTTCCCTTTTTTTACAGCGCCCTTTGCAGGTCTAAGATTATGCAATTCCATCTTTATATTTTTTAAATATTAAATTTCTTCAATAGTTATCAAGTGGCTGACTTTATCAACCATACCTTTAAGTTGAGGATTCAATTCGATCTCAACACTTTTTCTTATTCCTCTAAGTCCCAATGCCTTCAAAGTATCTTTTTGTTTCTTTGTCTGACCAATAGAACTTTTAACTTGAGTAATTTTTACCATCTTTAAAATATTTACTATCCGTGATACAATTTTTCTAAATCAATTCCCCTCTCTTGAGCTACTTGATAAGGGTCTCTTAATTTCATCAAAGCATCAAGAGTTGCTTTAATAACATTATGAGGATTTGAGGAGCCTTGAGCTTTTGCAAGAACATTGTGATATCCGGCTGTTTCCAAGACAGCACGCATAGCTCCACCGGCAATTACTCCTGTACCTTCAGATGCAGGTTTAATCAGGATTCTACCGCCGCCATACTTACCCAATTGCTCATGAGGTATTGTTCCCTTCAAGATAGGTACTTTTATAAGGTTCTTTTTTGCAACTTCGGTAGCTTTACCAATGGCTTCAGAGACATCTCTGGATTTACCCAATCCATATCCTATTACACCTGCGCCATCACCCACTACAACCAATGCAGCAAAACTAAAAGTCCTACCCCCTTTTGTCACTTTAGTAACTCTATTAAGGGTAACCAACTTTTCCTTCAACTCGTTTATATCTGTAGGTTTTACTCTACTTTTTTTGTTATTCATAATTTTATCAATTGTTTATTAGAATTTCAAACCGCCTTCTCTAGCACCTTCAGCAAGAGATTTAACAATACCGTGATATGTATATCCACTTCTATCAAATACCACATTAGAAATATTACTATCAAGTGCTCTTTGAGCCAATTTAGCTCCAACTTGTTTAGCGACTTCAGACTTAGTTCCACTTGTCAATTCTTTATCTTTATAAGTAGCACTTACCAAAGTAACAGCATTTACATCATCTATTAATTGAGCTGAAATACCTTTATTACTTTTGAATACAGATAATCTAGGCATATCCGGAGTACCAACGATAGATTTACGAATTCCAAAATGAATCCTTTTACGTCTTTTAACTTTTTGACTAGTTCTTTTTCTCATTTCTTTAAATCTTAAACATTTTTAAATTAAGCACCGGCAGATTTACCAACTTTTCTTCTAATTTCTTCACCTTTATATCTAACTCCTTTACCTTTGTATGGTTCAGGTTTACGATATGCTTTAATTTTTGCTGCAACTTGTCCAACCAATTGTTTATCTATACCTGAAATAATAATCAACGGATTTTTTCCTTTTTCCGTAACAGTCTCCAATTGCAATTCATCAGGAATAGCAAAGTATATGGGGTGTGAAAAGCCCAATTGCATTTCAAGTAAATTACCTGTATTAGAAGCTCTAAAACCTACACCAACCAACTCCAACTCTTTTTTAAAGCCATTACTTACTCCTTCCACCATATTATTAATCAACGATCTATACAATCCATGCATAGATTTATGTCGTATAGAATCCGTTGGTCTTGATACTGTCAGAGTACCATCCTCAATACTAATTTTCAAATCAGGATCAATCTGTTGAGTCAAAACTCCCTTAGCTCCTTTCACGGTTACCAAATTGCCCTTACTGATTTCTATATCGACTCCTGAGGGTATATTTATCGGTGAATTACCAATTCTTGACATCTCTTAAAAATTTTAATTTTTTAATAAACTAAACACAATACTTCTCCTCCCACATTTTCCCTTCTCGCTTCTTTATCAGTCATAACACCTTTTGATGTGGACACGATAGCAATACCAAGTCCATTAATCACACGAGGTATTTTATCAGCAGGAAAATATTGTCTCAATCCCGGTTTGCTTAAACGCTTCATACTTTTTATAACCGGAGCTTTCGTCAATGGATCATATTTCAATGCAATATAAATTTTGCCGGACTTGTTATCTTCCTCAAATTTATATTTCAAAATATATCCTTGATCATAAAGAATCTCAGTCATTTTTCTTTTCATCTTTGACCCTGGAATAACAACCATTCTATGGTTTGCCATTTGCGCATTTCTGATACGAGTCAAATAATCTGATATTGGATCTGTTACTGTCATAATAATCTTACTGTTTTTTTTACCAACTTGCTTTTGTTACACCTGGAATTTTACCATCTAATGCCATCTCTCTGAATTTAACCCTACACAAACCGAATCTTCTAATATATCCTTTTGGTCTTCCGGTCAATCTACATCTATTGTGCAATCTGATTGGATTAGAGTTTTTTGGCAATTTATCCAATGCATCCCAATCTCCTTCTTCTTTAAACTTCTTTCTTTTGGCAGCGTATTTTGCCACCATCTTTTTTCTTTTTTCCTCCCTTGCTATTAGTGATTTTCTAGCCATTATAATTTATTTTCTTTGATTTTTAAAAGGCATTCCAAAATGTTTCAACAATGCAAATGATTCAGCATCGGTTTTGGCTGAAGTCACAATTGTAATATCCATACCCAAAACTCTGTTAACTTTATCCAATTGAATTTCAGGGAAAATAGTATGTTCCTCTATACCCATTGAGTAATTACCTCTACCGTCAAAACTTTTGTCATTGATTCCTCTAAAATCCTTTACCCTTGGCAATGCAACATTAATAAGTCTATCCAAGAATTCATACATTTTATCCCTTCTCAAAGTTACCTTTACTCCCACACTTTGACCTTCTCTTAATTTAAAGTTAGATACAGATTTCTTAGCTTTTATAGATATAGGTTTTTGACCTACAATAGCCGCTAAATCTTTCATCGCCTCATCGATAATCTTTTTATCTTGAGTAGCATCTCCCAAACCTTGATTAATTGAAATCTTAACAAGTTTAGGCACTTGCATTGAGGACTTATACTGAAACTCCTCTTTCATTTTAGGAATAATATCCTCTTCGTATCGCTTTTTTAACCTTGCTGTATAACTCATTATTTAATAATTTCTCCTGATTTTTTTGAAAAACGTACCATTTTACCATCGACAAGTTTACGACCTATTCTTGTCGCTTCACCTGTTTTAGGATCAACTAGCATAATATTAGAAATATGAACCGGAGCTTCTTTTTCAATAATTCCTCCTTGAGCTTCATTAGTTGGTTTTTGGTGTTTCTTCACAATATTAACTCCTTCGACCAAAGCTCTATATTTTTTAGGATATACCTCTAATACTCTTCCTTTTTTACCTTTATACGCACCTTCGGTAACGATTACCTCGTCTCCTTTTTTGATGTGTATTTTTTTTGCAAATCTATCTGATGCCATAACAATAATATTTATTTTTTATAATACCTCCGGTGCCAAAGAAACTATTTTCATATAATCTTCCCCTCTAAGTTCACGAGCTACCGGTCCAAAAATACGGGTTCCTCTTGGATCTCCCCCCTCATTTAAAAGCACAACAGCATTTTCATCAAATTTGATATATGAACCGTCATCTCTTCTAATTTCCTTTTTAGTTCTCACGACAACAGCTTTGGTAACGGTACCTTTCTTTATACCTGTTGGTGTAGTACTCTTAACAGTAACAACGATTTTATCTCCAACATGAGCATACCTTCTTTTACTACCTCCTAATACTTTAATACAAAGCACTTCTTTCGCCCCGCTATTGTCAGCCACCTTCAATCTAGATTCTTGTTGTATCATGATTTATTTTTTATATATATTTACTTAGAAAATTACTTAGCCTTTTCTAAAATCTCTACTAGCCTCCATCTTTTTTTCTTACTCAATGGTCTAGTCTCCATAATTCTA
>Ga0256832_1003954_pt1 | contig 10044 bp, 5 predicted proteins | sample 134614metaG_FD_190534 | JGI IMG/M metagenome (GOLD analysis project Ga0256832, IMG submission 190534) | Hydrothermal vent microbial communities from Lau Basin, Pacific Ocean - 134-614 | ecosystem: Environmental > Aquatic > Marine > Hydrothermal vents | place: Pacific Ocean: Lau Basin | collected...
AGTACATAGTAAAATATCTGGATGTTAAAGGCACAGCTACAAAGAAATTTGTAAAGATGTAAGATTTAGCAGGAAAAATACAAGTAAATATTAAAAAAAGGTGCAATTATTCAATTGTGCCTTTTTTGAGGTGTATTTCATTTTTTCGCATTGCGGGTTGGGTTCTCCTTTAGGAGTTAGAGGCGAGATTTGGAAAAACGAAAAAATGAAATGCACCCTTTTTTTGTTATTGGGAACTATATGCTTCCTTGTTGAAAGACTTGTCTTAAAAAAATGCGTGTTTCTTGTTACCCCCAAATCAATTTTGGTGCTTATATTTTGGTTCACTCTCAAACCTTATAGGTTTTCAAAACCTATAAGGTTTCCGCCAAGAAGCATAAGAATAGCCCCTAACTTCAGTTAGGGGATTGGGTGATTCATATAAATTTCCGGTAAAGTGTGCTTTAGCGTACTTAAAAATCAAAAACAATTAAACCGTCTCCCACTCGTACCCTATAATATTTCTTTTTTCACGGCTGAATTCGATTCCGATAAGGTAAATATTTTTGAAATCCTGATATTTTTCCCAATATCTTTTTTCTTTGATTTGTTTTAGGGCATTGCCGGTAGCTTTTTCCGTTAATTTAAATTCAAAAATAAATAACTTGCTTTCGAGTTTGACCGACAAATCCATTCTACCGAGATTAGTTATGTCTTCAGGGATAATATCCAGCCCGATACTGGCGAGATATGCATATACCACACTTGCATAATAGCCCTCGTATTCAGGAAGTTTGTTATTGGTGAAATTGCTATATGGAATGGATGCAAAAAGAGAATAAAGTGCATCTCTGAAGCCATCAAGATTCGGTTTATCAAGCATGTTATACAACTTTTCCTGAAATTTCAATTTTTCAGTTACTTGTTCGGTCAAATAAGAAATAAAAAGGCTGTTAAGCGATGTCTGAACCTCTTTGTTAGGAGGGGTTAATTTATATTTAATACTAAAAGGTGTAGGAATCTTTTCAGTGATCGTTAAATAACCTGTTTGCCAGAGCAAGGCTACTAATTCAATTCTTTCTACATCAAAAGTATTGAGAATCTCTTTGCTGGCAATAAAATTTTCTAATTCCGGAATATAATAATTTTGCGTTTTCAACATATCAATAAGAAAAGACGGATTACCTGTTTCCCACCAATAGTTACTAAAATCGAAATTTTTATCAATAAATAAAAGGATATCAAATGGATTATACACTTTATCTCCGAGATAATTGTATCCATTGTACCAATTTTTAACTTTCTCCATATCAACTCCATGCAAATGCTCTCTAAAAACCGTTAATAAATCATTATGTGTATAGCCACAGATAGTTGCATATTTTTCATCCAATGTAATATCATTAAGATTATTCAAACCACTGAACAGGTTCATTTTAGAAAATTTGCTGACTCCGGTGATAAATACAAATTGGATATAAGCGTCATTATCTTTTATCACGCTATAAAAGTCTTTCATAGTGTCTCGCATCTGACGGGCAACATCCTTATCGGTGATATTATCAAGTATAGGTTTATCATATTCGTCGATAAGTATTACTACTTTTTGATTGTGGTTTTCACTTGCTTTTTGAATTAATTCTTTAAAACATTCTTCAGGATCAGATGATTGACAATTAATACCAACAGCTTTTTCAGCATCTTTTAAAGAGCTATTCAATCTTTTATTTAACTTTTCTATATTTTTAAGAACACCTGAGCCAAGGCTTATTCTCAACACAGGATATTTTACCTCCCAATCCCAGTTATCATAGATATACAGACCTTTAAACAATTCTTTATTCCCTTCAAAAATCTCTTTGAGTGTATCCAAAAACAAGCTTTTACCAAAACGACGCGGTCGGGAAAGAAAATAATAACCTGCTTTTTGAATCAAACTGTAAGCAATCTCGGTTTTATCAACATAAATAAAGTCTCCTTCTATTATTTTGCTTAATGTTTGTATACCAATGGGTAATTTTTTCATAACATTACTTTTGAATTGCTAATATAAGAAAAAATATTCATAAAGAGATTGGATGGATTTCGTTTTTTAGGGTTTTTTCCGAATATTTGGAAAAAGAAAAGAAAAAGTACGCTGAAGTACACTGTAAAAATATAGTGTTTTTATTCAATCTTATAGTGTTGCTGCTCTAAAATCATTTACAGGGGCATAAGAATAGCCCCCAACTTCAGTTAGGGGATTGGGATATTCATACAAAAATGCATGTTTCCTGTTCCCCCCAAATAAAATTGAGGGATATTTTGATAATATTGCTGCCGTGAAATCACCTACCGGAATATAAGAATAGCCCCTAACTTCAGTTAGGGGATTGGGTGATTCATATAAATTTCCGGTAAAGTGCGCTTTAGCGTACTTCCCAACAGAAAAAATGATTCTATCTGCGTAGTAAGTAAATACTAAAGTTGCGTGTTATTGGGCTAAAGCCCTAAGTATCAGAACTTAATAAACTCCGTCAGCTAAAGCAGACGGTAATTTATCATGCGATTTTACCGTCTGCTTTACAGACTGTGTGAAAACCCCTCCAAATGATTTTCAATGATTTATTTGCCCCAACCCCTAAAGGGTAAATCATTGAAAATCAACCAAGACGGCTAATGACTATGTCTCTAATTAACTTGGCAAACCAATTTTCACACAGTCTATTTAGCTGACGGTTTATAGAATTTCTCACTATTTACGGGCTTTAGCCCGATTAAAAATACCAGATTAAATATGTTTTTTTTAATATTTTAATAATTTTGCATCTTTCTTAAATTTTATTCTTATTTGTTTCATCGAATTTCTCAAATTTATCTAATTAGCATTTTTCACAAGTGAAAAATTATTCGATCAATTTGCCAAATTCGATGATATAATATTTTAACGATGATTTGGAACTACTCAGATTAAAATCATTTTGATTGAAAAAAACATTTTTTTCATTTCAATAGTATCCTATCTGAAGTAGTTACAGTAGTAATATTTATTTTACAAAACAGAAGCTCCGTCTTATTTTTTATTAATATAAATTGTCTTCTAAATACATTTTTTATTAATGGCGATCTCTCTTTTTTGCGTAATTTCGCTGCCATAAAATATAAGATATGAATAAGATCGATCATAAAAGTTTTGACAATACCGAAATAGCATTTGCTTATCTGTCAAACAGCGAACTGAAAAATGCTTACAGGATCTTCAAAGGGATGAGTTATCCTGCCTTGGTCAATATAGGTTCCAAACTTACTTTACTATCATTGAAATTGCATCTTCCGATCAAACCCATTTTAAAAAATACCGTTTATAAACACTTTTGCGGAGGTGAAACATTGGCAGAAGTGAAACAGGTTGTAAGCAAATTGGAGAAGTTCGGCATTAATGTAATATTGAATTTTGGAGTGGAAGGAAAACACAGTGAAGAAGAATTTGATAAAACGGCAAAATCATTGCATAAGACTTTGGAATATGCCATTCATAATAAAAATATAGATACCATTGCCTGCAAACCTTCCGGATTGATAAGTCATGAATTGTTGGAAAAAATCACTTCCGGAAGCGAATTGAATGAAGAAGAGAAAAAAAGTTATGACAGAGGAGTAGAAAGAGTTAGGGGATTAGTAAAAAGAGCTTATGAAAATAAAATTTGTGTTCATCTTGATGCTGAGGAAACTTGGATTCAGGGAGCCATTGATGATCTGGCTTTGGAACTCAGTATTGAGTTTAACAAGGATTTTCCAACGGTAATAAACGGAATACAATTATATCTGAAAGATAAACTGGAATTTTTAAAAAAAAGTTATCAGCATGCAGTTGATAATAAATATATTGCAGCAGTAAAATTGGTAAGAGGTGCATATATGGAAAAAGAGAGGGCAAGAGCTGAAGAATTGGGTTATCCCAGCCCGATTTGCGAGGATAAAAAGGCTACCGATGCCAATTATAATGCCGGATTGAAATATTGTGTTGACAATATTGATGTTTTCCATCTTTCCAATGCCACACACAATGAATATAGTTGCCTTTATCTTGCCAAATTGATGAAAGAAAAAGGATTGCCCAATGATCATCCGAAAATCGTTTCTTCACAACTGAAAGGAATGAGCGATAATATCACTTTTATTATGGCAAAAGCAGGATACAATGTTCAGAAATATGTTCCTTACGGTCCGGTAAAACAGGTGATACCATATCTTATCAGAAGGGCACAGGAAAATACTTCGGTAGAGGGCCAGACAGGCAGGGAAATGGAACTGATAATAAAGGAGATGAAGAGAAGAAAGTTGATGTAAAGTATTGCACCACTCAAAAAATAACTTCGCCTAATATATCCATTTATTTATTGCGTGGAGCATTATTCTCCCAATTTTATAATCAAATTGGATGTGATCTTAAGAAAATCTTCAGGTGTTATTACTCCGATAAGTTCATCGTTTTTAACTACGGGAAGATTATGTATTTCATTTTGCAATATCAAATTGACTGCTTTATCTATGGTCTCATCGGGTGAAATAACAACAGGTTCGCTTATCATAATATCTTTTACCAATAAAAATTCACCATCCTTTTTTAGATTTTTACTTTTAACCAAATGTTCTAAAATATCTTTAATATTTACAACTCCCACCAAAAATCCTTTTTCATCTTCCACCAATGCAAAATTCATTTTTTTCCATACCAAAAGATCTGCTACAAATTCTATGATATCATCATCATGAACAGTGAGAAGATCTGTTTGCATAAATTCACTGACCAATAATTTTGACGGCTTGTATTTTATCAGTTCTTTATATTTAGGCAAGGGCCAGTCAGAAACAGGAATATTATTTTTCTGGTTTTCTATCATAGCAGCTGTTAATGTAGATAATGCCTGGTCAGAAGTTCCTTTTTCTTTTAGTTTTGTAAATGCTCTCAGTTGCCATCTTGCTCCGTTCATATATTTTTTTGCTCTTTTTTCAATTACTCCAAGGTATTTTTCTATATCTTTTTCATTGATATTTTTTAATCTCAATCCTTTTTCAGCCAAAGGCAATAATTCATCCAAAATCAATCTTGTCGGACCTATTTTTATATCATTGAACCAGGTGAATTTAGTATCCAGTCCGAACTTTGCCGCTTTTCCAAAATTATCCCTTGCATCCGCAAAAGAAATATGGTCTCTGATATCTTCTATTTCAGCAGCCATTCCCGTCATGGTACCCAACCAGAATGCTGCATTTGCCATCTCATCCAAAACAGTAGGACCTGCCGGTAAAACCCTGTTTTCAATTCTCAAATGTGGTTTCCCTGTGTCACTTATACCATAACAAGCTCTGTTCCATCTGTAAACCGTTGAATTATGAACATTTAGTGCCATTAATTTAGGAACCTCGTTATTGTTTATCTTTTCAAGGGAATTTTCAGTAATATCCGTACTGAGCAAAACTCTGAATCGTGCTATATCATCCCTGTAAATATCCAAAATAGATTTATTGACCCAGTCATTTCCAAACCTTACCCTTGGACTTCTTTCCCTTAGATGATCATGGGAAGATCTTGTATCCAATGCTTGCTGAAATAATGCAATTCTTGTTTCATGCCATAACCTCTTTCCAAATACAAGAGGGGAATTAGCAGCAATAGCCATTACAGGTGCAGCCAGAACCTGGGAAATATTATACATTTTGACAAATTCATTTGGATTTACCTGTAGATGTACCTGAAAACTTGTGTTGCATGCTTCGATAAGGGGGGAATCATGTTTCACTATCAATTCATCAATGCCCAATATTTTTAATTCATAAGAATTGCCGAGTAATTGATTATTTATTGCCTGCATAAGGGCTTTATATCTTTCTTTGGGGGTAAGGTTTTTCAGGTCGAGATCAAATTTTCTGATTGTTGGAAGTATTCCGGTTAATACCAATTGAGAATTGAATTTATCCAGTTCTTTTTGAGTAATAGCGAGATAATTGTTTATCTCTTCTTCCATTTCTCTAAAGGCTTTTTTTTCAAATATCCTTGGATTGAGATTTGTTTCGATATTGAATTTTGCCAGTTCGGTTTCGATCCAGTTGTGTTCTTTAAGGTTTTCGATGACATTGATACCAACCAAAGACGGTTTGAAATGATCTTTATCAACCAGTACCATTTCCTGCTCGGCTCCGATCCTTTGAATATCTGACTCAAACCAATCGTTTTTTAGCATAAATTCCAATGCCTGCATGTCGTCGAGTAAGGCTTTTAAAAATTCTTCTTTTTTACCTTTATCATCAAGTAAAGATACATTCTGTTCACCCATTTTTTTTGTGGTTTAAAATTTAAGCAATAAAATAATACACAACTACCATGGTAGCTTATTTTTGGGCTAAAACCCTAAATAACATATATCTCAAACTCCATCAGCTAAACAAACTGTGTGAAAAACCCCTCTAAATGATTTTCAATGATTTATTTGCCCCTACCCCTAAAGGGTAAATCATTGAAAATCAACCATCACCAATATCTCCAATAAGTTTGCAAGCCAATTTTCACACAGTCTCTAAAGCAGACGGAAATTATTCAGATTGTCAAATTTTGTAACTTCGACAATAATTAATACCAAATATATAGTAATTTTTCTATAATATTTAAATTATATAGGGAATTATTTATTTTATTTGTGAAAGAGTTGTTAAATAATAAAATGAAGTATAGATCTGAAATTACCAATTTAATAAAAAAGGAATCTAAACGCTTAGGTTTTTTTGATATTGGCATTTCCAGAGCAGAAAAATTAACTGATGAAGAAATAAGATTAAAAAAATGGTTGGATAGAGGATATCATGGTTCGATGTCTTATATGGAAAATTATTTTGATAAAAGATTGGATCCTTCAAAATTGGTTCCCGGAGCAAAAACGGTAATATCCCTGATGTACAATTATCATACGGATAAACAACCATATGAGGGAGATGCATTAAAAGTATCAAAATATGCTTATGGCAGGGATTATCATAAAGTTATCAAAAAAAAATTAAATAAATTATTGGAATTTATCAATAAAGAAATAGGGGAAGTGACAGGAAGGGCATTTGTCGATTCTGCTCCTGTATTGGAAAAAGCTTTGGCTGTAAGATCCGGTTTGGGATGGATCGGTAAAAACACATTGTTGATAAATAAATATAAAGGCAGTTATTTTTTTCTCGGTGAACTGATCATTGATCTCGAATTGGTATATGATGAGCCGGTATCTTCACATTGCGGCAATTGTACAAAATGTATTGATGCATGTCCGACGGATGCGATTTCAATTGAAGGTTATGAATTGAATGCTTCAAAATGTATTTCGTATCTGACAATAGAACATAAAGGAAATATTCCAAATGAATTTAAAGGTAAAATGGAAGATTATATTTTTGGTTGTGATATATGTCAGGAAGTTTGTCCCTGGAACAGATTTGCAGAAAATCATAATGAACCGGATTTTGAACCTAAAGAAGAATTTTTGAAGATGAAAAGGGAAGAATGGTTTGATCTCTCTGAAGATAAATTCAAAGAATTGTTTTACGGCACTCCTGTAGTCAGGACAAAATATGAAGGATTGAGACGAAATATTGAATTTGTAAATAAATAAGTTGTTTTCTTACGTATGGTTATAGTTTTTCATTAAGTTTGCATATATGAATTTAGCATTTAAAATAGCAAAAAGATATCTATTCGGAAAGAAATCTATCAATGCGATAAATATAATAACGGGAATTTCCGTAATTGGAATTTCAATCGGAGCAGCAGCGTTGATACTTATTTTATCGGTATTCAACGGGTTTGAGGATTTGATAAGAAGCAATTTCAATGCTTTTAATCCGGAAATAAAAATAACACCTGCAAAAGGAAAATACTTTGAAATCGATAGTGATTTTATACAAAAGATAAGTAGTATAAAAGGTATTGAAAATTATTCGCTGGTACAGGAGGAGGTTGCGTATTTTGAATATGATAATAATCGTTCCGTAGGAATAATAAAAGGAGTTGACAACAATTTTGGAAAAGTAAATAATATTGACACAACTATAATTGCCGGTGAATTTTTACTTAATAAAAACGGACTTAATTTTGGTGTTTTAGGTAGTGGACTGGCTTCAAAACTCGGAGTTAATACCTCAGATCAATTAACTCCGGTATCTATTTATATACTGAAAAATAAAATCAAAGGACCGTTGGACCAATTTTATAAGAGATCGGAAGTGTTACCCGCAGGAAAATTTGCTTTGCAAAGTGAAACGGATATGAAATACATGATCGTTCCGATAGAATTATCAAAATATCTGCTGGGAAAGAAGAATAAATATTCCGCTATTGAAATAAAAACATCGGGAGAAACCTATAAAGTAAAAGAAGAATTGCAATCAAAACTAGGGAATGATTTTGTTATAAAAAACAGGATGGAGCAGGATGCTGAATTGATGAAAATAATGAATATGGAAAAATGGATCAGTTATGCTATTGTTTCATTAACTCTGTTTTTGGTTGCATTCAATATGATTGGCAGCCTGTGGATGATAGTTCTTGATAAAAGAAGGGATATTTCTATTTTGCAATCTATGGGAGCAAATAAAAAACTGATCAAAAGAATATTTATCTATGAGGGACTTTTGATATCGGGTATTGGCTTGATAATTGGAATTATCCTTGCACTTTTATTTTATTTTGCGCAAAAGGACTTTGGAATAATAGGAATTCCCGAAGGATTTATCATCGATGCTTATCCCATTCAATTGAGATTGTTGGATTTTATGGTTGTGATGATCACCGTATTCTTTATAGGAATATTAATATCAATTTTACCGGCATATAGAGCCGGACGAATACCTGCATTTTTGAGGGAAGAGTAATTTTGTCCGTTTTCCGGTATGATATTTTATAATTTGAAAACCTTCTCTCTTTTTTACTTTGCATTTCTCTTGAAACATCGAATTTGGAATGTCAAATTTATTTGACATACTCCCTGCTTTCTTTCAAATAAATTTGAAAGTCCAATCATACAGTCTTATTTAAAACCTTCTCTTTTTTGTAATTATTCAGATAAATCCTTTTGGAATTAAATGATTTTTTACTTTTGGAGCAGCGAATAGTTACTTTTAAACATCTATAATTATGACAATTGTCCTTTTTTAGAAAAAGTATCTACTCTTGTAGAATCATTTTGACTGAAAAAAACTCTTTTTTAGCCATATTGCAGCTATTTTTTTTGATATAGCGCCACTATACCTTCAAAAAATGAGCTTCATCTGTCAAAAAAATTATTTTTTTTCATTTCAAAAGCACTCTACCTGAGTAGATACAAAAAAAATATAACCATGACTTATCTGAACTTAACCGGGATTCTTACTGCTTTTGCATTTGTATTATTTTTTGCCCCGAATACTATTTCCGAACAAAATACAAATGTCAGGCATACTGCTAACAAAAATTTATATTCTGCAAATGTAAAAATATCACCACCTGATAATATCCAAAATAAAGAAAAACATGAAATGCACCCTTTTGATGGTGATACTATTCCTCCTGATTTTGATATTGATACAGTACTTGTAGCTAAGGTAAAAGCTTATGTATGCGATGCTAATATTGTAGTTCCAGGCATAAAAAATTTATCAGATGATACAGACCCTGCTCCCAAATGGTGGGTTACTTCGGATCAAGGCACAATAAAAGGAGATGAAAATAACAATGGATTTGTTGATTCACTGGAAGAATGGGAGATTTTAAATATACTTTTGGGAGACCATGAAATTTGTTATCATGCTATAGACGACAGTGGCAATGAATCAACAGAATGTATGCATTTAATTGTATTGGATTCTATGCCTCCGATACCGGTTTGCGATCAATATAAACAAATTAGTATTTCCGATGATGGTATTGGAAAAATAAATGTCTTGGATTTTGATTCAGGCTCATTCGATAATTGCAATCCTATACATTTCAAGGTATTAAGAGTAAATGATAAATTAGAATATGACGGAGGATGTATTTCTCTGAACGGAGATGATAATCCGGCTACAGGC
>Ga0256832_1003955_pt1 | contig 10043 bp, 11 predicted proteins | sample 134614metaG_FD_190534 | JGI IMG/M metagenome (GOLD analysis project Ga0256832, IMG submission 190534) | Hydrothermal vent microbial communities from Lau Basin, Pacific Ocean - 134-614 | ecosystem: Environmental > Aquatic > Marine > Hydrothermal vents | place: Pacific Ocean: Lau Basin | collected...
GGGTCTAATGCCCTTGATACGCCCCAGGGTGAACATGGCAGTTGCAAGGGTCGCCCCTGAGTTTCCGGCGCTTACTGCACCCTTGGCCTCGCCTGCCTTCACCAGGTCAAAGGCCACCCGCACGGAAGAATCCTTCTTACGCCTCAAGGCGTCAGAGGGGGATTCTGCCATATCCACCACCTGGGAGGCATGTTTGATGGAGATGGGCAGGCCCTTGGCCCCGCACCTTGAAAGCTCCCGGCTTAGGATGTCCTCCTGTCCCACAAGAATGACCTCTGTGCCAAGCTCTCTGGCAGCCCTGACGGCTCCCTGGACGAGAGTGGAGGGCCCCTTGTCCCCTCCCATGGCATCAAGAGCGATTTTCATGGCCTGTTATTCCACGTCCTCTCCTGTAAAGACCTTTCCCTTGTAGGTTCCGCAGTGTGGGCAGATCCTGTGGGGTGCCTTTGGCTCTGCACACTGTGGGCACATGGAAACTGCCGGCTTCTTTATGGCGTCATGGGAGCGTCTGTTTCCCCTTCTTGCCCTTGATACTTTTCTCTTAGGTACAGCCATTTTCTGTTATTCCTCCATTTATAAAATGTATCTTCAGGATACCTTTAACTGGGCCAGCACTGCAAAGGGCCCCTGGGGCTCCTCTTTTGCACACTGGCATGCCGTTTCGTTTAGATCCACTCCGCAGCCTGGACACAATCCCTTGCAGGTTTCAGAGCAAAGGGCCCTCATTGGAAGCTGAAGGAGTATCTGCTCCCTGAAAAGCTCTTCCCCCTTTATCTCCCCGTCTTCGTACCAGTAAACATCAATTTCGTCGTTTGAAAGCTGGTGGTCTGGCTCAAGATCCGCACCAAAATCCGCCTTGGGCTGAAGAAGATAGAAGAAAGGGGTCTCCACCTGTATGGAAAAGCTCTTAAGACACCTGTCGCAGCAAAGGAACACCCTGCTCTTTACATGGCCGCTTATCTCTATGTCCCTGCCGGATTTGTGAATCTCCAGGCGTCCCTGGGTCTTTTCTATCTCAACGAATTCATCCACCTCTGGTATGAGGTGAGACAACTCGGTGAAATTTAAAAATAATCCCTCTTCAGGGATATCAGCTACCTGAATACGTGTTTCTGTTTGCATGTCTTTGATTTTTTGCCCCTTGGCAAAAAACAGTTATTTAGATTTTTTAGAAAAACCACAATATATGGACTGGGCACTGATTGTCAAGTAAGGCCTGGAGGCAAAAACTATTTTGGCGATGAAAGGCGGGCCACAACTATTCCAAGTTCGTACAGGAGATAGAGAGGGAGGCCCATTAGTGCCATGTTTATAACGTCCGGGGTCGGGGTAAGGATTGCCGCAAGGATGGCTATGATGAGTATGGCGTAACGCCTTCCCTTCTTGAAAATGGAGTAGGAACAAAGACCAAGCCTGCAAGAAACGGTCATTATTAGTGGAAGCTCAAAAATTAGCCCAAAGCCCAAAAGAAAAAGGCCCACGAAGTTAACAAACCTTCCCACGCTGATCACAGGCCTTACGTGCTCAGATTGATAGCCCAGGAGAAAATTTATCCCAAAGGGGAGGGTTATGAAAAAGCAAAAGGCGGCCCCTAAGTAAAACAGCATCAAGGCGGTTATTACCAGGCCAAATCCAAAGCCCTTTGAAAGGCCAAAATGAGATACAAGGACCTGGGTAATCCGAAAAAGTATCCAGGGCATGAGCACCATAAGGGCCATTACGCATGCGATCTTCATCAGCGAGACAATGGGCTCCATCACACCGAAGAAGGCAAGCTTCTGGTCCAGGTGCAACTGCAAAAAGTAAAGTATGTCCGGGGCTATCCAGTAGAAGATGAAGCTTAGAAGCAGAAAGGATACGGCTATTTCAAGGACAAAACGCCTGAATCCATAGAGGAACAGGGCTAGTTTTCTTGCAGCAGAATCCTCATCACCTAAAATGTCCGGAAAATTGCCATGGTAAGCCTGATTATGGCCCATTTACCCTCTTAAAGGCAGATGCAGTGCCAACCTGTCACAAAATGTTTTTCCGTATGTAATCAACGGCGTTTCTGAAAAAGGCTATGCCTGCGCCTTCCTCTTTGTCAAAGAATCTCCTTGTCCACTGGGGGTGGTTGGTGAAGTGGTGAAAGGCCTCAGGATGCGGCATAAGGCCCATGAGCCTGCCTGTCGGATCGCATATGCCTGCAATTGAAAGAATGGAACCGTTTGGATTGAGAGGATATTCCTGGGTAGGTTCTCCGCTTTCGGGGTCAACATACTGAAGGGCTATAAGGTCATTTTCTTTTATGGTTGAAACCACTTCTTCATCCAGCCCCACGAACTTTCCTTCCCCGTGCCGCACAGGCATCTCGATTTTCTCTATTCCTTTTGTGTAAACACATGGAGAAGAGGGGTTTGCCCTGCATGTTACCCACCTGTCCTCAAAACGTCCCGAGTCGTTCCAGGTAAGGCTTACAACACGGTTTTCATAGTTTTCTTCAAGGCCAGGGAGCAGACCGGTCTTTACCATGAGCTGGAAACCGTTACACACTCCCAGGATGAGCCCACCCTGATCCACGAACTCCAGGATCTGATCCATTAGGCGCTCACCTGTTCCTGCGATCCTGGCATGGCGCAGCCGGTGTGCACCCGCCTGGGCGGCACCTAGATTGTCACCGTCGAGAAATCCCCCTGGCAGGTTGAGAAAATGGTAATCGGTAATCTTGTAGGTTCCATCCAGGATATCGCTTAGGTGAACTATGTCCACCTGTTCAGCCCCTGCCACCTTGCAGGCGTGCGCCATCTCCCTTTCACAGTTTGTACCGTAACCCGTTGTCACTATTGCCTTTACCTGGGATGCCATTTCCTACCCCGCTCATCTGTAAAATTGCGAAATTTCAAAAACTGTAATGCAAAGCATGAAGCTGGGCAACTCTTTCATAAATGGCTCTTGCAACATCCATGTCATGGACAAAACATTGTGTAGTCTTGATATACTTGAGACAGAGGGCAGTTAACGGGTAAGATTGAAAAAAAACAGAACCTGGGGAGGCAAACATGGAACAAAAGTCCATTATAATGGTGATTACCACGTGCGGAACCAGAAAGGAGGCACAAGACCTTGCTAGGCACCTTGTGAGCCAAAGGATAGCCGCATGCGCCCAGGTCTCTGGGCCGATAACCAGCTTTTACTGGTGGAATGACAGGCTTGAGGAGGATGAGGAGTGGCAGGTGAAATTCAAGATGGTTGCTTCCAACTTTGAAAGGGCTGTATCCGTCATTAGAGAGAAACACTCCTATGAACTTCCCGAGATAGTTGCGCTTAAGGCAGATGAGGTGCTTAAAGAGTATGCAGACTGGGTGAGTGCTGAAACAAAAGGGTGAAGAGTGCCAGCGAGGCAAAATTCCAGCACCTTTTCCGTGAAAACTTGCCAACTTACCTGCAGGGGAGTAATTTTGCCCCTTAAATTTACCTTTGGAGAGTCGATAAACGAATGAAAAAGGCAAAAGAACTGGCCTTTAAAAAGTGCGGAGGCCTCCTTCCGGTGATTGCCCAGGACGCCTCAACCGGGGAGGTGCTCATGCTTGCTTACATGAACCAGGAGGCATGGGAAAAGACCCTTGAGACGGGCAAGGCCCATTACTGGTCGCGCTCAAGACAGAAACTGTGGCTTAAAGGCGAGACCTCGGGACATGTACAGGTGGTTAAGGATGCCTATCTGGACTGCGACCTTGACACCATACTTTTAAAGGTTGAACAGATTGGTGGGGCAGCCTGCCACACTGGCCACAGGAGCTGTTTTTTTAACAAGGTCGAGGGAGAGGAATTGAAGGAGACCGGAGAGCTGGTATTTGACCCCAAGGAGGTCTACAAAAAGTGAAAAGGCTCAAATTAGGAATACCCAAGGGAAGTCTTGAGAAGGCAACCATTGAACTTCTGGCCAAGTCAGGCTGGAGAATAAACGTGCACCACCGAAGCTACTTCCCGGACATAGACGACCCTGAAATTTCATGCAGTATATGCAGGGCCCAGGAGATGTCCCGATATGTGGAAAACGGCACCCTTGATGTGGGAATTACAGGCTACGACTGGATACTGGAAAATGAGTCCGATGTCCACATCGTGACAGACCTCATCTACTCAAAGGTTAGCAGACGGCCTGCAAAGTGGGTACTGGCAGTCCCCTCTGACTCTCCATACAGGCGGGTCCAGGACCTTGAGGGGAAAAAGATCGCAACGGAACTGGTAAATTTCACCAAGAAATACTTTTCCCAAAGGGGAGTAAATGTGGAGGTGGAATTTTCCTGGGGGGCAACTGAAGCAAAAGTCGTCTCCGGGCTTGCTGACGCCATTGTGGAGGTGACAGAAACGGGCACAACCATCCGCGCCCACGGCCTCGTCATTATTGAAGAGCTCATGGAGTCAAACCCCAAGCTTATTGCCAATAAGGAAGCATGGCAGGATGAGTGGAAGCGAAAGAAGATTCAGCAAATAGCCCTATTGATGAAGGGTGCACTAAGGGCAGACCGCCTTGTGGGGCTAAAGATGAACTGTCCAAAGGACAGGGTCCAAAGGGTGGTCTCCATCCTTCCGAGCCTCAATGCTCCAACGGTTTCCTCCCTTTACGACCAGGACTGGTGTTCCATTGAAACGGTGATTGATGAGGGAAGTGTCAGGGAACTTGTGCCAAGGCTCCAGGAGGCAGGGGCCCAGGGGATAATAGAATACTCTCTCAATAAGGTATTGTAGGATCCTTGCAAACAGGCTCTTCGTGCATAAAGAATGTGGAGTTTGTAACCAGTGTTTACTCACTAAAAGACCTTCCTGCTGAACTTCCCGTTGAAATTGCATTTGCTGGGCGTTCAAATGTTGGTAAATCCTCGCTCCTGAATGCCATCTTTGGAACAAGAAAGTATGTAAAGGTTAGCAGCAGACCAGGGTTTACACAGTCCCTCAACTTTTTCCTCATCAACAGGCAGGCCTATTTCGTTGACCTTCCCGGTTATGGCTATGCCAAGGCTCCAAGAAAGGTGATACAGAAGTGGCAGAGGCTCATAGAAGGCTACCTTCAGGAAAGGTCCACCTTAAAGGGTGTGGTGTGCATCTTTGATATAAGAAGGGGTGTGGATGAGCTTGATATGGGGCTGATAAATTATCTTCAGTCCATAAAGGTCACGCCCTGGGTGGTATTTAACAAGGCCGATAAGCTTTCAAACAACAAGATCAGGGCGAACCTCGAAAGGGCAACACTTCTTCTTCCGGAACTTCCCGTTCCGCCTTTTGTGGTTTCTGCAAAGACCAAGAAGGGGGTTTCCAGGTTTTTGGAACAGGTGATTTGTCCTTTTCTAAAAGAAATTGATTCCTAAAAGGTTGTCTTTTTTCCTGCTCTTAATGCTTAAGGCCTTGCAGTGTCCAAACAACCCTTCATTGTTCTTTCTTTTGCTCGTCCAAAAGAAAGAACCAAAGAAAACGACGCCCCGATGCCGCTTAATCCCTGCGCGTGGAAGCACCAGGCCCTGGCGGGCTGAAAGGGCCATCCTGGCCGTCAGCCCGTGGCGGCGTCCATGCCGCCACCCCTTCGGGGCCTGACCGGGCCTGTCACTTCCATGCTCGGCGCGGCATAAGGGGTGAAGTCCGTCGTGCAAACGGGCCACCACGGAGTAAAAATGATTCAGGCAGGCATGCCACCTTGGACGGGATTTGCCATGTTTTTCAAAAATCCTTTACGGCGCACGTAAAATTATGAGAAATTGTCCAGCGTCACCTTGCCGACACGGAGCAAGGCCGAAGGCCGCATAGGAAATTTTTAAAATAAGGATACCCCCATTTAAAAGATACTCTCGTGGGGAAACTTTTGGGAAATAGGGCGAATTTTTCGGATTTGTGGAAACAGGATGTTTTTAACCCCCTTTTGCCGCGCCGAGCACGAGAGGCTTGGAGTCCCAAAAGGCCCCGAAGGGGTGGCGGGACGATTCCGCCACCGCCCATTGGGCCATGGATGGCCCCTTTGGGCGGCCTGGACTCCAAGACTTTCGCGCGCAAGAATCAAGCGGCAACGGGGCGCCCTTTTCTTTGGTTCGTTTCTTTTGGGCGAACAAAAGAAATGAACACCAAACACTATGCGAGTATGACCGCAATTATCCCAGCCAGAAATATCCCGTCAAAGGTTCCGGCACCACCAATGGAGACCATAGGCGCCTTAATCTTTTCTATGTCCTTTAGATGAAAGATATCCGCACCAAGAAGTGTTCCCATGGTGGCGGCAATGTAGGCTATGGCAGGGGCATGGGGGCCTGATCCCAGCAAAAAAGAGACAACTGCGGCAATAAGAGGCGGTATGAAAACGGGCATTGCGATGCCCACTCCCGGGACCGGTTTTGCAAGAAAGTATGTGATACTTGCCACAAGAAGGGTTGCCATGACCGGTTCGATAAAGATCCCGTTTTTAACCATCAAATAACAGGAGAGGATAAAGGGAACCATGGCACCACCAAGGTTTACTGCCACAACCATATGCCCCCTGGGTTTTTGGGGCACATTGTAGATCATCCCATAAAAACGGACCTTCTCATCAGGCAGTTCAGGTGGTGCCAACTCCACCCTTTTTACAGGAATGTTGATGCTGCTTCCAAGAAGTGAAAGCAAGAGGAAACCAAGGGTTTGGGATTCGCTAAGGCCTATCCTTTCAAAGGCAACGGTGATAAGCCCCAATTGGATAAAGGTAAAGAGAATGAAAAAGAGGATAAAAAAGATAAAAAGAAAAAACAGACCAAAGGGATTGAAAAACATATGTGCTCCTTAAATGGAGAATGAGGTCTTTTTCTTAAAACTTTTTTATAATATATCCTTGCAATTGTTTTAAGTAGGTTTTTTATTCCTCCAAAACCAGGATAAATTTCAACATATTCTATCATTTCACCGATAAAATCTATGAGATGGACAGGTGGGCCATGGAGAAGAAAGATACTCATATCCTCATAGTTGATGATGAACCAGTTAATATCAAGATACTTAACGGTATGCTTTCCGCAGAGGGCTACAACATCCTTAAGGCCGACAGCGGACCCAATGCCCTGGAACTCCTGGAAAAACACAACCCAGACATCATTCTCCTTGACGTCATGATGCCAGAAATGGACGGATTCGAGGTATGCAGGAGGATCAAGGCCAGAAAGGACATGCGTCTTATACCTGTGCTCATGGTAACGGCCCTGCAGGACAAGATTCACAGGCAACAGGCCCTTGAGGCCGGTGCTGACGACTTTCTGAGTAAACCCATTGACAGGACCGAGCTGATAATCCGGGTCAAGTCTCTGGTACGGATAAAACAGTACTCGGACGAGCTTGTGGAGAGCAATCGTATTCTGGAAGAGCAGAAAAAGCAGCTTAAAAAACTGGAAAAGGCAAAAGAGGCCCTGACCCACATGATAGTCCATGACCTTAGAAGCCCCCTGACCAGCTTATCCATGAACATAGACCTGTGCCTCATGAAACTGGAACAGGACCTGGGAATAAAACGCTACCTGGAAAACGCAAGTTACCAGTGCACATGTCTCGACTCCATGATCCAGGGTCTTCTAGATATTTACAAGATGGAAAAGGGCAAACTCACCCTCAACAAGCAGAGGATCGGGCCAGAGCAGCTTGTAAGGGATGTGGCGGATCGATTCAGCCCCCAGCTTGAATCAAAAAAGATACATCTTGATCTTGAGTTACCATCTGACTGCCCGGCCATCCATATGGACCTGGAGCTGATAAGCCGGGTGATTGGCAATCTCCTCGATAATGCGATAAGGCATACCCCTGAGGGAGGAAATATCAAAATAGGACTCTCCATTGACAATGAACTAAAGTCAATAGTCTTCTCGGTGGCTGACAGTGGAAGGGGGCTCCATGAGAAATATCATCAACGTATTTTTGACCGCTTTGAACAGATAAACCTGAAAAAGGAAGGCGTCACCACGGGAAGTGTCGGCCTTGGCCTGAATTTTTGCAAGATGGCTGTGGAACTGCACGGTGGAAAAATCTGGGTGTCCAACAAAACCAATGATACAGGATGCATTTTTTCCTTCTCCCTGCCACTGCACTCCCAACAAAACCACCAAGATACCGAGGAAAGGCACCAAACAAGAGGCTGACATGGATAAAAAAACCATTCTCGTTATAGAAGACAACGAAATTAATCTTAAGCTTGTACGCAGCCTGTTACACATAGGTAACTTTCAGGTTATCGAGGCTGTTGATGCGGAAACAGGAATAGAAATTGCCCGCAAGAAACAGCCTGATCTCATCCTCATGGACATACAGCTTCCAGGGATGGACGGCCTTGAGGCCACCTCAATACTCAAGAATGATCCCCTTACGGGCCATATACCCATAATTGCAATCACATCCTACGCAATGGATGGAGACAAGAAAAAGGCCAGGGAGGTTGGTTGTGACTGGTACATCAGTAAACCAATAAACACCAGGACCTTTCTTGATGAAATAAAAGACTTTCTTCAAAAATCGTGATTTGGTGCCCTAAATATGAACGGGAAAATTCTTTGGCGAGTTGGTTGGACATTCTTTCTTGTGCTTGCATGGCTGGCAGTTCACTCTACAACCCATGCCTCTAACCAGGATAACCATCTCCTTTATCTCAAAAACCTGTCAATAGCCCAGCTATCTTCCCTTGAAGTCACCTCGGTGTCCAAGACAGAGGAAAAGATGTCAGATGCCGATGCTGCCATCTATGTGATCACCCAGGAAGACATCAGAAGAAGCGGGCTCACGTCCATACCGGAACTCCTCAGGATGGTGCCCGGCCTCCAGGTGGCCCACATAGACGGGAACAAGTGGGCCATATCCGCAAGGGGATTCAACGCGTGGTATTCAGACAAACTGCTGGTTCTTATGGATGGCCGGAGCATATACACGCCTCTTTTTTCTGGCGTGAACTGGAATATGCAGGACACCTTCCTGGATGACATTGACCGGATCGAGGTCATTAGAGGGCCTGGTGCCACCCTTTGGGGGGCAAACGCGGTAAACGGGGTCATAAACATCATCACCAAGAAGGCCCAGGATACCCAGGGAGGCCTGGTAAAGGCAGGCGGCGGTAACCTGGAGCAAGGTTTTGGAGGGGCAAGATACGGCGGAACAATTGGAGAAAAGGGCTGGTACAGGGTGTACGCCAAGTACTTCAACAGGGCCTCATTCAAGACCAGGTCGGGACATGACGCCAACGATGACTGGGAGATGGGCCGTTGCGGTTTCAGAATGGACTTTTATCCGAGCCTCAACAACGAATTCACCCTGGAAGGGGACCTTTTTGCAGGGCAGTCCTCCTCGTTCCTTGCATTTACGCCCCCTGGCAGAAGTGTTCCCTTTGATGAAATATCGGAAGACCAAAATGGCGGTGACATAATTGGAAGCTTCAGACACCACTTTTCTGAAACCTCGGACCTGAAAATCCAGTTTTACTTTGACAGGACCCACAGGCACAACCCCTATATCAAGGAGACCAGAAACAATTTTGACCTGGACATTCAGCACTCCTTCGTTGCCTTTAAACGGCATCATCTGATATGGGGGCTTGAGTACCGGTTAACCCATGACAATCTGCCAAGGACACCGGTCTTTATCTTCGACCCTAAGAGTCGAACGGATAACCTCTTTTCCGGCTTTTTACAGGATCAAATTTCTATAATTGACAAAACACTGGATATTACCTTGGGCACAAAGCTTGAGCACAACGATTACAGTGGATTCGAGGTCCAACCTAGTTTCAGGATACGCTACAAGCCCACCATCCACCAACTGTTCTGGGCAGCCATTTCAAGGGCCGTCAGGACCCCTTCCAGGGCCGACCACGACATGAATTTTACACTGCAGACCCTTAATGTCGGCCCTGTTCAGAATATTATGCTGCTAAGGGGAAATGATGATTTTGGCTCTGAAAAACTCCTGGCCTACGAGGCAGGTTACCGGTTCGCTCCTGGAAGACGTTACTCCTTTGACATTTCGCTTTTTTATAACGTCTATAGAGACCTGCGTACCAACCATATTGGTGAACCAAC
>Ga0256832_1003956_pt1 | contig 10043 bp, 9 predicted proteins | sample 134614metaG_FD_190534 | JGI IMG/M metagenome (GOLD analysis project Ga0256832, IMG submission 190534) | Hydrothermal vent microbial communities from Lau Basin, Pacific Ocean - 134-614 | ecosystem: Environmental > Aquatic > Marine > Hydrothermal vents | place: Pacific Ocean: Lau Basin | collected...
CACTGGTGGATAAGGGTGATGAATAACAAGATAAAAAGGGAAATGAAAGACTGCGTAGTGGTTGTAATGGCTGGAGGGGAAAGCAGCAGATTTGGCACTAACAAGGCACTTGTTAAATGGAAGGGTAAGACCCTTATTGAAGATATAATTCAGAAGGCGTTAACTGTTACAAATAATGTGGTTCTTTCTGTAAAAAATCCGTCAGACTACAAGTGGCTGGACTTACCCAGGATTCCTGATGAAAAAAGGGGCATTGGGCCAATGGGAGGCCTCTATTCGGCATTAAAGACGCTTTCATCACAAAAGGTGCTTATTGTGGCCTGTGATATGCCTCTTTTGGACCCAAGGCTCATAAAATTTATGATCGATTTCAAGGCATCTGAACCTGTTGTAATACCAAAGGCGAGTGGAAGACTGCATCCACTTCATGCCAGATACCACAAGAGCCTTTTGCCTGTCATAGAGGAGCTTATTGAGAAAAGTGCCTACAAGATGAGCGCGCTTTTAAAAAAAGTGCCCGTTAGGAAAATAGGCCAGAAGGATGTAGGGAAGGAAATTGACCTTGAGGCCTGTCTGAGCAATGTAAACACTGTTGAAGATTTTGAGAAAATTAAAGGTCGCGTGGATGTTTGAAAGGCGCTACACAGCTTGAGTTTGATAACTGTTGCCTGGGGCACCCATCTGGTTTAGACTGGCAAGGTTTCAAATTTAAACCAAAAAAAAAGAGCAGGCAATGTCACTTAAACACCTGGAAAAGAGAATAGATAAAGCCCTTAAAAAGGGGCAAAAAGACAGCGTAGTTGATCCGGTAAGGCTTGACCGGGACAGCAAGTTCAAGTTTCGCTGCTATCCTGGCGTAAGCTGTTTTACCAAGTGCTGTCGAAACATGAACATAATTCTTACCCCCTATGACATAATAAGGTTGAAACACCGGTTGGGTCTGTCTTCGGATCTTTTTTTAAGGCTTTACACCGAACCTGAGCTTTTGGGCATAACCAGGATACCCGTTGCACGTCTCAAGATGCTTGAGGATGAAGGGGGAAGATGTCCATTTGTGACAAAAGACGGATGCCAAGTCTATACAGACAGGCCTGTTTGTTGCCGCTATTATCCTGTGGGCCTTGCCAGTCTCCGTCAGCAGGAAAAGCATGCAGGTGAGGAAGAGGAATTTTTCTTCCTTGTAAAGGAGCCTCATTGCAAGGGCTTTAATGAAGAGACAGAGTGGACCATTGAATCATGGAGGGAGGATCAAGGTTCAGACTTCTACGACCGCATGAATCGGGATTGGATGGAACTTCTTCTTAGAAAACGCTCCTTTGGAGAAGAAACCGAAATGCCCCCAAAAGCAAGGGAGCTATTCTTCATGGTTTCAACCAACATGGAGAGGTTCAGGAGCTTTGTTTTTGAAAGCAGATTCCTCGACACCTACAAGGTAGAAGGCAAGGTCCTCAGAAAGATTCTTGATGACGATGTGGAGCTCATGCAGTTTGGCTTTGAATATCTTAAAGTTGCGGTCTTTGGGGCCGATTCAGATGTAATCAAGCTACGTGAAGATATTCTTAATGCTACTGTAAAAAAGATAATAAAACGCAGGAAAAAAAGGCGCAGACGGCTGGAACGCCTTGCCAAGGGGCGTAGATAATACACATAGATAAGATATTGTTAAGTGGAAATTTCTGCCCAAAACATCAGCTTTGGTTACAGAGAGGCAGAATATCCCCTTTTTGAAAAGATAAGTTTTCGCATATCTGGCCCTGGTTTTTATTCACTTTTCGGGTTTTCTGGCTGCGGAAAATCCACTCTTGCCAGAATTATAGCAGGATTTCTGGAGCCTGCGGCTGGTTCTCTTTCCATTACTGGTATCAAAAATATCCTCCTTAGCTACAATACCGAGCGGCTCCCAGGCTGGTTCAGTGTTGGTGAACACCTTGCCCAGGTGGTCTCTCCCAGGTCTTCAAGGGGGGAGTTGGACTATTTCATTAGTGAATTCGGCCTTTCAAATTACGTTCACAAGAAGTTTTTCAGGCTTTCCATGGGGCAAAAAAACAGGGCGAATCTTATCAGGTACCTGGTTCAGGACTTTGACATGCTTATTTGTGACGAGGTACTTGCAAATGTTGACGAGCCATCAAGAAATCACATTCTTGCCGTAATAAAAGAGAATTTTGGGAAAGACAGGGTTTTATTTTACATATCACATAATGTAGAGGAGGTGTGTCTCTTTTCCAAAAAAATTTTTGTTGTTCCGGCTTCTGATGTAACAAGGGGAAGGCTTGTGGAAATTGAGGGCCTTGATGCAACAAAAAAACACAAAGAAGATCACGGAAACGAAAAAACCCTTCAAACAACGATTTTGAAAGTGCTCAAGGCTGCCTCCTCAGCTCATAAACAGGAGGGAGAGTCGTGAGGCTTTTTCAGTTCCTTATGATATTTTTAATTGGTCTTTTGATCCTTGAGGGAGTCAAATATGGAGCTGGCTTTTCAGACTACCTCATTCCCCCTTTAAATGAAATAACAACAATGATTTTCAAAAAATGGCGTAACTTTCTCATGCCTTCCCTCAATACCCTGCTGGTCGCCATAGGAGGCCACTTTCTTGCCATAGTGCTTGCCGCAATTGTGGCATTTACTGCAAGAAGCGGTTCTGTCCTTTCAAATATAGTAAAAACTGCAGCCTATAACCTCCAGGCCTACCCGGTAGTGGCAATAGCGCCCCTTGTCTTCATATTCCTGGGAGATGGCCTGACATCGAGACTCCTGATAGCCACCATCATATGCTACTTTCCCCTGCTTCTTAATTTTTTAGGCGTCTTCTCTGAACCTGTTCTGGACGTTGAGCATTTTTTTAAACAGACTGGCCGTTTGGACAGCATCATGGAGATAAAGATCAGGGTGTTTGAAAACCTGGAAAAGATAGTAACGGTGATAACAGGAAGCGCTACCCTGGCCATGGTTGGGACAATTGTTGCAGAGTTTCTGGCCGCCACCATGGGTATAGGTTATGTGATAAGAAAGGCCCTTTATCAAAACAACCTGGCAGCAATACTTTCTTGTCTTTTATATATTGGGCTTTGTTCCTCTCTTTACCTGTTAGGTCTTGAATGGTTAGGGAAGGTTATAAAGAGACGTCTTATAGCCTGAAAACACCCGGATATTGATCATTTTATCAGGTGGCCTACACGATTCCATCTTATCCTTTTTGTTTCTGTATTCCAGCTGAAATATATGATAAAGGCCTTCCCCTTTACGTCTCTTACAGGCACAAATCCCCAGAACCTGCTGTCAAAGCTTTGGTCCCTGTTGTCTCCCATTACAAAGAGTTTCCCTTCGGGGACCTTTATGGGGCCCATATTGTCCCTGGGACTTACCCCTGCTGGAAGTATATTAGGATCAGTATGCTGTACTCCAGGAGGGTCTTTAACGGGCTTACCATTTACGTACACCTTTTTGTTGACGATTTTTATGGTGTCTCCTCCAACACCAATGACCCTTTTTATGAAGTCCTTGTCCCTTTCAAGGGGAAAAATGAAAACAATTACGTCGCCCCTTTTGGGGTCGCCCATTTTTATCCATGTATCTCTGGTAATGGGGTTTTTAACACCGTATATGAACTTATTTACAAGTATGTGGTCTCCAATAAGCAGGGTCTGAATCATGGAGCCTGAAGGGATCTTAAAGGCCTGGACTATAAAGGTCCGCACGAAAAGCGCAATGATAAGGGCGAAAAATACTGCCTGGGTGTACTCCTTTATGGTGTTCATGTCAGGCGGAAAGCGGAAGGACAAGGGGGATAAGAAAGGCTCTTTTGGTCTGCTCAGTTTCATGACCGTGCTATGTTAGTTCCTGGACATTGGATTGGCAAGGATGAAAGAGGGAACTATACCTTGAGCACGCTCAGGAATGCCTCTTGTGGGATCTCAATCTGCCCCACCTGCTTCATGCGTTTTTTGCCCTCCTTTTGTTTTTCAAGGAGCTTTCGCTTCCTGGTAATATCTCCGCCGTAGCATTTTGCAGTGACATCCTTTCTGAGGGGAGGAATTCTTTCTCTGGCTATTACTTTGCTACCTATTGCAGCCTGAATTACCACCTCAAAAAGCTGCCTTGGTATAATTTTTCTCAGCTTTGAGACCAGGTCTCTTCCCCTGTAATAGGCCTTGTCCTTGTGAACTATTACGGAAAGGGCATCCACTGGTTGCTTGTTAATAAGGATATCCAGCTTCACCAGCTTTGCAGGCCTGTATTCCAGAAAGTCGTAATCAATTGATGCGTATCCGCGGCTTACCGACTTGAGCCTATCGTAAAAATCAAGGACTATCTCATTAAAAGGTAGCTCATATTTTAGAAGCACCCTTTCTGCGGTGAGATATGTCATGTCCTTTTGTTTTCCTCTCTTGTCGTCGCAAAGACTCATTACAGGCCCAACAAACTCCTTAGGCACATATATCTCCATCTCCACGTATGGTTCAGAGATTGTCTTAATCTTGCCGGGATCAGGCATTTGGGCAGGGTTGTGTATGGTGATTTCCTCACCTGATGTAAGCTCTACTTTGTAGGCTACTGCAGGAGCGGTAGTTATTAAGGTGAGCTCAAACTCCCTTTCAAGCCTTTCCTGTACGATATCCATGTGAAGAAGCCCAAGAAATCCGCAGCGAAACCCAAACCCAAGGGCTGTGGAGCTTTCTGGCTCATAGGTAAAGGCAGGGTCATTAAGCCAAAGCTTTTCAACCGCCTCCTTTAGCTGGTCATATTGCCCAGTATCTACTGGATAAAGTCCGCAAAAGACCATGGGCTTAACCGGTTTAAAACCTGGAAGTGGCTCCTTTGCAGGCCGCTTAACCTCTGTGAGTGTATCTCCAATCTGGGTGTCTCTTACATTTTTTATTCCTGCAACTACAAATCCCACCTCGCCTGGACCAAGAGCATCAACGTCTATACTTTGGGGTGCAAACACACCGATTCTAAGCGCCTCGTATTTTTTCCCATTTGACATCATCATTAGCTGAGTGCCCTTTTTGATGGTGCCCTCTACAACACGCACCAGGACTATGGCGCCCTGATATGGATCAAACCATGAATCAAAAATCAGGGCCTTAAGGGGGGCCTCGGGGTGCCCTTTGGGTGGGGGTATTTTGTTGACAATGGCCTCCAAAACCTCTTTAGTCCCGATACCTTCTTTGGCGCTTACCAAAATGGCGTCCGAGGCATCGAGCCCGATAATGTCTTCTATTTGTTGAATTACCGAATCCGGATCAGCGCTGGGCAGATCTATCTTGTTCAAGACAGGTATGATCTCCAGATCATTTTCCAGGGCCAGATAGACATTTGCCAGGGTCTGGGCTTCCACACCCTGGGTTGCGTCAATAACCAGCAAGGCTCCTTCACAGGCTGCCAGGCTTCTTGACACCTCGTAAGAAAAATCGACATGGCCTGGTGTATCTATCAGGTTTAAAAGATATCGGTTTCCATCCTTAGCATCATAGAAAAGACGGGCTGTTTGGGCCTTTATTGTGATGCCCCTTTCCCTCTCTATGTCCATTTGGTCCAGGAATTGCTTTTTCATTTCCCTGGCAGTCACACTGCCGGTGAATTCCAGGATTCTATCGGCCAGGGTGGATTTTCCGTGGTCAATGTGGGCAATGATAGAAAAATTTCTTATGCGATGGATATCAATTTTCATAATTTTTTTAGTTCTTTTTAGGCAATTGAATGTTTTAAAACCCAGCAGAAATTACGGCTGTAATGATAACTATCAAATTTTTTTAAACAAGTCTCTCAAAGTACTTTAGAAAAAAAATATTGATGCCGAACACGATAATAACATGAAAAAAATGGGGAGATTTTTTGAAGGATCATGAAAAAATTAAATTTACCAGGTCTATTCAAGAAAAAACCGCAGCCAACTCTTGGTGTGGATTTGGGTTCCCATACTATAAAGATAGTAGAATTTTCTCAGAACGGTGACAGCAGGCAGGTAAAGAAGGTGGGGAGGGCACTTCTTCCCCAGGGTGCCATAGTTGACGGTTCAATTAAGGAGCATGATACCGTTCTAGAGGCGCTTCAAGGCTTGGTATCGGACCTCCAGCCTTCTTTAAAAAGGGCCTCCACCTCCATTTCCGGTTACTCGGTAATTGTCAAGAGAATCCATGTACCGTACATGACAGAGAGGGAAATAGAGGAAAACCTTATAATAGAGTCAGAAAAGTACGTTCCCTTCGAGATTTCAGACGTATACATAGATTTCAGCATCCTCAAAACCTATGAAGAAGACAATGGTGGCAGTGATATTTTTCTCGTTGCTGCCAAAAAAGAGATCGTTGACCAATATGCAAACCTCTTAGAAGGAGTTGGGCTCACTCCATCAGTAATCGATGTTGATGCATTCACCCTTGTAAATGCCTTTGAACTTGCCTTTGGAAAGGTCGAAGAACCGGCAGTTTTGATAGACATAGGGGCCAGCAAGACCAACTTGAACGTTGTCAAGAAAGGGATGCCTATTTTTATCAGGGACATGACCATGGGAGGCGAGCAGCTTACAGAGGCCATCCAGGAGGCCACCGGATTAAACAGGGAGGATGCAGAGGCAGTAAAAATAGGAGGTACAAAGGATAAAGTCCTTGCAAGGGAGATCGCCAATGCTGTGCAAGAGATGACCGGTCTCTGGAGTAATGAGATAAAAAAGGCAATCAGCTTCTTCAAGTCGACTGCTGCACCTGATGAGTTTCCAACCTGTGTGTTTTTAAGCGGAGGAACATCGCTGATGTCCGGCATGGAAGAATTTTTCAGCAATACATTGGGTCTCGAGACCAGAAGGCTTAATGCCTTTACGGGTAAAAAGGTAGATAAAAATATTGATGAAAAATACCTGGCTAGCGTTTCTCCCCAGATGGCTATTGCCAGTGGATTGGCCATAAGGAGTGCAGAGTAGTGATTTCTATAAATCTTTTACCTGTCAGGGAATGGAAGAAAAGGGAAGCGGTAAGACAACAGGTCTCTGTATTTTTTCTCTCTTTTGTCTTGCTAATTGTCGGCCTGTTGGCACTGGGCTTTGGAATTCAAGGGAAGGTATCTGCCCAAAGAAAGGAGCTTAAAAGGCTAGAGGCAAGAAAGGCCCAGCTTGCATACGTTAACAAGAAAATAACTCTTGCCAAAAGGAAAAGCAAAGAGATCGAAGCAAAATTCAATGCCATTGAAAAGCTTCAAAAAGGCAGGACAAGGACTGTAAAGATATTGGATGAGATCGTTACTTGTTTACCCATAGACCGGTTATGGCTGAAAAATCTTGAGCTCGAGGGAGGGCATTTGAAGCTTTCAGGGATAGCCCTGGACAACCATACGGTTGCCCTGTTCATGAGAAGGCTTGATGCCTCACCGTCCACCAGGAAGGTGAAGCTTGTTAACACCAGAAGGCAGAAGATTAAAGGTCACGACCTGATGCAGTTTGACCTCGAGGCGGATCTAGTCCTTTAAAAAAGTATCTAATCGCAGGTAGATGCCATGTCGTTAAAAAATACATTTCAGATAAAGATTCCATCCACCCTCTTTGACACGGTTTACACCATGCCCATGTGGCAAAAGGTCATGATATTCATCCTTTCCTGGCTTTTGCCAATAGCCCTGTTTTGGTACCTGTTTTTGTCGGCCAGGATAGGAGAAATGGATTCCATTTCCACAAAGATTCCGCGCCTCAGACAGGAAATCGCAATCCTTGAACAGAAAAGCAAGCAGATACCAAAGCTTGAAAAAGAACTCAAGGAGATGGAAGGGATACTTAAACAGGCCTTGAGGCTGCTTCCTGAGAAAGAGGATATTCCCTCTGTGCTCACGGAGATTTCGTCACTGGGGAATGAGGCACGTCTTGAGTTTCAGGCCTTTAAACCAGGACCCGAAAAGATAAACAAATTTTACGCAGCCATTCCGGTATCCTTGGAGCTTGAGGGGCCATTTCACAATACGGTGGTTTTTTTCGATAGGATAAGCAGAATGGCACGAATCGTCCACATAGAAGATGTAAGCATGGGAGAGGCAAAGGAAAGCTCTCAGATATGGAGCCAGGCTGTTAACAAAGAGTCCAAGGGCGGAGGTCATTCGTCTGATAGTAGCAGCGCCAAATCCGCCAATCATGGAGGTAAGGGTGTCATTCAAAGGGGAAGTAACTGGGTTATACACACTAAGTGTAATGCAGTTACCTATAGATTCCTGACACCTGAAGAACAAAAGAAGGTAAATGAAAAAGGCAAAAAGAAAAAAAGAAAATGATGATCATGAAAATCCTTAAAAATTTCCATGCAAGGTTTCTAAGTCTCTTTGCTTCAAAGGTACTTTTATCCTTCTTCATTGGGATGGCAATGGTTGGAGGCCCCTTGTCCAACGTGACTTTGGCCAAAAAGAAGATTGGTCTGAAACAAGGTGTTGAAGCCTCTAACAAGAAGATTGCAAACAAGATTGAGGAATACAAAAAAAGGCTGGAAAGTCTCCTGTCACCAATAGATTACCATTATGTTGCCGCTGGTAAGCCGGATCCATTCAAGCCATTTTTGAGAACTGAGATGGGTAAGGGTCCCTCCACGAAGTCAAACAAAGTGGCAAAAAAACCTGACAGGTGCGAAACAGCCCTTGAGTGCATGGATGTCGGGCAGCTTACCCTTGTAGGTATTGTGCTTGAACCAAATGGTAAGGCTCTGGCCATGGCCCAAGACGCCTCGGGTATCGGCTACACGTTAGGTCTGGGGACGCGGATAGGGTACAACCAGGGTCAGGTGGTAGCCATTACACGGGACAGGGTCGTTGTAAAGGAAAAGGTAGAGGACCTTAGGGGAAAGCCAACTTACAGGGAGAGAATTCTATATCTCCATCCGGAGGAAGGTGATGAATCCAGTTAATAAAAGAACATTTTGTTGGACCATTTTCTTCATAGCCATTGTATTTGTATTGGCCTGTGGAGGTGTGCCAGGTTTTAAGGCAGTATCATGGGCAGAAAAGCCCAAGGCCGATGTAGATTACTGGCTAAAGGAGCTTAAAGACCGTCAGCACCACACCATGAAGGTGGCCTCTGTCAAAAACGGAACACAAATTATTGCTACTGATGATGGTTTACCAAAAACCAAGATGGTGGCAAAGGCCAAGAATAAGGCTCACAAGGGACCCAAAAAGATCAGCGTAGATTTTTATAAGGTTGATCTTCATAACGTCTTCAGGTTGCTCGGACAGGTCAGTGGGAAAAATGTGGTGGTCGATGAAGGCGTGAAGGGAACCCTTACTCTGGCACTTGACAACGTTCCATGGACCTTTGTTCTGGAGGTAATAAAGAATCTCAAGGGACTTGAAAGCATAGAGAAAAATAACACCATAATGATCTATCCGAAGAAAAAGTCTGTAGAGTGGGCAGGTGAACCTTCTGCTTCCGGAACCCTTGAGACCATGCCGGGAAGCGTAGAGGTTTCTGATATTAAGTCCCGCCAGAGAAGACTTACGGTAGAAAATAAGAAAAAGTCTAAAACACCCCTTAAGCAAATCATGAAGGCTGAAAAGCTCATCAAAAAGGCAGCCTCACAGGAGAAACATGGCAATATCATAGGGGCTTACCAGTCACTGAAGAAGGCCGCAGAGCTTTGGCCAGACAACTTAAGGCTTCTGGACAAACTGGCAGCCCTGGCGCTTCAACGAAATGACAATCTTGCTGCCTTCAATTATGCAAAAAGGGCCCTTAAGCTTGAAAAGAAAGATGCCGAGGCAGCTGCGATTGCTGCTATTGCTCTGGACAGAATGGATAGGCCGGAGGATGCCCGTGAATATTTCGAACTTGCAATGAATATCAAGCCCACTAAGGACATTTTGTGGAACTATGCAGTCTTTTCTTTCTCTCAGGGAAACTACAGACAGGCCTTGAGGCTCATTAACCGCATTGAGGCAAACTACAGTATCACTCCAGATATGCTCATGCTGAAGGCCCAGTGCTATGAATATCTGTCAAAGATTCCACAGGCAGTTGCAGAGTACAGATCGCTTCTTTCTTCTGGGGAAAATGTTCCAACAGAAATGATTCG
>Ga0256832_1003957_pt1 | contig 10041 bp, 8 predicted proteins | sample 134614metaG_FD_190534 | JGI IMG/M metagenome (GOLD analysis project Ga0256832, IMG submission 190534) | Hydrothermal vent microbial communities from Lau Basin, Pacific Ocean - 134-614 | ecosystem: Environmental > Aquatic > Marine > Hydrothermal vents | place: Pacific Ocean: Lau Basin | collected...
CGGGCTTTATGTCCACTGGCCCTACTGCCAGGCCAAATGCCCTTATTGTGATTTCAATTCCCATGTCGCAGCCGAGATCGATCAGGAGTCCTGGGCCGAGGCATATGTAGGCGAGATCGACAGAATCGCCCGGGCAACAGGGCCCCGGCTTCTGAATTCGATATTTTTCGGCGGCGGCACGCCGAGTTTGATGGATCCCGAGCTTGTTTCCACCACCATCAATGCCGCCGCCCAGGCCTGGCCTTTTGCCAATGATTGCGAAATCACGCTCGAGGCCAACCCCACATCGTCCGAGGCGGGGCGGTTCCGGGCCTATTGCGATGCGGGCGTCAACCGCCTTTCGCTGGGCGTCCAGGCGCTTCGTGATGGCGATCTGCGCCGCCTCGGACGGTTGCACGATTCGCGCGAAGCTCTCGCCGCCTATGAGATGGCACGATCGATTTTCGATCGCGTGAGCTTTGATCTGATCTATGCGAGGCAGGGCCAGAGCCTCGCTTCTTGGGAGGCCGAGCTTGGCGAGGCGCTCTCCCTCAATCCCGATCACCTCTCGCTCTATCAGTTGACCATAGAGCCAAACACCGCCTTCGGCGCCCTTGCCCGGCGCGGCAAGCTCTCCGATCTGCCCGACGAGGATCTTGCGGCCGATATGTATGAAATCACCCAGGAGCTTTGCCACAATGCCGGGCTCCCGGCATATGAGATATCAAACCATGCGAGGCCCGGCGAAGAATCCCGGCATAACATGATCTATTGGCGCTATGGCGATTATGCCGGCATCGGGCCGGGTGCGCATGGCAGGCTGACCCTGAACCGGCAGAAACAGGCAACCGTTGCCATCGCACAGCCCGATCATTGGCTGAGAGCCGCCCTGAAAAGGGAGGCGCCGGAGAAACCCGCCTGCCCACTTTCACCCGAAGAACAGGCCACGGAATACCTTATGATGGGGCTGAGGTTGACGGAAGGTATCAGTTTATCAAGGTTTCATAAACTTTCCCGAGGCCGCATCTCGCTAAGCGGCCTGAACAGGCTTCAGGAGCAGGGCCTCGTTTCGGTGTGCGATGACAGCCTGCGCGCAACCGCGAAAGGAAGGCCTCTGCTGAATGCGATCCTGCGCGAAATCCAATCGCCCTGATACACAGATGATCTGGCCCGTTCCGCGCAGGGCCTAGCGGTTAGCCGAAAGCAGGCGGCAAAGATCGTCGAGCTCTTCGAGCGTCTTGTAGGAAATGGTGACGCTTCCGCTTTCACCGTCCGGCCGATGATTGATTGAGACCTTCATGCCGAGATTGGCGGAAAGATCCGCCTCAAGCGCACGGGTATCGGCATCCTTCTCCACCGATTCCCTTTGCGGCTTCTTACGATCCTCCTTCGGCCTCTTCACCAGGCGCTCGGTTTCACGCACCGAAAGCCCCTTGCGGATCACCTCGCGCGCAATCTCGGCCGGATCCTCCGCCGTAACAAGCGCGCGGGCATGCCCGGCGGTGAGGCGGCCTTCCCGAAGATACCTCTGCACCTCCTCCGGCAGATTGAGCAGGCGCAAGAGATTTGCGATATGGCTTCGGCTCTTGCCCAGCGCCTCGGCCAGTTTTTCCTGGGTATGCCCGAACGTCTCCATCAGCTGACGATATCCGCTTGCCTCTTCCACGGGATTGAGATCCGCACGCTGTATATTCTCGATGATCGCAATTTCCAGCACTTCCGCATCGCTGTAATCGCGAATGATGGCGGGCACCTCATGCAATTGCGCCATCTGCGCCGCCCGCCAGCGCCTCTCCCCCGCGACGATCTCATAACCACCTGATTTATCAGGTTTTTCACGGACGATCAGGGGCTGAATGATCCCTTTTTCCCGGATCGAATCCGCCAGTTCTCGCAGATCGTCCTGATCAAAATCACGCCGGGGCTGATCGGGGTTGGGCGTGATCTTCTCGATCGGGATGAGCCTTTCGGCCGGGCGCGCCGGCGCATCTTCATAACCCTGCTTGGACGGGCTGACATCCGCCATGAGGGCCGAAAGCCCGCGCCCCAAACCACGCCTTTCCGGCTTCTTGTCAGCCATTTGCGGCCTCCCTTTCTCTCAATTTGCGATTGTTCCGCTCCGCCAACTCCCTTGCCAGTGCCCGATAGGCCTTGCTCCCCTTCGAGTTTGGATCATATTCGAGCACGGGCATCCCGAATGAAGGTGCCTCGCTCACGCGCACGTTCCTCGGTATGACCGTCCTGAACACAAGATCCCCGAGATTCTCCCGTGCATCAGCCTCGACCTGGCGCGAAAGCCGGTTTCGGCTGTCATACATCGTGAGCACGATGCCTTCATAGCGAAGGTTTCGCCCCGCGGCCCGGGCAACATCCCGCTTGGTCAGCATGAGCTGAGAAAGCCCCTCCAGAGCGAAAAACTCGCTTTGCAATGGCACAAGCAGGGAATCCGCGGCGACCATGGCATTGATCGTGAGAAGATTGAGAGAGGGCGGGCAATCGATCAGGATGAAATCCGGGTCAACCTCCCTCACTGACGGCTGACGCAAGGCATCGTGCAGAAGAAAGCTTCTCTTCTTGCTGGCCATCAGCTCAGCATCCGCAGAGCTCAGATCCGTGGTGGCCGGCACGATATGAAGGCGCTCCGTCCCGGTTTCCCTGATGATATCCTTCAGGTCCGCTTCTCCGACAAGCAGATCGTAAACATTCAGATCCCGCTCTTCCGGCTCAATTCCCAGTCCGGTAGAGGCATTGCCCTGGGGATCAAGATCAACGAGAAGAACACGGAAACCTTCCTGCGCGAGGGCGGCGCCAAGATTGATTGTTGTCGTGGTCTTGCCAACCCCCCCTTTCTGGTTTGCTATGGCGATGATTTTAGGGCCTCTGCGCCCTGCAGGGTCAGGCATTCCGTATATCTCCAAGCTTCAGGATGGCGGCGGAAGGATCCGTCACGCTCGGAAACTTTTCCAGATCGAATCGCCATAAGGCAAGGGCTGTTTCGATTTCATTTTCCACATTCGCACCTTTCGGCAATATCGCAACACCGCGCGGCGCAAGATGGCGTGCGGCAAGGCCAACAAGCGTTTCCAATGGTGCCAAAGCTCTCGCTGTAACGACATCGGCCGCAAAAGGCGGGATATCCTCGGCCCTTTGATCGAATACGCTGAAATCAGCCCCCGTTTGGCGCGCAACAGTACGCAAGAACGCAGCCTTTCTCTTATCACTCTCGACAAGATAATGTTTTGCATCGGGGCGTTTTTCCTTGTTAACGATAGCCAGCACCGCCCCGGGGAACCCGCCGCCGCTGCCGATATCAACCCATAATCTGGCATTTTTCGGCGCAATGTCAGATATTTGCGCTGAATCCGCAAAATGTCGCGCCCAGGCATCTCCCAAGGTGCCCCGGGCAACGAGGTTGATTTTCGGATTCCATTTCTTCAGGAGATTTTCATAAATCTGCAAGCGATCGATTGTTTCACGTGAAACATCGAAAACCTCCGCGAATTCCTCGGGGCTTGAAATCTTCATCCTGCCTTATGCCGCTTTTCCATTTGGCGAAGCCTGCCAAGTATAAGCGTCAATGCGGCAGGCGTCATACCCTCGATCCGGCTGGCCTGCCCAAGGGTAGTCGGCCGCACCTTTTCGAGTTTCAGGCGGAGCTCGTTCGAGAGCCCGCTCAAGGATCGGTAATTGAAATCACCAGGTATTTCGTGCGATTCATCTCGCGCCAAAGCCTCTATATCCCGCTGTTGGCGCTTGATATAATTGGAATATATGGCTTCCCTCTCGATTTGCCGCGCTATATCTGGTGGTGTATCGTGCAATTCGGGCATCAATCTCGCCAGATTTTCAAAGCCAATCCCGGGCAGAGAAAGAACAGCCATGCCGTCGCGCCTGCCGCCGTCCTGGCGGATCCTGATACCTTGTTCTTGCAATTGGCGCGGGGTGAGGCTCGCCTCATCCAATACGCGCCTCACTTTCTGCAACACATCCATTTTCCGTTCAAATTTGCGCCTCCGCTGAGTGCCAACACATCCAAGATCTATGCCTTTCGGTGTGAGGCGCTGGTCAGCATTATCCGCGCGAAGGCTGAGGCGGAATTCGGCACGCGAGGTGAACATCCTGTAGGGTTCGCTGACGCCTCGTGTGGTCAGATCATCAATCATCACGCCAATATAGGATTCCGACCTGCTGAAAAGGATCGGATCGCCCCCATTGGCAGAGCGCGCAGCATTCAGCCCCGCAACAAGCCCTTGCGCTGCGGCCTCCTCATAGCCTGTGGTGCCATTGATCTGCCCGGCAAGGTACAGGCCGGAAACGTCCTTCACTTCGAGTGTCTGCCTGAGTGCTCTGGGATCGATATAATCATATTCGATCGCGTAACCTGGCTGAAGGATAACGGCATTCTCGAGGCCCCTGATCGAGTGGACGTATTTTTCCTGGATCTCGGCGGGAAGAGATGTGGAAATGCCGTTTGGATAAACAGTATCATCATCAAGCCCTTCAGGTTCAAGGAAAATCTGGTGTGAGGTCTTGTCCGCGAACCGCACGATCTTGTCTTCTATGGAAGGGCAATACCGCGGGCCGATCCCCTCGATCATACCGCCATACATTGCAGACGATGCAAGATTGGCCCTGATGATCTCGTGGGTCTTTTCGTTCGTGTGCGTAATGCCGCATGATATCTGGCGAACGAATGGTTCCCTGTGAAGAAAGGAAAACATCGTCGGCTCGTCATCCCCCGCCTGTGCCTCAAGTATCCCCCAGTTTATCGAGCGGCCGGCAAGGCGTGGCGGTGTCCCTGTTTTAAGGCGCCCAACAGTAAAGCCCATGTCTTCTATCTGCTCCGCAAGGCGGATTGCCGGCTTGTCGCCCATCCGTCCGCCCGGCAGCGATTTGTTGCCAATGTGTATGATCCCGCGAAGAAATGTGCCTGTGGTAAGAATGACCGCCCCGGCGAAGATCTCCGAACTATCGGAGAGCCGAACCCCAGTAACGGCCGACCCTTCAATCAACAGTTCCGATACTTCGGATTCGATGATCTGGAGGTTTTCCCGGCTTGTCATCTCCTCCTGCATCGTAGCTCTGTATATAGAGCGATCTGCCTGGGCGCGTGGGCCCTGAACGGCCGGCCCCTTCGTCCGGTTCAGAAGCCGGAACTGGATGCCGGCACGATCGGCAACGCGGCCCATGATGCCATCCAGCGCGTCAATCTCACGGACAAGATGGCCCTTGCCCAATCCCCCGATGGCAGGATTGCAGGACATCACGCCGATAGCGTCACGCGAAAGCGTAATGAGGGCCGTGCGCGCTCCCACCCGTGCTGCTGCATGAGCCGCCTCACAGCCGGCATGACCGCCGCCGACAACAATGACATCAAAATTGCGATGTTTCACGTGAAACATTCCTCACTTGCCCATGCAGAAACTGCTGAAGATCTCATCCAGCAAGTGTTCTACATTTACACGCCCGACGATGGATTCAAGGCTCCTTATAGCAGATCGAACCGATTCTGCGGCGATTTCGATATCCTGCCTCTCATCGGAAAGAAGAGAGAACGCCTCACTTAGATATTTCACTGATTCATCAATAGCTTGCTTGTGGCGTTGTCGTGTGGCCGTTGCTGCGCCCCGTGTTCTTTTCTGAAGAATTTTTATGATGCGCTCCGTGAGATCCCCGATCCCCTCGCCCGTAAGACCGGAAACGGCTAGCCCTTCGGCAGGCCGGAGATCCGATTTTGCACGTACGACCAAATCCCCGTCTTCGGGATCGATGGGCAGAGTATCGTTTTCATCCTCAACGAGAAAAACTCTAAGGTCAGCTCTCTCGGCGCGCTTCATTGCCAATTCCACACCGAGCTTCTCTATCTGATCCTCGGTGTCCCGCAGGCCGGCAGTATCGAGAAAGGTTACCGGAAGCCCCTTCAGATCCATCCGCACCTCGATGACATCGCGCGTCGTCCCGGCGATTTCGGATGTGATCGCCGCTTCACGCCCGGCAAGGGCATTCAGAAGTGTGGATTTGCCGACGTTCGGCGGACCGATAATGGCAACCTCGAAGCCTTCCCGGATACGCTCGGCCACAGCCACACCCTCCGCCTCACGGGCAAGCTCGGCCGTAGTTTTTTCCAGGATGGAAAGGGCCTCCGAAATCACGCCCTCGGGAAGCTCTTCATCTGCGAAATCAATCGTCGCCTCGATCAGCGCCGCTGCACGGATCAGTCGCTCACGCCAGGCATCGGCCTTTCGGCCAAGCTCTCCCGAAAACACGCGTTGGGCCTGCCGCCTTTGTGCTTCCGTTTCGGCTTCAAGAAGATCGGCAAGCCCCTCGACCTGTGCCAGATCCAGACAGCCATTATCGAGCGCTCTGCGCGTGAATTCCCCTGGCTCTGCATGCCGGAGCCCTTCAATCCTGCCTAGCTGATCAAGCACCGCCCGCGTGATCGCCGGGCTCCCGTGAAGATGAAGCTCCGCGCTTTCCTCGCCGGTGAAACTCTTCCCTTTCTCGAAGGTCAGAACGAGCGCTTCGTCGATCACGTCACCTGAGGCATCGCGGATCTTGCGCAATCCCGCAAGGCGCCAGGGCGGGGGCTTGATGCCGAGCTCCTTCAGGGCGCGGATCGCCTTCGGCCCGGAAATCCGCAACACGGAAATTCCGGCTTTTCCCGGCGCCGTCGCAATGGCGAAGATTGTATCCATATCGTTCTAACTCATTGTTATACAACAATAAGTTACGCATTCATCGAATCGAAGAACTCTTCGTTCGTTTTCGTCTGCTTCAGTTTGGAAAGCAGGAATTCGATCGCGTCCGTGGTGCCCATCGGGTTGAGGATGCGCCGCAGGACATATGTCTTCTGCAGATGCGCCTTGTCCACGAGCAGTTCTTCCTTGCGGGTGCCGGATTTCAGGATGTCGATCGCCGGGAAGATACGCTTGTCGGCAATCTTGCGATCCAGAACAATCTCGCTGTTGCCGGTGCCCTTGAACTCTTCGAAGATCACCTCGTCCATGCGGCTGCCGGTATCGATCAGGGCGGTGGCAATGATGGTGAGCGAGCCCCCTTCCTCGATATTGCGCGCCGCCCCGAAGAAGCGCTTGGGGCGCTGCAGCGCGTTGGCATCAACCCCACCTGTGAGCACCTTGCCCGAAGAGGGAACGACCGTGTTATAGGCCCGCCCGAGACGGGTAATGGAATCAAGAAGGATCACCACATCGCGCTTGTGCTCAACAAGCCGCTTGGCCTTTTCGATCACCATTTCCGCCACGGCCACATGGCGGGTGGCCGGCTCGTCGAAAGTGGAGGAAATGACCTCCCCCTTCACGCTGCGCTTCATGTCGGTGACTTCCTCGGGCCGCTCATCGATCAGAAGCACGATCAGATAGACCTCGGGGTGATTCTTCTCGATCGAATGCGCGATGTTCTGCAAAAGCACCGTCTTGCCGGTCCGCGGGGGCGCCACGATCAACGAACGCTGGCCCTTGCCGATCGGCGCCACGAGATCGATGATCCGGGCAGAGCGATCCTTCACCGTCGGATCGTCCAGCTCGAGCTTGAAACGCTCCTGGGGATACAGCGGCGTGAGGTTGTCGAAATTGATCTTGTGCCGGGCTTTCTCGGGATCCTCGAAATTGATCTGCGAAACCTTCGTCAGGGCAAAATAGCGCTCGTTCTCGCGCGGGGCTTGGATCACGCCCTCGATCGTATCGCCGGTGCGAAGCGAGAATTTCTTGATCATGTCCGGCGAAACATAGATATCATCCGGGCCCGGCAGGTAATTCGCTTCCGGCGAACGCAGGAATCCGAATCCATCCTGCAAAACTTCCAGAACGCCATCGCCGGAAATTTCCCATCCCTCTTCGGCACGCTCCTTGAGGATGGCGAACATGATATCGCCCTTGCGCATGGTCGAAGCGTTCTCGATCCCGAGATCTTCGGCCATGGAAAGCAATTCCTTGGGGGATTTTGCCTTGAGATCGGCAAGGTTCAGGCGCTGTTCTGTCATTGAGGTATCCTGCGGGCTGGCCGCGTGTCTGGTATTTTCATGGAAAAGATCGGAGCCGGACGGCCCTTCCCGCCTTATTTAGGTGGGCAGGAGAGGTGAGTCAATCACCATGCGACGATCATCAGAATTTCAGAACCACCGAAAACACGATCAGAAGCATGAGGATCGTCGGCACCTCGTTCATCATCCGGTAATCGCGCCCGGAAAGTGTGTTTCTCAGCTCCTTGAAATCACGGTGCCGCCGTGAAAGCCAGAAGTGAAATACCGTCATCCCGATGACGGACGCGCCCTTGATCCAGGGCCAGACCTGCGACCAATCGACAATTCCGGGCGTTGCCACCAGCATCAGGCCGAAAATCCAGCTGGCGATCATGGCCGGGGTCATGATCACCTTCAGAAGCTTGTGCTCCATTTTCAGAAATAGGGAATATGTATCGCTTTCGGGCATGACGGATTCAACGTGATAGACGAAAAGCCTCGGCAGATAGAAAAGCCCAGCCATCCATGAGATCACGGAAACGATATGGAGAGATTTGATCCAAGGGTAAAGATCAGGGAGGAGTTCCGACATGATTTCCCGCCTTCCGGTTTCGGACTCTTCTATTCAAGTATATTGAAAAAGGAAATGTTGTTGTTGTGTGCCGGATTTCCGGGGATTATTGTTTTATTCATGAGTTATCCAAAGTGAACATAAACTTGTCCACACCCTGTGGATAACGAGGATGGAATTAACAAAATCAACCATCACTGGTGCTTGATCATGAACATCAGTGTATAATTCTCGGGATAACCAAGGATAAACCGAAATGTCCCCGGTTCCTTTCTTTTCCTTGTCAACTGTAGAAAAGAAGAAGGTGACATCCATGAGCCGCTACGTTTATCAACACACCCGGGCATGACGGGCGAAAGGCATAATTTCATCCCGCTTGTTCAGCGGTCTTTTCCCACAGGGTAATGCACATGAACTCACCGATCATTCTGGCTTCCGCATCGCGGATCCGTGCCGATCTTCTCAGAAATGCCGGCGTGAATTTTCGTGCCGTTCCGGCGCGTATTGATGAGGAAGAGCTGCGCCATGCGCTTGAGGCAGAAGGCGCCGGGGCCCATGATCTGGCAGATGCACTGGCCGAGGCCAAGGCGCGAAAGATCTCCGGGAAATTTCCTGATTCTCTTGTTATCGGTTGCGATCAGGTGCTCGCATTTCGTGGTGAAACCGTGGCTAAAAGCGAGACGAAGGAAGAAGCCATCGCCCTGCTCAAACGCCTTCGTGGCCAGGCACACCAGCTTCTGAGCGCTGCCGTTGTCTATCACCAGGGCGAGGCGCAATGGCGGCATGTTGGCGTGGTGCGGATGCACATGCGGGATTTTTCGGATGAATATCTTCATGATTACATCGAAAGAAACTGGAATAGTATTCGCGAAGCGGTAGGATGCTACAAGCTGGAAGAGGAAGGTGTGCGGCTGTTTCGGGAGGTGAATGGAGATTATTTCAGCGTGCTCGGATTACCGCTTCTGCCGCTTCTGGATTTTCTGGCTGTCCGGGGAGTGATTGAATCATGAGCAGCGTGAAAATACCGCTTGCCGGTGTGATCGGCTCGCCGATCGGGCACAGCAGATCGCCCGCGCTGCACGGCCATTGGCTGAAAACTTACGGGATCAAGGGCCATTACATCCCGATGGAGATCGCTCATCAGGATCTTGCCGAGGTGCTCAAGACATTGCCGAAGATGGGTTTCGTCGGGGTAAACGTCACCATCCCCCACAAGGAAGCGGTGCTTGAGCTGGCCGATCAGGTAACGGATCGCGCGGCTCTGATAGGCTCGGCAAATACCCTGATCTTTCGTGAAGATGGCAGCATTCATGCGGATAACACGGATGGTTACGGTTTCCTGCAAAATCTGCATCAGAATCTCCCGGATTGGGATCCAAAGGCAGGCCCGGCAGCGGTGATCGGTGCCGGCGGGGCGGCGCGTGCCGTGATCGCCTCGCTGATCGAGGCAGGTGTCAGCGAGATCCGCCTCACCAACCGTACCCGCGCCAGGGCCGAGGCGCTGCGCTCGGAT
>Ga0256832_1003958_pt1 | contig 10035 bp, 10 predicted proteins | sample 134614metaG_FD_190534 | JGI IMG/M metagenome (GOLD analysis project Ga0256832, IMG submission 190534) | Hydrothermal vent microbial communities from Lau Basin, Pacific Ocean - 134-614 | ecosystem: Environmental > Aquatic > Marine > Hydrothermal vents | place: Pacific Ocean: Lau Basin | collected...
GGGCGCGAGATTGCCGCGGTCAATGGTTTCGATGCCGAGATCCGCGATCGCCGCCTCCAGCCCCGCCACGCGCAGCGCATCGGGCCCCATCATGCAGCCGCGCCGGCGCTTTCCGCTGTCGATGGGGGCGCCGATCAGAAGGCATTTCTTCCTGTCCATCCCGCTCTCCTTCGGTTTCGGAAGGAGTATCGCCTCTGGATCGGACGCTTTCGAGGCGCTATAATGCACATTACGGCAGCAATTTATTCGAAATGAAGGTTAATGATTGCGAAATGGATAAAATCGATCAGAAGCTGATCGCCGCCCTGCGGCGCGATGGCCGGGCCTCGCTTTCCGAGCTTTCGGCGCTTGTCGGGCTGTCGCGCACGGCGGTGCGCGCGCGGCTTTCGCGCCTCGAGGACGAGGGCGAGATCCTCGGCTTCACGGTGGTGCTGAAGAATGATGCGCGCGAGGCGCCGGTGCGTGGGCTGATGATGCTCGCGATCGAAGGCCAGGGCAGCGATCGCATCCGCCGCCAGCTGCTCGGCATCCCCGAGGTGCAGGCGGTGCACGCCACCAACGGGCGGTGGGACATGATCGTGAAAATCGGCACCGAGGATCTCGAATCACTTGATGCCGTGCTGGCCCGCATCCGCCGCATCCCCGGCGTGATCCGCAGCGAAACCAGCCTGCTGCTCGCGACCCGCCGCGCCTCGCGGCTCTGAGCCTGCGGGCGCTTGCCGCCCGGCCCGGCGCGGGATAGCCTTGCGGCAAATGTCCAGCGGAGGGGAGGGGGACCGCCCGCATGCAGAGCAAGACGATCCTGCGCGATCTCGAAGCCGCCGGCATCGGCTTTGCCGCTTCCGTGCCCTGCAAGCAGCTAGCGGGCGTGATCGCCGGGCTCGCGGCCTCGCCCCGCATCCGCCATCTGCCCGCCACGCGCGAGGACGAGGGCATGGGCCTTTGCGCCGGCGCGTATCTCGGCGGCCTGCGCCCGGTGATGGTGATGCAGAACACCGGGCTTGGCGTGAGCGTGAATGTGCTCGCCACCCTGATCCAGTTCTACCGGCTTCCGCTGCCGATGCTGATAAGCTATCGCGGCGAGGTGGGGGAGGCGGTGGCGTGTCAGGCGGAAATGGCCATTCACACCAAGCCCTTGCTGGCCCAGCTTCATGTGCCGACATATCATTTCCATCACCCGCGCGATGTGGCGGAACTGCCGGGCATCCTCGCCCATGCCTTCACCATTTCGAAGCCTGTGGCGGTCTTGATGGACGCGGGCTTCTGGACGGGGGATCAGCCATGACGGCGGAGATGACGCGCGCCGGGGCGCTGGAGATCGTGGCCGATGTGCTGAAACACGAACTGGTGATCTGCAACATCGGCGCGCCCAGCCAGGAGCTTTGCGCGATCGCCGATCGCCCCGGCAATTTCTACATGCTGGGCAGCATGGGCCAGGCGGCGGCGATCGGGCTGGGGCTGGCGCTGGCCCAGCCCCGCCCGGTGCTGGCGATCGAGGGCGATGGGGCGGTGCTCACCAGCCTCGGCACGCTCGCCACCATCGCCAGCAATCCGGCCCCGAACTTCACCCTGCTGATCCTCGACAATGCCAGCTACGGTTCCACCGGCGATCAGCCCACCCATACCGCCGGGCGCACCGATCTTGCGGCCGTTGCCCGCGCCTGCGGGGTGGAAAACGTGGTGGAATGCGCCGGCGCGGGGCTGGCCGGGGCGCTCGCGGCGGCACTGCGCGGGGGCGCGATGACGGTCATCATCTGCAAGATCGCCCCCGGCAATCGCAAGGTGCCGGTGATCGGTATGGATCCGGTCCAGATCCGCTGCCGTTTCATGGATGAGGTTCGCCGCTCAGAAGGCTGATATTTCAGCTTTTCTTCCAGGCGATGAACCAGAAGCCGGCGAGGATCAGCGAGGCGATGGCGTTGTAGCTCGCCATGGAAAGGCCGAACATCTCCCAGGCCACCTCATCGCACATCACCACCGGCGCCTGCATGATCTGATCCAGGAGCTGATCGGTGTTCACCTTGCCGATTCCGCCGCCGCCGGTGCAGCTTGTCGGCCCCTGCCACCAGCCGCGTTCCACGCCGGTGTGGTAGAGGCCGATGCCGGCGGTCGTCAGCGCCGCGATCCCGCCGATCAGCGGCAGGAGCCTGCCCCGCTCCATGGAAAGCGCAAGCACGCCCGCGCCGATCGCCACCGCGTGCGGCCAGCGCTGCCAGAGGCACATTTCGCAGGGCGCAAGCCCGCCGATATACTGGAACGCCAGCGCGCCAAGGAGCAGCGCGGCGGAGCCGAGGGTGGCGAGGAGGAGAGCTGTTTTGCGGGTCATGCTGCTGATATCCCTTACATGTATTTCACGAGGAAGAAACCGCCGATCAATATCACCACGAAGAGGATGAACACCAGCCCGAGGCGGCGCTCGATGAAATCACGAATTGGTGAGCCGAATTTCCACAGGAGCGCGGCAATGACGAAGAAGCGCAGGCCGCGCGCGATCACGCTCGAGATCATGAATACCGTGAGATCAAGCCCCGTCCAGCCCGAGGTGATGGTGATCACCTTGTAGGGGAAGGGGGTGACGCCCGCGATCAGCACCGCCCAGGCGCCGTATTGGTTGAAGCGCTCGGCGAAGGCCTCGGCGGCGTCCGTCTTGCCGTAGAATTCGAGGATAGGGCGGCCGATGGTATCAAACAGCCCGGCGCCGATGTAATAGCCCAGGAGCCCCCCGGCGACGGAAGCCGCCATCGCCACGCCCGCGATCAGGAAGGCGCGCGAGGGGCGGGCGAGGATCATCGGGATCATCAGGATATCGGGCGGGATCGGGAAGAAGGAGCTTTCCGCAAAGGCGACGAAGGCGAGCGCCCAGAGCGCGTGGCGGCTCTCGGCGAGGGAGATCGTCCAGTCATAGAGCTTGCGGATCATGGGCGCGCCTGTTTTCGGGGCTCTTGCCGCAAGTGTGGGCGGGTGGTCAAGGGCTCCGGCGCCGCGCGGGGTTTATCCCGCCCGGCATGTGGCTATACTGACGCAGATTTTTTCATGGTCCGGTTCGAGGGGGTAACGAGATGAGATGGAGAGGGCGGCGCCAGAGCCGCAATATCGAGGATCGCCGCAGCCTGCGCGGTGGCGGCATGAAGATCGGCGGCATCGGCGCGCTTCTGGTGATCGTCATCGGCCTTTTCCTCGGGGTGGACGTGAGCCCGCTTCTTGATGATCTCGGCACTTCCGGCCCTTCTCCGCGGAGCGGCACGGACGCGCTCAGTGCGGAGGAAAAGGCGGCAGGCGAGTTCGTTGCGGTGACGCTGGCGGATACGGAAGATATCTGGAGCGATATCTTCCGCCGCCAGGTCGGCAAGCCCTACCGGCCGGCAACGCTTGTGCTGTTCAGCGGGGCCACGCGCTCACCCTGCGGCGGGGCGAACATGGCCACCGGCCCCTTCTACTGCCCGCTCGATCGGAAGGTCTATCTCGATACCGCCTTCTTCAGCACTCTGGCGCGGCGCATGGGCGCCAAGGGCGATTTCGCCGCCGCCTATGTGGTGGCGCATGAGATCGGCCATCACGTGCAGGATGAGCTTGGCATCCTTTCAAAGGCCACGGCGATCAGGAAGCGCCTGCCGGAGGCCGAGAGCAATGCGGTTTCGGTGCGTGTCGAGCTGCAGGCCGATTGCTATGCCGGCATCTGGGCGCGCCATGCGCAGGAGAAATTCGCTTCGCTGGAGGCGGGCGACGTGGAAGAGGCGATGAACGCCGCGCGCCGGATCGGCGATGATACGCTGCAGCGCAACGCCGGGCGCCGCCCCATGCCCGACACATTCACCCACGGCACCTCTGCGCAGCGCATGCGCTGGTTTGCCCGCGGATTCGAGAGCGGCGATCTCGCCGAATGCGACACCTTCGGCGCGCGGCAATTGTAGCGTCAGCCGGCGCGCGGCCCGGCGGCTTTCGCCGGGGTGAAGATTTTTCTGGAAAACCGACCGTTCGGTCGGTTATACTGCGCGCGGATGACGCGCACCATACCAAAGCATGGATAAGGAGCCCGGCCAAAGGGGCCACTTGCCAGGATGGGGCGCATCTGCCAGCATCCGGCCTGCATATGCTTGCAAAAGGCCAGCAAACGGGCCGTCAACGGGCCGACAAACGGGAGGAAACGACATGAAATTCACACTCAAGGCAGCACTTGCGGGTGCGCTGGCGCTCGGGCTCGCGGCAGGCGCCGCGATGGGCCAGGAAGTCACCCTGCGCTTTCAGCACTTCATTTCGCCGAAAGGCTCGGTGCCCAAGTTCTTCATGAAGCCCTGGGCGGAGAAGGTGGAGAAGGACAGCGGCGGACGCATCAAGATCGAGATCTATCCGGCGATGCAGCTCGGCGGCAAGCCGCCCGCGCTCTACGATCAGATCCGCGATGGCGTGATCGACGGCGGCTGGGCCATCCCAGCCTACACGCCGGGGCGATTCCCCGAGGCGGAGGCCTTCGAACTGCCGTTCATGACCTCCATGTCGGCCGAGGCCTCCTCGCGCGCGGCCTGGGATTTCACCCAGAAATACCTGAAGGACCGCTTCGGCGACGTGCATCTGATCGCGGTGCATGTGCATGGCCCCGGCGTCATCCACAAGAAGGGGCCGGCGATCCGCAAGGTGGAGGATTTCCAGGGGCTGAAGCTGCGCGGGCCCTCGCGCCAGGCCAACAAGCTTCTCGAGGCGCTCGGCGCAACCCCGGTGGGGATGCCCGTGCCGGCCTTCCCCGAGGCGCTTTCCAAGGGGATCGTCGATGGCGGCGTGATCCCCTGGGAGATCGTGCCGCCCCTCAAGGTGCATGAGCTGGCCGACAGCCACACCGAGATCGGTGGCGATCGCGCGCTTTACAACACCTATTTCATCTGGGCGATGAACAAGGATGCCTATGAGCGCCTGCCCGATGATCTGAAGGCGGTGATCGATGCCAATTCGGGCGTCGAGGCCTCGGCCTGGGCCGGGCGCGCCATGGACGAGGGCGACAAGATCGGCCGCAAGATCGTCGAGGAGCGCGGCAACGAGATCGTGGTGCTCGATGAGGAAAACACCGCCAAGATCCGCGCCATCGGCGAGGATCTGACGAAGGCCTGGATCGAGGAGGTCACCGCCAAGGGGCTGCCCGGCGCCGATATGGTGAAGGACGCCCGCGCGCTGGTGGCGAAATACTCGGATCAGTGATCCCCTGATGCGAAACGGCCCGCGCCGCTCCGGTTTCCTGCGGGCGGCGCGGTGCCTTTCATGGCCACCCGAAAGGACGGAAGCGAGATGACGGTGCTGATCGCCGGAGCCGGGATCGCGGGGCTGACGCTCGCCCTCAGCCTGCAGCGCGCGGGCGTTCCCTTCCGCCTGTTCGAGGCGGTGGGGGCGCTGCGCCCGTTGGGCGTCGGCATCAATCTCCAGCCCCATGCGGTGCGCGAGCTTCACGATCTTGGGCTGGCGGAGGATCTCGATCGGATCGGGCTGCGCACCCGCGAGGTCGTTTATTTCAGCCCGCAGGGCCGAGAGATCTGGCGCGAGCCGCGCGGGCGCGCGGCGGGCTATCGCTGGCCGCAGTATTCGATCCACCGGGGCGCATTGCAGATGCTGCTTCTCGAGCGCCTGATTGACGAGGCGGGGCCGGATGCGGTGCGCCTCGGGGCGGCCGTGAGCGGCTGGAAGGAGGGCGAGGACGGCATCGAGATCAGCCTCGAGGAGCGCGGAACGGGCCGGGCGCTCGGGCGCGCGCGGGGGGCGGTGTTGATCGGCGCCGACGGCATCAATTCCACCATCCGCGCCCGCCTCTACCCCGACGAGGGCCCGCCTTCCTGGGGCGGCACGGTGATGTGGCGCGGCATCACCCGCGGCCCCCGCTTCCTCACCGGGCGCAGCATGGCCATGGCGGGCACGAAGGCCTGCAAGTTCGTCTGCTATCCGATTGCCGATCTCGAGGATGGCGGCAGCCTGATCAACTGGATCGCCGATCTCGCCCGGCCCGAGGATCACGACTGGCGCCCGCAGAACTGGAACCGCCCCGGCCGGCGCGAAGATTTCGCCCACCGCTTCGAGAGCTGGCGTTTCGACTGGCTCGACATCCCCGCCGTGATCGCGGCCGCCGAGGGGATCTGGGAATTTCCGATGGTCGATCGCGATCCGCTTCCACGCTGGAGCTTCGGGCGCGTCTCCCTGATGGGGGACGCGGCGCATGCGATGTATCCGATCGGCTCCAACGGCGCCAGCCAGGCGATCGTGGATGCCCGCATCCTGACCCGCCTCATGCTGGAGCACGGCCCTACCCCAGAGGCCCTCGCCGCCTATGACGCGGCGCGCCGCGATGAGGTGAACGCCGTGGTGCTCGCCAATCGCGGCGACGGGCCGGACCGCATCCTCGATATCGTCGCCGAGCGCGCGCCCGGGGGCTTTGACGATATCGAGGCGGTGATGCCCCGCGCCGAGCGCCAGGCCTTTGCCGACGGCTACAAGAAAACCGCCGGCATGGACGTGGCGGCGCTGAACGCCCGCCCGGCGATCGTGCCGCAAGGCGCGGTGTGGGAAGGTTCCACGCCGGGCGCGGGCGCTCTTGAATGAATGCGAAGGGAAATCGCGGCATGCGCTAAGGAGGCGAAGGAAAATGAAGGGAAAGGGAAGAAGATGACACTGGCATTGCCGCAGGACAGGGGGCTTGCCAAGCCGCTCGAGCGCAGGATCGGCCTGCGGCTCGAACGGATCGATCGCCGGCTGGCCTATTTCGGCGGGTTCATCCTCGCCATCATCGCCGTGGTGACGGTGGCCTCGATCATCGGGCGGGCGCTGCTGCCTTTCGGGCTCGGGCCCATCAAGGGCGATTTCGAGATCGTCGAGATCGGCTGCGCCATCGCCGTCTTTTCCTTCCTGCCGCTGGCGCAGCTGCGCCGCGGCCATGTGACGGTGGATATATTCGTCTCCGCCCTGCCGGCGCGCGCGCGCGCCTTCCTAGGGCTGCTCGGCGATACCCTGATCGCGATTGCCGCCTTCATCATCCTGTGGCGGCTCTGGCTCGGCTTTGGCGAGAAATTCCCCTATGGCGCAGAGCCCCTGCGCGCCTTCCTCGGCTTCGGCCCGAAGCCCTTCTTCGCCGAGACGAGCTATGAGCTTGAAATCCCCATGTGGATCCCCTTCGGGCTCTGCCTGATCGGCGCATTCCTCTTTTTCGTCACATCGCTCTACACCGTCTGGCGCGCCCTCAACTGGACGATCGCCGGGCAGGAGGGCGGATGATGGGCGGGCTCGAACTGGCGCTGATCGCCTTCGGACTGATGCTGCTGGCGATCTTCCTGCGCATGCCGATCGGGGTGGCCATGGGGGTGACGGGCTTCATCGGCACATGGATCGTGACGGGGCGCGCCTCGGGGCCGCTCTCGCAACTGAAGACGCTCAGCTACGACACCTTCTCGAGCTACTCGCTCTCCATCGTGCCGCTGTTCCTTCTGATGGGGCAGTTTGCCACCAAATCGGGGATGTCGGCTGCGCTGTTCGAAGCGGCGAGCGATTGGCTGGGCCACCGCAGGGGCGGGCTCGCGATGGCGGCGATCGGCGCCTGCGCGGGCTTTGGCGCTGTCTGCGGCTCCTCGCTCGCCACCGCCTCCACCATGGGGCAGGTGGCGCTGCCGGAGATGCGCAAGCGGGGCTATTCGGATGCGCTCTCAACCGGCGTGCTGGCCGCGGGCGGCACGCTCGGCATCCTCATCCCGCCCTCGGTGATCCTGGTGATCTACGCCATCCTGACCGAGCAGAACATCGTCAAGATGTTCATCGCGGCCATGGTGCCCGGCATCCTCGCCGCGCTTGGCTACATGCTGACGGTGGCGCTCTACGTGCGCTTTCGCCCCGATGCGGCGAGCCTCGCGCCGCGCGTGCCCTGGGGCCACCGCTTGCGCACGCTCCTCGGCATCTGGCCGGTGGTGGTGATCTTCGGCCTCGTCATGGGCGGCATCGCCGCCGACTGGAACTGGGTGCAACCCGGCGTGCAGGCGCTCTTCACCCCCACCGAAGGCGCGGCCGTGGGGGCCGTGGCCACCGGCATCTACGGCATCATGACGCGCGGCCTCACCTGGAAGGGCTTCCTCGAATCGATCCTCAGCACCGCGCAATCCACGGCGATGATCTTCTTCATCATCCTCGGCGCGCAGATGTTCAACTCCTTCCTCGCCTTCACCCAGGCCCCCCAGCAACTGGCCGACTGGGTGATGGCGCAGGGTTTTTCGCCCACCATGGTGCTCACCCTGATGCTGATCTTCTATCTCGTCTTCGGCTGCGTAATGGACAGCCTCAGCATGATCCTCCTTACCATCCCGATCTTCTTTCCCGTGATCGAGGCGCTCGATTTCGGGCTGGACGCCGAAAGCACCGCGATCTGGTTCGGCATCCTGGCGCTGATCGTGGTCGAGGTGGGGCTGATCACGCCGCCGGTGGGGATGAATCTCTTCATCATCAATTCGCTGGCGCGCGACGTGCCGATCGTCAGGACCTACAAGGGCGTGGCGCCCTTCGTGCTTTCCGATCTGGTGCGGGTGGTGATCCTGGTGGCCTTCCCGGGGATCACGCTCTGGCTCGTGGGCGTGATGTTTGCCGGCACCTGAGCAGGGCCGCGCCCCGGCGCCGTTCAGGGGGGAACGCGCCTGTCATCACTGGTCCTGTAAATATCCCCGCCGGAGGCATCCTGCCCGCAGCCCACGGGCGCGCGGTTGACGCCCCCGGGGCATGGGGCTACACCGGCCAGCGGTGGCCCGAGTGGCGGAATGGTAGACGCAGGGGATTCAAAATCCCCCGGTAGCAATACCGTGCGAGTTCGAGTCTCGCCTCGGGCACCAGGTTTTCCGCACTCCGGGATCATTGCCGATCATTCCCATGGACCGTTGCTCCCCCATGCCCTAACATCCGGGCCAGGCCACCCGACAATGGCCCCGGCCTGATACGTATCGGAAGAGCTAAAGAGTATGGCAGACCAACTCCTCGGCGGCATCGTGATAAACGAGGTTCTTGTGGACCCGAACGGTGCGAACAATTTCGATACGGACGGTAACGGAACCGCCGCATCGACAGATGAATTCATAGAACTCCTGAACACCTCGAATGCCGCAATCGATATTTCGGGGGTGCAGCTGTGGGATCAGGGCGTCGGCAACTGGTTCACCTTCCCGCCAGGCACCATCTTGCAGCCGGGCGCGCATGCGATGGTCATGGCCGGGGTTCAGGCGGGCGGCAGCCTGCCGACAGGCGGGCCGGATGATCTGTTCTTCGATGCGGGGCGCGGCTCTCCTCTGATCAACAACGGCGGCGACAACATCGTCGTCTATGATCCGACGAACGACGAATACATCCAGGCCACATTCAACGGCGATCCGCTGGACGATCCGACGGCGACCTATGCCGGTTTTTCTCCCACGGCCACGCGCGTCGGCGCGGGCGAAGATTTCGGCACCGACAACGACGGGTTCTCCATCCAGCGTTCGCCTGACGGCGCGGATGTTTTCGACAACAGCTCCACCCCGACACCGGGCACCACGAATATCTGTTTCACCAAAGGCACATTGTTTGAAACACCCGCAGGCCCCCGCCTGATAGAACACCTGCGCCCCGGCGATCGGATTATGACCAAAGACAGCGGCATGCAGAAAATCCGCTGGATCTGGGCGCGCAGCTGTCCGGCCTCGAAAGTGCGGGAAAATCCGGCGCTTGCTCCGATCAGGATCGCAAAAGGCGCATTGGGCAACGGCCTGCCCCTGCGCGATCTCATGGTTTCACGCCATCACCGCTTGATGCTGTGCTCCCCGATCGCCGAGCGGATGTTTGGCATGCGCGAGGTTCTGGCCCCCGCGAAGGACCTGATCGCGATCGAAGGCATAGACGCGGCACCCGCAACCGCTGACATGACCTACTATCACATCCTGATGGACAGGCACGAAATCCTGCTTGCAGAGGGCGCCCCCGCCGAAAGCCTCTATCTGGGCCCGCAGACCCTGCATGCAATCGAGCCCGCGGCGCTTGCCGAATTGCGCCTTATATTCGGCC
>Ga0256832_1003959_pt1 | contig 10033 bp, 6 predicted proteins | sample 134614metaG_FD_190534 | JGI IMG/M metagenome (GOLD analysis project Ga0256832, IMG submission 190534) | Hydrothermal vent microbial communities from Lau Basin, Pacific Ocean - 134-614 | ecosystem: Environmental > Aquatic > Marine > Hydrothermal vents | place: Pacific Ocean: Lau Basin | collected...
TAGCGGCTTAGAGCCTCTTTGTGTTCTCCCAAAATACCGGCACTGTCATCAAAAAGCGGGATGACGATATCATACTTATTTGCCGCAAGATGATCCGTCAAGAATGCCAGGAATGCCTCCGGCTCATGATAGGCACTGGGAGAGAGTATCTTTTCATGCGGGAACCGGGAAACCCATCCGTAGGAGAGTTTCTCTTCACAGAGGATCGTCACATGGTGTCCATGTTTACGCAGTGATTTGGCAATGGGCAATACCTGTACAGTGTGTCCATCCAAAAGCAGAACTTTAATAGGCTTATCGTTCATCATGCTTCTCCTTGGTTTTTTGGAGTACCTTCAGCATCTTTGCCGCAAGATGCTTCCTGTCAAAGGCTTCAGCAAGTGCATCACAGCCCTTCTGAAGCTCACTGTATGCCTCTCCCCCTTTGGATATCTGCTCCAAAGCGCTAAGGAACTCTTCTCTATTTTCGGGCTCAAATGCTATCCCTGCATGGTGCCCCTCTACGATCTTTCTTGCTTCACCCTCTACCCCCAGGAGCATCGGCTTTCGCATAGCGGCAGATTCAAAGATCTTCGAAGGGATCAAGGAGGCATGGATCTTTGTTTTTGTCAGCGGTACCAGTGCTACATCTATCACCGAGATATAGCGCTTCACTTCACTCTTTGGCACGGGATCAAGGAAGGTAACATTTGTAAGACCCAGCTTTTCTGCCAAAGCCACGACTGCCTCTTTCTTGGCACCTGTACCGACAAAAAGAAAGTGTATCTTCTCATCATCAAGATCTTTGATACTCTCAACAATAAACTCTAGCCCATGTGCCATACCGTGTGTGCCGATATATCCGACAACGAACTTCCCTTCAAGTCCCAAAGACTTCATAAGTGCCTCATCCTTTGGGATCGGGTTAAAAAGTTCCATATTCGCACCATTGGTCACAATATCAATCTTGTCAGGATCGATCCCTCTGCTTGAGAGATTCTCTTTGAGTCCCTCTGTGACCGTAACGACATGTGTCGCCTTACGATAAAGGCACAGCTCCATTTTGGTTAAGAATTCGAGCAAATAGCGTTTTTTGATCGCGCCATGATCTTTGATCCCCTCGGGCCAGAGATCACGCAGTTCGAATATCCAAGGCTTACGTCTGACCTTTGCCAGAGCACATCCGCCCAATGTAGTGAAGAGCTGTGGAGATGTCGCTACAATCAGGTCTGTTTTGACAAATAGTCCTGCTAAAAAGGCACTGAAAGCATAACTCATATAGTCAAGGATTCGCTTGACCACCCCCTTGTTCTCAGTCATGTAGCTCCAGACCCGTATCACCTTGATCCCATCCATCTCCTCTGTTTGATAGAGCTTGTTTTTGTACCCCTCGTAGGTCTTGCCGTAGGGAAAATTGGGAGCACAGGTGATTACCGTCACATCTATCCCCTCCTTGACCCACTCTTTGCAGTGTTCATAGGTTCTGCTTGCAGGCGCATTGCTCTCTGGCGGAAAGTTGTCTGTCAAAAATAAAAGTTTCATATGATCTCTACCTCCATGGTGGATTCTCTACCGATATTTGCGCTGATTACCGGTGCTTTGCGGCATTGGTTGAAAGCCTCGGCATATTCGTACTCTCCCAACTCCAAAACCTCTGCACCTTGATATCTGATCCGAAGTGACGGAGTGACCACACTATCTCCATCAATCCTTACATCTGTACCCGGATAAAAGTGAAGATAGCTGACCGCACTTGATAATTCACCCCCGGTGATACTATCTACTATCTTGATGCTATCCGAATCAAACACCCACCTTCTGGTATGTAAAATCCCCTGATCACTGTATCCGTCATGTGTCGCACTAAGAACATTGCCATCCTCTGTAAGTGAAACGATTTTTGCGCGCTGAGCCACACGAAAGGCTCCCCAAACACGGCTCTGATCCTCTCCGTTGATCTCTACTGTATTGTGTGCTGCTGTCGAGCGTTCATAGTGTCGCTTTGCATTATTTTCATAGGTAGAAATCCCGGTATCCACAATTACCGGTTTGCCATCTACATAAAGTTCAAAACTGAAAGTATCACTGTGCGCATGACCCGGGATATAATCCGGACCGATATTGCCTACATCAAGGAGACATTCATAGCGATCATTGGTTCTCTTACGGTAGCCGCTCTCCCCCAATGTGACCTCGGCAACAGAGATACCCATACTTTTTGCATAAGAGAGAAGTCTCTCAGGCGCAAGTGCGATGCCTTCTGCAGTATCGTTCACCCGGGGAAGCTGACCATTCCTAAATTGCATCGCAACGATCCAGCCTGTCATCTTGGATGCTTTTTCTCTCAGCATATCCAGCAGCGTATCGGTCTTCCACAAATTGTTACTGATCAGATTGATACTGTCCAGTACCCGCTGTAACATGATCAGGTGATACATCGGGGTGAGCTCAAAATGCGCTCCGTCTGAGAGAATCTGTTCGTCAAGTTCTGCTTCGAGGATCTCCTTTGCCTTGCTGTAGAACTTTTCGTCCCGAAAAAAATAGGCACCGAAGAGGAGAGAGAATCCGTTCTCAAGCAGATGATTTCCCATAATGTGATACTCGAGATTCTCCATTAGAATTTTATATTGGGCATAAAGGGCATCATTAATTTTTTTATCTTTTACTTCATAATATGACAAAAATTTTATCCAGTTTATCCCACGCAATGCAATCGGAAAAGGCATTACTCTTCCTCTAATCTCTTCACCATAATCAATAAAATCATTAATAAGTCTAAGCCCCTCTTCTTTTGACATATTCTTCTGTAACAAAAAATCAAAATAAGTCAAATTATAGTTCCATAATTTGCCATATCCATTAAAGTTCCAATCAATGCTACTTTCGAATGTATATGTTTTGTTCAAAAATGTGAAATTTCTCCCTTCCATTGAAGCAGAAGCAGTACCCCCTTCCTTAAAATTAAAATAAAGTGGTTTTCCATCACAATTCATATATGTAGGATATTGGAATCTATTTATTTTTCTCACTCTATCTCTAATGAAATAGTATAATCTATATCTCAATTGTTTAAATTTTAAAAATCGGACGGTATGTGCTAGTCGTGTTATTTGATCTGGTTTCATCGTTTGCTTCCTGTCTATTCAATTTCCCGAAGATGTCTATAACTCAGCTCAAGAGACATAAAAGCAAAAAGTTTTGCTGATGCATCTATTTTATTTTCCAGATGTGCCTTAAAAAGTGACTTGATGATATCCAGATCGATCACTTCCCTTTGTACAGATGTTTCTATTAGCTCATCCAAAGTCTCACAAAATTCATTTTTTAACCAATCTGCCAGTGGCATCTCAAAACCTATTTTTTTTCTATAGATATTGTCATAGGGGATATACTTCTCTGCTAACTTTTTTAGCAAGTATTTCATTTCTCCATTCCTTACAAACAAATCAGTGTTTATCTTCGCACCGAAATTGACTATCTCGTGTGCTAGGAAGGGTACTCTTGCCTCAATAGATGCTCCCATGGCAGCCCTGTCGGCATTGCTGGTCAACAAGTCATTAGGTACCCTGTCTTTAATATCTCTATCTAGTGCATATTTCAAATCAGGCATTTTTATTTTATCGATATGTGTACCAATCATTTTTTCTATCATATAGGGTTCAAAAATATTGGCTGTACCGTAAAATGACGGATTACTCAATAAATTTTGTACAAAAAACTTTTTCCTACTATCAGAGCGAAATAGATTTGACAGAGGAGAAGCAAAAGGTTTCAAAAATTGTAAATATCTGTATGCCTGTTTGGACAGGATAAATCTTTTATAACTGGCGTATCCCGCAAATATCTCATCGGCACCTTCTCCTGCCAACATAACTTTATAGCCATTATCCCGTGCGAGAAGTGCCACCTTGTGTAACATCAATGAAGAAGGATTCGCGACAATATCGTCTTGCATACCTACCCATGTATGCATCTCATCAAGGAACTCCTTTCCTGTAAGCACCACTTCATTATATCTTAATCCATATTGCTTGGTTATTGCCTGTGCATAACGTGATTCATCATATCTTTTGTCTTCCATTGCAACCGTAAAAACTTCTATATTTGGCATGTATTGACTCGCTACAGCAGTCACGATTCCCGAATCCACACCCCCACTCAAAAAAGCACCTACAGGCACATCAGCAACCAGTCTGTCTCTTACTGATTGATGTAGTAATGTATCCAGTTTTTCTATGATGTCATTTTCGTTGCTTAATGTATTGGAGAGAGTATCACGTTCCCACCATTTTTCAATACGATCAATTTTTTTTGCATGTGTATCGAAATGCAGTAACGTACCGCTTGGTAATTCTCGTATATCTTGAAAAATAGTCTCTGGTGCTTTAAAAGCCCTATTAAGGTAGTATCCCCAGAGTGCATCTTTATTTAGTTTTTTTTCTGAAAAAATGATTAATGGTTTTAGTGTCGAAGCAAAAGCAAATACATTATCATTGTCAATATAGTAAAGTTGCTTGATCCCCAATCTGTCTCTACAGAGTGTGATACTGTTGTCTGATTTGCTATAAAAGCTAAAGCCAAACATAGAATGTGTTTTGTGAAGAAATGCAGAACCTTCTTTTGCAAACCCTTTTAATAATACTTCTGTGTCCGACTTATACCTATAGCTTTCATCAGGATATTTCAGAGATTCATAATTATAGATCTCTCCGTTAAATGCTAAAATGGCATGCTTATCTTCCATAGGTTGTTGTGCATGCTCAACATCTATGATAGAGAGCCTGTTATGAAAAAATGATAGGTTGTCTTTGATATCCAGTGTATTAAAAGCATCAGGCCCCCTACTGTGCTGCATCGACTGAACCATCATTTCAAATTTCTTTTTCTGTTTTAGATCAACCGTTTTTTTATAATAGACACCGGCAATACCACACATTAGTTACGATCCTTTTTAGTTTTTTGCAGCTGTTACAGCCATTTTGTATACAGTTTGAACTACGTCAGCGTATGCAACCATAACCTATCTTTTCCAAAAAAAATGCTGTACGTGTATGGCTGTCATAAGCATCAAATGAGTTTACAGCATTTTGCTGCAGATCGTTGTAACACGATTCATCCATCGAAACCATCGCTTCATGGAGCTGTGTAGCACTGCCTACATCGATCAGCAGTCCGTTCTTGCCATCCTCTACCATCTCCATTATTCCATCTAACTTTGTGGCAATCACCGGCAGTCCCAACATAAATGCCTCTATGATAACACCTGGATACCCCTCACGATAGGAAGGTAGAACCAGTACGTCATAGGTAGACATCACATCCAGTACTTCATCGGGACTAAGCGCCCCTTTATAGTTGACACCTCTTGCATGAAAATAAACACTACTGTATTTCTCCTCTATGATAGGACCGTAAAGATCAAGTGTCACATCCTCAGGAAGCTTCTTGGCAATATCACACAGCAGATCGATCCCCTTCTCTTCATTGATCGTACCGATATAGACGAAACGACGCTGAAAATTGTTGGAATTTTTCTCTCTCTTTTCACGCTTTCGCACGTTGGGAAACCAATAGGTATGAGGATTATAATGTTTGAAGTAATTTACAAGATATTGTGTTTCAAAAAAAACTGCATCTGAGTTTCTAAGGACAAACCAAGAGACCAATCTGAAAAAAAAACTTCGTTCGTAACTTCGTTTCATATCTCCAGCAAATATTCTTACAGATACTTTCTTGCCTGAGAGTTTCCCAAAAAGAACAACAAATGGTGCAACAAATAAAAAAGAGTTTTGTGTTGCATGAAGAGATAAATGGGAAACTTTTAGAAAATGATTTACTACCTGATTGTATACACCCAAGAGTGTTCTGAATCTGCCTCCATTATTCTCAATAAGAGTATCTATCACTATATGAGATACATTTCTCTTACAAAGTTCTTCAAGTAACAACTCAAACAATATTGTAATACCCCCAGTTTTATTTGGGTTTTTCTTATTTTGGCGCGGTCCTATTATTAATATTTTGTCCATCTCGCAACAACTTCAATACGAAAATCTATTTGATTGCATATATTCTTCAATATCCAGTTTTTGTATGCACATTCGATGTTTACGACGATGCGTATTCTCGATCTGGTCTACAAATTCAATCTGAAACTCTATATCATGATTGGTTTCCTTCCGCAATAGTTCTATAAGTGCATCCATCTTAATATCTTCTGCTTTCCCTCCTTCTATTCGCAACACCACTTTCCCTGGAGTATCTTGACAAAACTGGGTTTTTCGTATTTTTCCATATTCTCCAAAACGTTCAATACTTAGACGTAAGAGTGGAATTAATGTATGATTTGTTGTCACAAGGAACTCCTGTAAGCGTCCTTGTATCATTTGTGCCTCTTGTATAATATCGGTATTTTTGTAACATTGTATTTCACCCAATACATAATCTTTTGTTCGATAGTTTATATATGGCATGACAATATTATCAAAAGAGGTCCCAACGATTTCACCATGTACCACTCTTGTAAGACCATAAGAATTACTAAATGTATATGCTCCATCATTTACTCTGTCAGCCATTGTAACTCTTTCCGTATGTCCATAATGAGTTACTACTTCTGCATTAACAAAAAATTTCTTTAAAAATAAAATTTGATCTGTACTGACAGATTCAGACACAAGAATAAGACCTTTTATAAAATCAAGTTTTTTAATACCCAAATTCTTACATGCTGCTACAAATGTGGTAATAGCACTCACATATCCATAAAAATAAGAAGGTTTGAAGTCATCTATCTCTGCCATTATATAGGGGATAAAATCCTCTTTCAAATGATTAACAGATACCAAAAGAAAATTATCGATTTTTTGATATTCCCAATAAATATGCTTCGCTTCATCTGGTTTTCCCCGTGCCATAAATGTTACAGTAGGTTCTCTATACCTATATCCTGTCTTTGCAGCTGAATTTAAAAAATAGGCTTTTTCTTTTGAACGAGAGACAGACCGTGAAGAATAGAGTTTCACGGGTGTGGAGCTACTTCCTCCGGTATAATAAGGCACAGGTTTATCAAACTTGTCTGTATAAAGTGTATCGAGATGTTCTTGAATCTCCTGCTTTGTCAGTTTCGGAAATTTTTTTATATCTTCTGGGGATCTAAAAATAGATGGTCTCAAACCATATGCGTCAAATTTATCACGATAAAAAGGTATATGATCATAAGCAAATTGTAATGTTTCCAAAGTTTTTGAAAATTGGTAGTCCAACTGAAACTGTTCAGATGCATTCTCAAATTTTTCTATAATTTTTTTGTAGTATACGTAATTCTTTCCAAAACGAACTTCTATAGGAATAGTTCCATAAAGTGAGCCTATAAATTTTTTAACAAAGGGAGGTAATTTATAATAAGTACTCTGGTATTGATGTAAAATACTATCAAAATCTATTTTCATATTGGTTTCCTAAACATTCTCTTTTCCCTATCTAAAGATTATAGTATAAATATCAGCAGTTTACCTTTCAATATCTTTGGATTTTATATATTTCTCATACCAGAGTTCAAAGACAAGTGCAAACCATGGTGCATTGATACTGACTATATTATTTGCATGCATTTCATTTAAATCTTTTTCAACAAGACTATACTTGTAAAGCTGATGGTCTTCAATTCTTTCTTTTGTCAAGTATGTATCAAAGAGTCCAAATAGATCACTACTGAACCATTCAAAGAGAGGTATGCCAAATCCCATTTTCGGCCTATCGATTAGAGAGAGTGGAAGATAACGTTCGAGCACTTTGCGTAATAAATACTTACTTGTACCATCTTTATATTTGTATTGAAAAGGGACTTGAGCCATAAACTCGGCAATGCGATGATCCAATAAAGGCTCCCTGCCTTCTATACTCACACTCATCGTTGCCCTATCTACTTTTGTCAGAATATCATCAACCATATAACGATGATAATCCCACAGCATCATTCCTTGCATCGGATGCTCTTTCTCACCTATAGAAAAAGAATCTGTAGATATATGATGCTTGATGCCCAGTACATTTTCCAAAGTTGTATTCTTGGAAAATTGTGTCATATTTTCATAAATACACTGCCACGTATTACAGAAAAACATTGCCTTTATCTGATCGACTCTATGAGAGAAATTACTAAAAGGCATGATTCTTGAGAAGCGTTTTAGAGGAATGAGAGATAAGACATTCGCTACAAGATGACGGATTGGAGCAGGAATCTTAAATACTCTGTCACCTATATACTGAGCTTTCCAATATCGGCTATACCCACAAAATATTTCATCTCCACCGTCTGCGCTCAAGACAACCTTGACACCATTTTCCTTCGCGACACGAGAAACGAGTGTTGTCGGTATTCCACTGCTATCACCAAAAGGTTCATCATAAATATTAACAAATTCGTTTAGTATCTTCCCTGCCTCCTCACTGTCAAGATACTTTTCTGTATGTTTTGTCCCCAAATACTCTGCAATTTCTTTTGCATACGGTGCTTCATTATATTTTGCTTCTTTAAACCCAATAGTAAACGTATGTATGTTTCCATGGTGTTTCTGTAAAATTGCAGCTACGACTGAACTGTCAATTCCACCGCTCAAAAAAACACCTACTGGGACATCGGACACCATTCTGTATTTGAACGCATCAATCAAAAGTGCTTCAAGTTCATCTATCAACTCTTCTTCACTTTTTTTAAACTTTGGTTTTTTGAAAAAATCATCAATATTCCAATACTGAATAACTTTAGAAATTTTATTTTTTTTCAAATCATATATCAAACAATGACCGGGTGGTACTTTGTGACAATCTTCCAAGATAGATAAATTTGATGAGATATAACCATATTGAAAATATTCATAAAGTGCAGCTTTGTTGATCTTGAGCTTTTCATAAAACTCCATTATCGGTCTTAATTCGCTGGCAAAGACAAATTTTTCTTGTCCCATACTGTAATATAGTGGTTTCACACCTATCCTGTCACGTATTAAATAGACCAAATTTTCGTTAGTATCATAAAAAACAATCGCAAACATACCGATAAACTTGTCGACAGAAGAGACCCCCCACTTGTGAAAGGCTTTTAGGATCACTTCACTGTCACTGTCAGAGATGAAACTGTATCCTTCACTTATCAGTTCATCCCTTATCTCTTTATAATTATAGACTTCCCCATTATAGACCATAACAAGATGCTGATACTTCATGGGCTGATGCCCATGTTGAGTCAAATCCAAAATAGACAATCTTGTGTGTCCCATTGAAAAACTGTCATTTTCATACATACCTGCATCATCCGGACCTCTGTGTATAATACTGTTTAACATTCGCTCCAATTTAGCCCGATTCTTATGGTTGAATCCTACAATGCCACACATTGACTTCCTTTCTCTTCATATTTTTCTCAGTATGCAATATAGACTTTGATCTTTCTTCATTGCATCATCTCTTATCCCAAATTTGTATAAGTATCTAAATCCAATTTCTGCACACACAGGATACGTTTCCTGCGTGATGTATCCTCTATATGATCCACAAATTCAATACTAAAATCTATTTTGTTCTCTACGCGCTTCTGCATCTCATCGATTATATTTGCAGTATCTATCGATCCAGGATTGTCTGTAACGATACGCAAGACAACTTGACCCGGGGTATCTTGATAGAACTGCGCTTTTTGTATATGATCGTAAGAGGAGAAGTGCCCGGCACCAATGCTCAGTATCGGTATAACCTTCTTCTCTTTCGTGACTATAGACTCCTGCTTTCGACCCTGAATACTGCCGGCACTCTTCACAATATCTGTTCCGGAATAGTATGTAGTACCTCCCAAATAGTCCTGTGTCACATAATTGATATAGGGCATGACAAAATTATCAAAAGAGGTACCGATGATCTCACCTTGATAGTGTGTGACCAGACCGTAAGAGTTGAAAAAGCGATAATCTTCTCTATCTTTACGCCAAGCGGAAACGACCCTTTCTGTATGCCCGTAATGCGAGATGACTGTTGCATTGAAAAAGTTTTTAAAACT
>Ga0256832_1003960_pt1 | contig 10032 bp, 7 predicted proteins | sample 134614metaG_FD_190534 | JGI IMG/M metagenome (GOLD analysis project Ga0256832, IMG submission 190534) | Hydrothermal vent microbial communities from Lau Basin, Pacific Ocean - 134-614 | ecosystem: Environmental > Aquatic > Marine > Hydrothermal vents | place: Pacific Ocean: Lau Basin | collected...
TGAGGGCGACGCCATCTGCAGCAAGATTCACCAGAACCTGTCAGGTTTGAGTGAAAAAAGACAGCCTCACGGCATACGTTAGAAGTTCCATAAAATCAGGAGAATCTGCGGGCGTCAGATGTGTCTGCGTTCTATTTTCATTCCTCATCGGCGCGCAGTCGTTCATGGCGTCTGTTTCGTAAATAGAACGCAGATGACGCAGAAAAAGCTGATCTACGCAGATAAAACAGATAAAATCAGGATAATCTGCGAGAATCTGTGGGCATCAGATGTGTCTGCGTTCTATTTTTATTCCTTATCGGCGTGCAGCCGCTTATGGCGTCTGTTCCCGAATCAAGTCCATCAACTCGCCCACGGTGTCGGCGTCGAACGCGAAGCGAGTGTTGGCAAGCTGAAAGAGCTCGGGCAAGGAGCGGGTGTAGCCGGCGGCCAGGGCCCGGCGATAATCGGCCACGGCCTGAGTCTGATCGTTCAACGCATTACGCCACACCTGCAACGCGCCCATCTGGGCCAGACCATACTCGATGTAGTAGAAGGGGGAGCCGAAGATATGCCCCTTGCGCTGCCATCCCGTGGCCTTTTCCGCATCCAGGCCCGAGTAATCGATGCCTGGCAGGAAACGATCCCACAGCTCCGCCCATTTAGCGTCCAGATCGCTGGCAGTGACATCCTCGGGCGCCTCGGTGTAGAGCCAGTGCTGGAATTTGTCGACCACCGCCATGTAAGGCAAGAAGGTGACCACGCCGAATAATTGCTCGATCACAGCCCGGCGATAATCGGCCTCGTCATATACGCCGCCCTGCGCCTTGCGCCAATAGGGCATACTCAGTTGCTCCATAGACATGGACGCCACTTCAGAAAACTCCATGGGCGAGTGGTAGTTCCAGAGGAGACTTTGGTGCTGGAATGCCTCGAAGAAGTGGAATGCGTGGCCGCCTTCGTGCATCAATGTGCGGAAATTACGATGCGTGCCAACTGCGTTCATGAAGATGTAGGCCCGACCACTGATGGGAAAGCTGTTCATGTAGCCGCCCGGAGCTTTGTTTGGACGGGACGCCAGATCCAGGAAGCCATCCCGCATGGACTGGAAATAGTCGCCGAAGTCGGGATGCACCTGGTTGAACACCCGTTGGCCCGCTTCCTCAAGCTCAGCGACATCGGAGAAGGGGTGCAGGGGATCGGGATTGGGATCCACCGTAGGCAGCCAGGGACTGCCGACGCCGGTCTCCCACGGGCGTAGACGCGCCACCCCGATCTCGTCGGCCAGATGGCGGTACATCTCCGTAGCCAGCGGCACGACCTTTTGCTCGATGGCATCATGAAAAGTCAGACAGTCATCGGGCGAGTAGTCGAAGCGTCCGCGCTCGATCCATGCGTAATCGCGATAGGTGGGATAATGCGCATTCTTAGCAAGCTGCCGCCGCCGGGAAAGCAGATCCAGAAAGAGATCATTCAACTCCTGGCGCGGGGCAAGATAGGCGTTCATGATCTTGCGCCAGGCCCGCTCGCGATCCTCTCTGTTTCGATCCGACAACAACGCCTCGGCCTGGGGAATGGTCAGAACTTCATCCTGCCAGTCAATACTTAGGCCGCCGATGATCTCCTGATAGCGCTTGCTGCGCAGTTGCAGCTCGGTGATGATGGGGATGTTTTCCTCTTTGAATAACGCCAGCTCGGCCTTGAATCGGCGATGCACCTCTCTGGTTTCGTCATCAGGACGATAGTCGCTGACTGATAACCATTTTTCTTTGAGCTGATGTTCAGCTTTTTGCCACTGGGGAAAGACTTCCTGCACGATTTTTTTGAAACGGGCGTCGGCCTCTGCATCTGCGGTGTTTTCGGTGATGGCCCGGTAGATCCAGGCGACTTCTTCATCCAGGACAGATTCCAGATCGCTCCATCGCTGAAGCCAGGCCCGGACAGTTTCCGGCGTAAGGTCGACTGCCAGCAGGGCCTCGATATGGGGCTGAATGCTATTCCAATCCTGGGCGTCGACGTCGGGGTAAGCGTGTTCCATGAGAAAATTCCTTTTATCGAAAGATGTGATTTTTTTATGCTGTGACCAAAGTCCTACTGCATTATACCTTGCAAGTGCTAAAATAGAGGAAAGTAAGGTTATTACCAACAAAATCTCACAATACTGCAAAGGAGATTAAACCATGAAATTACAGTTTTGGGGAGCCGCCCGCACCGTAACCGGCTCTATGCATCTGCTGGAAGTCAATGGCACAAAAATTTTGTTGGATTGTGGCCTTTATCAGGGCAAGCGCAAGCTCAGCTATGAGCGCAATCTCAATTTCCCTTTTGATCCTAAAGAGATCGATGTGATGGTGCTCTCCCATGCCCATATTGATCACTCGGGCAACATTCCAAACCTGGTGCGGCAGGGCTTCAAGGGCAATATCTACACCACCCACGCTTCGCGTGATCTCTGCGCCGCCATGCTGGAGGATAGCGCCCGCATCCAGGAGCAGGACATCGGCTACCTGAACAAGAAACGTCGCCGCAAAGGCGAGCCGCCGCTGGAGCCGTTATACACGGTGCAGGATGCTCTGGGCAGTCTGCCTTATTTCATCGGCGTGCCCTACTGGCGGCCCATTCCCATCGCACCGGGCGTCACGCTCACCTTCCACGACGCCGGACACATTCTGGGCAGCGCCATTGTCGAACTGGAGATCAAGGAGAAGGGTGAGACCAAGCGGCTGGTGTTTTCGGGAGATCTGGGGCGTCGCGGGCTGGCTATTCTACGTGATCCTGAGTTTCTGGATAGCGCTGATTATCTTATCATGGAAAGCACTTATGGCAACCGATACCATGAAACTTTCGAAGACGCCACGCATAAACTGCGGGATATCAGCATTCGGGCGAATAAGCAGCGAGGCCGGCTGCTGGCGCCCTCTTTTGCTGTCGGGCGTACGCAAGAGCTGGTGTACCGACTGAACAAGCTGCGCAAGGATAAGGACATCCCGGAATTTCCCATCTACGTGGATTCGCCTCTGGCAGTGAATGTGACAGAGGTGTTCCGGCTGCATCCTGAATGTTATGACGCCGAAGTCCGTGAATTCATGGCTGAGAATGATAATCGCAGCCCCTTTGGCTTCCACTTGTTACGCTATGTGCGCAGCGTCGAGGATTCCAAATCCTTGAATTTCGTCTCCAATCCGGTGATGATTATCGCCGCGTCGGGCATGTGCGAGGGCGGACGCATTTTGCATCATCTCAAGAACAACATCTCGGACCCAAACACGACCATTCTGTTTGTGGGATATCAGGCTGAGAATACATTGGGACGCAAGATTTTGGATGGGGTGAGCCCGGTCCGTATTTTTGGAGAGATGTATGAAGTTCGGGCCAGGGTGGAGCGTATCGACGGGTACAGCGCTCATGCCGATCGGGCGGGCCTGCTGGAATGGGCGGAGCATTTCGATCGGAAGCGGATGAAACATATCTTTCTGGTGCATGGCGAGGAGGAAGGTTACACATCCCTGGCTTCCGGGTTACGGGAGAAGGGATTCGCTCAGGTGACTGTGCCCGAGCGGGGAGACTCGTTTGATTTGTAAAGAAAAAGGCCTTCAGGGGCAAAACCTGGAGGCCTTTTGTTTATAATTTCGATAAAATGATCGGGCCTTTTGGGGTAATGGCCAGGGTGTGTTCAAACTGGGCTGAGAGAGAATGGTCTTTGGTGATGACGGTCCAGCCATCGTCCAACAAGAGCCATTCCGGCCTGCCCAGATTGATCATGGGCTCGATGGTAAAGACCATTCCCGGCCGTAGCTTGGGCCCGCGCGTGGGCATGCGCACATGTGAGACCGAGGGGGGTTCGTGCAATTCGCGGCCGATGCCGTGTCCGCCCCATTCGCGCACCACGCTCATGCCGCGGGCCTCGACAAAGTCCTGGATGGCTGCGCCGATGTCATAGAGATACGCACCCGGTTGCGCCGTCTTGATCCCGACATAAAGGGCCTGTTCGGTTACTTCCAGCAGGCGTCGGGCCTCCTCAGAGATTTCCCCCACCGGATAGGTCACGCAGGCGTCGCCGCACCAGCCGCGCAAACGCAATCCAATGTCCACACCGATAATGTCTCCCTCCTCGAGGATGCGGTCATCAGGCAGTCCGTGGCATATCTCATGATTGACCGAGGCGCAAATGGTGCCGGGAAAAGGGGGCGTATTGCGACTGCCGCCGGTGTATCCCTTGTAAAGCACTTTGGCCCCGTGCTTGATGATAAACTCCTCGGCAATGCGATCGAGATCGCTGAGTTTCGCTCCCGGCTTCACATAGTCCCGTAGCATTTCGAAGGTTTGAGCGACCAGGCGATTGGCGTCCCGCAGCTTCTGGATTTCTTTTTTGGATTTCAACTGGGTGTTTCGAAACATGTGTGTACTCACTTGTTGGATTGACGCGCCAACACGCGGTAATCATCCTGGCGGCGGGTGATGTGTTCCCGATCCAGATGTTCGAGAAATGCGAGGATGTATTTGCGGCTGGCGCCAAAAAGATCGCGGCATTCGGCTACCGTGATCTGACCATGCTGCTGCAAGTAATCGATCGTTCGAGTCACCATCTCTTCGTAGATGTCACGGGCGAACAAGATATCTGTTCCCAGCTTGATCAAATCGCCCCGCTGAATCAGGGCTGCCAGCATTTCACTATCGATGATCTCCAGGGTTTGTCGCACCGATGGCGGGGTGTAGGGCTGCGCCCGAAAGCGGGCCAGCAAATCATCCACAGCCTTTTGCTGGCGGGCGTTGAACGCAGGCGTGAAATCGGCCAGCGCCAGATAGCCATGCTCTTCCTGGAGCAGCCCCTCGTCCAGCGCCCGGTCGACAATGGCGTTGAATGTGCGGGGTGACCAGCCTGTGCGCGGTTGGATGCGGCTCTTCAACTCCTCCCGCACCATGCCCAGCCAGGCGGGATGCGCCGTGTGGTAATCATCCAGGACGCGGCGCAGGCGCTTGCCAATGCGCTCCCAGCCGGCGTCGGTCATCATGGCGTCCGGCATCAGCGGCCAGGCCCGCTCCTCCGCCAACAGGATGTTCAGAGCGTTTTGCGTCTGTACGGGCGATAGTTGCAGCGCCTCTTCGATTTCAGGCGGGGCAATGGGGCCCCGCTCGGAGATGATGAGCTCTGCCAATTCCACCGGATCATTGCGAAGCAACACATCAAACCGATGGAAAAGATGGGGCTGATGGCGTTTATGGCGACGCCGGGGCGTCGGATCGACGATGACGCCGCCCGCCAGCGTGGCGCTGGGCGATGGCCGCCGGATGATAAAATGATCGCCGCGGCTGACGGCGACCGGGTCGCGTAGCTCAATCTGCGCCCAGGTTTCCTCTCCAGGCAATAAATCGTTCTCCTCCAGCAGCCGCAACCTGCCGATGGTTTCAGCAGATCCGCTGTGAAAAGTGATTTCCATATTATGCTTGAGGATTGCGGGCGCATCATGCCAGGCCCGCAGGCGCACATCCACCCGCTTCGCGCTTTTCAGCCGGCCCGCCGTAGTCAGCACCTGGCCGCGATACAGGTCTGTGGGATGCAGACCGCCGAGATTGACGGCGACGCGTGAACCGGGCAGCGCTCGTTCCAACTGTTGTTTGTGAGATTGCAATCCGCGAATGCGGGCCTTGAGGCCGCCCGGTTCGATCACGACTTCATCGCCAATTTGCAGCACGCCTTCTTTCAACGTGCCTGTCACGACCGTACCGAAGCCGGATATGCTAAAAGCCCGATCAATAAACAACCTGGGCGGGCCCGCCACAGGATGCGGCGGCGCTTGCGCCAGCACATCCGCCAGCGCCTGCAGCAGATCATCCAAACCTGTTCCGGTATAAGCTGACACCGGGATAACGGGCGCATTGGCCAGCGATGTGCCCGCCAGCTCATCCCGCACCTCTTCCTGCACCATCTCCAGCCATTCTTCGTCCTCGGCCAGGTCGATCTTTGTCAGCGCCACCACCCCGCGCGGCGTTTGCAACAGATCGAGAATTGCCAGATGCTCATGAGTTTGGGGCATGACGCCCTCATCTGCAGCCACTACCAGCAGTGCTGCATCCACCGCGCCAATGCCCGCCACCATATTCTTGATGAAATCAATGTGCCCCGGCACATCAACGATTCCTACCGGCTCGCCATCAGGCAAGGTCAGCCAGGCAAATCCCAGATCGATGGTCATTCCCCGTTGCTTTTCCTCTTGCAGTCGATCTGGGTCGATGCCGGTGAGGGCCTGAATCAGGGTTGATTTACCATGATCGACGTGGCCGGCAGTGGCGATAACTTTCATGGGTGATCAGACGGGCTGCTCCGTCATTTTATATTTTTTATAGAGCGTTTCCCGCTTCTCAGCCATGGTTTGCATCTGCGACAGCCATTTTTGGGATTCCCTGAGTTGCGTCTGGCTCTGCTCATCCAGGACTGCCCACAAAAATTGCAGGAGATCCTCGAAGAGATCGATTTTTTTCTGAATAATGGGGAAACGGTCGTTCACGGCAGCATTTGTTTTTTCCTGCTGATCCCACCGATATTGCCAGTCGAGAAGCTGCTTTTTCCAGAGCTTCTCATTGTCAGCCTGAAAAGCTTCCATATCCTTTTTCATGCGCTCTTCAGCCAGACGTTGCAAAGCCGCAACCTGCTCCTGTTCCCTTTGCATGGTCTCGCGGAATTTCTCCAATTCAAGCAGCGTGCGCCGGATATCATCCTTGAGCGCCATCATCTCGTTGAAGCGCTGGCGTTGATCTTCGATGAGCGTCAGTTGCGCTTCCAACGTCTCCTGCCATTCCGCCATCTGGCGCTGCCGATCGGCGTCCGCCAATTTCAACGATTCGATAAACTGAGTCTGCGTGCGTTTCAGATCATCGATGGTTTCCGGAATGGGGGTAACGATTCCTTCCGTCTTTTGCAGTTTATATTCCAGCAACTGGAGCTTGTTGGCCGCGGCTTCGAGGCGCTTGAATAGTTCGATGTTTTCCTGTTGCAGTTGGGCAATGCGTTTGTTGTCGTGGTTGCGTTGCTCAACGAGGTAGGGCAGGCCGCGGGTGCGTTCATCGATATCCTTATTGATATTGTTCAGGTCATGGCGCAAGGCGATGGTGATTTCGCTTAGGCGCTGCACTTCGGTCTTGCGTATTTTCTGCTCCTCTTCCAGGGAGCGGATTCGTCCCAGGTCTTTCCTCAACTCGGCAACAGATCGGGAGATCGTTTCGCGATCGGTCATGCGGGATTGTTCCAGCTCGCGCCGCATCTTGGCCATTGCATCGGCCTGAGCATTCACCATGATGGTCAACTCATTGCGGGTGTTCTGGAGCGATTCATCGATTTGATCGAATCGTCCGAGTTGCATCTTGGCGCTGGAAAGCTGCACCTCCAGGGATTTGATACGCCGGGCTTGTTCCTGCAGCGTGCTGGTTTGCGCCTCGACGCGTTGTTGGAGTTTGGTGAGCTCTTCCCGATCCCGGCGATGTTGTTCGTCGAGCCAGGTCACCATTTGGGCCAGTTGCGTGGTGTCCATAAGGTATCTGCTAACGGATGAGTAGGAAATATTGGAAAATCGGTGAGGGTTGAAAGCGCATTATAGCATATTTCGGCGCCAGGAGGGGGAAAGATAAGGGGCGTCTCATCAGCGAAACGCCCCTTATGACGCTTATTTACGCCAGTCGTAAAACCCGCGGCCCGATTTTCGGCCCAACAGGCCCGCCGCGACCATCTGCCGCAGCAAAGGGGGCGCTTTGAAGTTGGGATCGCCGTATTCTTCATACAATACATCTGCCACAAACAGCGTGGTGTCCAATCCCACAAAGTCGGTCAGAGTCAGGGGGCCCATGGGATGATTGAGCCCCAGCTTGACGCCGGCGTCGATATCCTCCTTGGTGGCCAGGCCCGATTCGTACATGCGGACAGCGTCCAGCAGGAAGGGGATGAGAAGACGATTGACGATAAAGCCGGGACTGTCTTTGGCTACGACTGGTTTTTTGCCCATACGCTCGCCGATCTCCCGGGCCGTGGCCAATGTCTCATCGCTGGTGAGAATGCCGCGAACCAGTTCCAGCAGGGCCATTACCGGCACGGGATTGAAAAAGTGCATGCCCACGACCTTATCGGGGCGGTTGGTGACTGCGGCCAGGGCGGCAATGCTGATAGAGGACGTGTTGGAGGCCAGGATCACGTCGGGACGGGTGACTTCATCCAGTTTTTTGAAAATGCTCCGCTTGAGATCGATATTCTCGGAGACCGCCTCGATGGACATATCCACATCTTCAAAAGCATCCAGCCCCACCACGCCCGTGATGCGGGCCTTGATCGCGGCCATTTCATCGTCATCCAACTTACCCTTTTTCACTGCTCGCCCCAATGATTTGTCGATACGGGCCAATCCCGCCTGCAAAAAATCATCGTTGGCTTCCGAAACGATCACATTAAAACCGGTTCTGGCGGCGACTTCCACAATGCCGGAGCCCATCAGGCCGCAGCCGATGACGCCGATTGTCTGAATGTTCATGGTCTTTTGCTCCTTTGCAAAATGTTGTTGAGATATGATTGGCTTCACTGAAAAAAGGTTATTTCACCACGGAGACACGGAGGACACGGAGAAAATAGTAGCCGTTCACAGAGAAATTCCTCTCCAAACCTCGCCTTTTTCTTCCTCCGTGCACTCTGTGCCTCCGTGTTGAAGGTTTTTTCAGTATAGCCATGATTGAGTCAATGTATCTGATTATCTGTGAAACGACAAGCGCAATACATGAAAAGCTAACTTTTACTCAGCGTAGCTGGATTTTAGTCCCAGCACTTGTTCAATCTCTTTCTTGAGCTGGTTTTGTTCATCGAACAGCTCCTGCCACAACGCTCTGAAGGGATGATCCGGGATGTTCAATCGCTCCTGATACCATTTTAGAGACATGAGGATGCCGTGATGAATATAACGCAGCGCCGTTTCAGGCGTTTGCCGCTTCTTCGCCTGTTCGATCAATGTGCTGTCGGGCTGAATACGCGATGGGGCATAGTCATATTGACGCAATGTGCGAGATAAACGATGAATGATGGATTGTTCCACTTGCATCATGCGCCGAATGAAAACGGAGTCCTTGCCATCAGGTCGATTCCGCAGAAAATGGGCGCCGATTTCAATCCAGGCGGTGTGGAATTTCAAATTTGTGATGACGTCCTGCAAAAAACGATCGGGCATGGCCTTTTTGGAGAAAAGAAGGTGGAAATGCAAAATGACGGATTGTTTTGATTAGACATTATCGGAAATAAGAGGGTCTTTGCTTACGCTTGGCGCTATGCTGCTGTGGGCAAGGCTCAATGATAAGGGCTAAATCAGTGTGGTTTTCACTTTAATCATTGTTCATTAATCATTTCTTCGGTTATTTCCAATAATGTCTATTATACTACAACCTGGACGAGGAAACTTAAGTGACCGAATGTGTGCGCCTGATTGACTGGCAAATCTCGTTGCGCCGCTGGTGCAGCCGTCGCCAACGCCCTGCTGCTGTGGAAGATGTTGGCAATGGCGGGAACAGAGTCATCTTCGGGGTGAAAGTTGTGGTAGAATAAGAAGCAGCCTCTCCTTTTTTATTGATTCTTCGAGATAGTCTGACGTGAATTTTATTACCCTCATTCGATGGAACCATGCCGTCGAACATGCCACTATCCACATCCTCAGCCGAATGTTGCCCTATGTCAGCATGGCCGGGCGATCCAACAAAAACGGTTTTTATATTTATGGCGATCTTCCTACCGAGACGTTGAGATCGGCTGTGCAGGAGGCGATTGATCGCATCCTGGCGGGGGAGCATCAATTGGCCATCCACCCCAATTGTGGAACCAATATGGTCTCTTCGGCGGTGCTGGCGGCTGGCGGCACCATGCTGGCCACCACGGGCACAAAACATCGCGGCCTGTCAGAGCAGGTTCCTGCGGGCATTCTGGGGGCGCTGATGGGCGTGGTTTTGGGCCAGGTGGTGGGGTTGCGTCTGCAGGCGCAGGTAACAACCGGCACTGATTTCAAACGGGCGCGAATCGTAGAAATTCAACGCAAG
>Ga0256832_1003961_pt1 | contig 10030 bp, 10 predicted proteins | sample 134614metaG_FD_190534 | JGI IMG/M metagenome (GOLD analysis project Ga0256832, IMG submission 190534) | Hydrothermal vent microbial communities from Lau Basin, Pacific Ocean - 134-614 | ecosystem: Environmental > Aquatic > Marine > Hydrothermal vents | place: Pacific Ocean: Lau Basin | collected...
GAAAAGCCGCTCGCGCACAAGCCCTGGGAAAAACCCCATGTGCCCAACCGCACCGGCACGCCCGAGGCCTATGCGCCCGCCGGCTCCATCCTGCGCGCCCACCCCAAGGAATGGCAGGATTACGAAGCCTGGCGGCCGGAATAGGCCCCGGCGCGGAGCGGGCCGGCCAAGGCGGGAGGCGCAGGGATCATGGCAGCGAACATGCGTGAGATCGTGGCGGGCGGGATCGTCATCCTGGCCGCTCTGGCCTTCGCGATCTACGCGCGCCAGTCCACCGGCCTCACCACGGCGGGCAAGGATCATTACGAGCTTCAGGCCAGCTTCCGCTCGCTCAACGGCGTGACGGTGGGCACCGACGTGCGCCTCGCCGGCGTCAAGATAGGCGCCGTGACGAAGATCCGCCTCAACCCCGAAACCTACCGCGCCGATACCACCTTCTCGATCGAGGAGGGGCTGAAGATCCCAGACGACAGCGCCGCGGTGGTGGCCTCCGAGGGCCTCCTTGGCGGCAATTTCATCGAGATCATCCCCGGCGGATCGCTGTTCTACCTCGAGCCGGGCGACGAAATCGAGGATACCCAGGGCGCGGTGAGCCTGATTTCGCTGCTGATGAAATTCGTGACCTCCTCGGGCGGCTCATCCGGCGATTCCGCCACCGGCGCCGCGCAATAGGGGGAAGCGATGAAGCGTCTGCTGCCCTGCCTTGCCGCAACCGCCATGCTGGCTCTCGCTTCCCCTCTGCCGCTGCGGGCGGCGGATGTGGCCACCGGCACGGGCGCCATGCTGCGCGCGCTCGACAAGCTCAACGGCACGGTCGAGGATATCGAGCTGCCCGCGGGGGGCGAGGCGCGCTTCGGCAAGCTTCGGATCGAGCTGCGCGAATGCCGCTATCCCGGGGGCAACCCGGCGGGGGATGCCTTCGCCTTTCTCACCCTCACCGAAGCGGCCCACGAGCGGCCGGATTTCCGCGGCTGGATGATCGCCTCCGCGCCGGCGCTGAACGCGCTCGATCATCACCGCTATGATGTCTGGGTATTGCGCTGCACCACCAGATAGCCCGGCGGGATCTGCCGCTGACGGTTGAAATCCGCCGGCCGCGCCAGGGCGCGCTTCAGCCGGCGGCGGTATTCGGCGCGCGGGATCTCCACCGCGCCGAGCGAGGCGAGATGGGGGGTGATGAACTGGGTGTCGAACAGGGTGAAGCCGCCCTCGCGCAGGCGGTCCACCAGATAGGCGAGCGCGATCTTGGAGGCATTGGTGCGGCGTGAAAACATGCTCTCGCCGAAGAAGGCGCCGCCGAGCGTGATGCCGAAGACGCCCCCCGCAAGCTCCCCCTCCATCCACACTTCCAGTGAGTGCGCGATCCCCATGCGGCGCAGCGCGGCATAGAAATCGAAGAGCGGTTCGTTGATCCAGGTCTGGGGGCGATCCGCGCAGGCCTCCACCACCGCGCCGAAAGAGGTGTTGACGCGGACGGCAAAGGCCTCCTTGCGGATCTGGCGGGCGAGGCTGCGCGAGATGTGAAAGCGGTCAAGCTCGAAAATGCCGCGCCGTTCGGGATCCATCAGGAAGAGGCGCGGATCATCGCGCGATTCCGCCATCGGAAACACCCCGGCGGCATAGGCCGAGAGCAATCTTTCGGGCTCGATACCGGCCGTGCTCATCCGCAGCTTTCCGGGCCGTGACGGGGGCCGTGACGGGGGCCGGGCCGGGGACGGATGCCGGAGCGCGGGCGGGGGCGCGGGCGGATGCCGGAGCGCGGGCGGGTCAGGCGTATTTCTCTGCCAGCCATTTTTCCAGCCAGTGGATGTCGTATTCGCCCGTCAGGATCGCCTCTTCCTCGAGCAGATCCTTGAACAGCGGGATCGTCGTTTCCACCCCGTCCACGATCAGTTCGCCAAGCGCGCGCCTGAGGCGGGCGATGGCCTCGGGGCGATCGCGCCCGTGCACGATCAGCTTGCCGATCAGGCTGTCGTAATAGGGGGGGATGGTGTAGCCGTCGTAAAGCGCGCTGTCGATGCGCACGCCAAGCCCGCCGGGGGCGTGGAACTGGGTGATGGTGCCGGGGCAGGGGGTGAAATCGGGGAGCTTCTCGGCGTTGATGCGCACCTCGATGGCGTGGCCCCGCATCTCGAGATCCTCCTGCGTGAACGACATGGGCAGCCCTTCGGCCACCCGGATCTGCTCGCGCACCAGATCCACCCCGAAAACGGCCTCCGTCACCGGATGCTCCACCTGCAGGCGGGTGTTCATCTCGATGAAGTAGAATTCGCCGTCCTCGTAGAGAAATTCGATCGTGCCCGCGCCGCGATAATTGATTCCGGCCACCGCATCGGCGCAGATCCGGCCGATGCGGGCGCGCATCTCGGGGCTGATCACCGGCCCCGGCGCCTCCTCGAGCACCTTCTGGTGGCGGCGCTGGAGCGAGCAGTCGCGCTCGCCCAGATGCACCGCGCCCCCCTTGCCATCGCCAAACACCTGCACCTCGATATGGCGCGGCTTCTGGAGATACTTCTCGATATAGACCTCGTCATTGCCGAAGCAGGCCTTCGCCTCGGAGCGCGCCGTCTGGAAGGCCTCGGAGAGATCCTCGGGCGCAAGCGCGAGCTTCATGCCCCGCCCGCCGCCCCCGGCGGTGGCCTTGACGATCACCGGAAAGCCGATCTCGGCGGCGATGCGGCGCGCGTCCTCGAGCGTGTCCACCCCGCCCTCGGAGCCCGGCACGCAGGGCACGCCGAGCGCCTTCATGGTTTCCTTGGCGGTGATCTTGTCGCCCATGATGCGGATGTGCTCGGCGGTGGGGCCGATGAAGGCGATGTCGTGATCCTCGAGGATCTGCACGAATTTCGCATTTTCGGAAAGGAAGCCGTAGCCCGGATGCACCGCCTGGGCGCCGGAGATTTCGCAGGCCGAAACGATCGCGGGGATCGAGAGATAGCTCCTGTCGCTCGGCGGCGGGCCGATGCAGATCGCCTCATCGGCCATGCGCACGTGCATGGCGTCCGAATCGGCGGTGGAGTGGACGGCCACCGAACGGATGCCCATCTCGCGGCAGGCCCGCACGACTCTGAGCGCGATCTCGCCCCGGTTCGCGATCAGGATCTTGTCAAACATCCCCGCGCCCCTATTCGATGATCATCAGGGGGGCGCCGAATTCCACCGGCTCGCCATCGCCCACGAGGATGCGCCGGACGGTGCCCGAATGCGGCGCCGGGATCGGGTTCATGGTTTTCATGGCTTCGATGATGAGGAGCGTATCGCCCTCCTTCACCTGGCTGCCCACGGTGACGAAGGGCTCGGCCCCCGGCTCGGGCTGCAGATAGGCGGTGCCGACCATCGGCGAGGTGACGGCGCCGGGATGGGCGGTGGGATCCTCGGGCGGCGCGGCGGGGGCGGATGATTCGGCCGCTGTCGGCGGCTGGGGCGCGGCGGCGGGCGCAGGGGCGGGGGGCGGCGCCGGGGCCGCGGTGGCGGCCGGCGCGGGGGCGGCAGGCTGGCGGCTCACCCGCACGGTGAGGCGATCGCCCTCGCCATATTCGCGCTTCACCTGAAGCTCGGTCAGATCGTTTTCATCGAGGAGCCCTGCAAGCGCCCTGATGAAGGCCACATCGGATTCACGGGTCGTGTCTGCGGTCTGGTCTGCCGGTTTTTTTGCCATTTCTTCCTCGAACGCTGCTGCCCCGCCCTTGCTGGCGGCTTTCTCACCGCCGGCGGATTTGCAGCTTTATACGCAACAGAAGGAGGGGAGGAAAGCATATCCGGCGAAAAATGCCGGGTGGGAGGAAGATGGCTAAATTTACCAATTGATAAAAAATGAAACCTGTGGCAGGCTTTCTCCACGACGACAAAGCAAACGATGCCAACAGGGAAGAAGACGCATGCCAAACAGCCCTTTGACACCGGGGATCGTGCCCGGGCGCCTGCCCGAGGATGCGATCAGGGAGAATTTTTCCGATCTGCACCCGCCGATGGATGCCCATGAGGCGGCGGTGGCGGCGGATCGCTGCTATTTCTGCCATGACGCCCCCTGCATGGAGGCCTGCCCCACGGCGATCGACATCCCGATGTTCATCCGCGAGATTGCCACCAAATCGGTGGATTCGGCGGCCCGCACCATTTTCAGCCAGAACATCCTCGGCGGCATGTGCGCGCGCGTCTGCCCCACCGAGACGCTCTGCGAACAGGCCTGCGTGCGCATGGATGCGGAGGAGGATCCGGTGGAGATCGGGCGCCTGCAGCGCTTCGCCACCGATCACCTGATGGCGAAGAATACCCACCCCTTCACCCGCGAAGAGCCCACCGGCAAGCGCATTGCCGTGGTGGGGGCGGGGCCGGCGGGGCTTGCCTGCGCGCACCGCCTGGCGATGAAGGGGCATGACGTGGTGGTGTTCGATTTCCGCCCCAAGCCCGGCGGGCTCAACGAATACGGCATCGCCGCCTACAAGAGCACCGATGATTTCGCCCAGGCCGAGGTGGCCTGGCTTATGCGCATCGGCGGGATCGAGATCAGGCACGGGCAGCGCCTCGGCGAGGAGCTTTCGCTCGATGCGCTCAGGGCCGATTTTGATGCGGTGTTTCTCGGCATCGGGCTTCAGGGGGTGAACGCGCTCGGCATCGCCGGCGAGGATCTCGAAGGCGTGGTGAACGCGGTGGATTTCATCGCCGATCTGCGCCAGGCCGAGGATCTTTCGCGCGTCCCTGTCGGGCGCGACGTGGTGGTGATCGGCGGCGGCATGACGGCGATCGACGCCGCGGTGCAGGCCAAGCTTCTGGGCGCGCTCAATGTCAGCCTCGTCTATCGCCGCGGGCGCGAGCGCATGGCCGCTTCCCCCTACGAGCAGGAGCTCGCCGCGGCGAAGGGCGTGCATATCATCACCAATGCCCGCCCGGTGGCGCTCCATGGCGATGGCGCGGTGCGGGAAGCCGAATTCGAATACACGCGCGAGGAGGAGGGCACGCTGGTGGGCACCGGCGAAACCTTCCGCATCCGCGCCGATCAGGTGATGAAGGCCATCGGTCAGACGCTCCTCGGCGCGCCCGAGGGGCTCGAGATCGCGGGCGGCAAGATCGCCGTTACGGGAGCCGGGCGCACCGGGGCCGAAGGCATCTGGGCCGGGGGCGATTGCGCTTCCGGCGGCGATGATCTCACGGTGACCGCCGTGGCCGAGGGGCGCGACGCCGCCGAAGATATTCACGCCACGCTGATGGCATAGGGGAGGCTGAGCAAATGGCTGATCTTTCTACAAATTTCGTCGGGATCAAATCCCCCAATCCGTTCTGGCTGGCGTCCGCTCCGCCGACCGACAAGGAATACAACGTGCGCCGCGCCTTCGAAGCGGGCTGGGGCGGCGTGGTGTGGAAGACGCTGGGCGAGGCGGGGCCGCCCGTCGTCAATGTGAACGGGCCGCGCTACGGCGCCATCTGGGGCCCCGACCGCCGCCTGATCGGGCTCAACAACATCGAACTCATCACCGATCGTCCGCTCGAGGTGAACCTGCGCGAGATCAAGGCGGTGAAGCGCGATTACCCGGATCGGGCGCTGGTCGTCAGCCTGATGGTGCCCTGCGAGGAGGAGGCGTGGAAGCGCATCCTGCCGCTTGTGGAGGAAACGGGCGCCGACGGCATCGAGCTCAATTTCGGCTGCCCGCACGGGATGAGCGAGCGCGGCATGGGCTCGGCCGTGGGGCAGGTGCCGGAATATGTGGAGATGGTGGCGCGCTGGTGCAAGGCCAACACCCGCATGCCGGTGATCGTGAAGCTCACCCCCAACATCACCGATATCCGCCAGCCCGCCCGCGCCGCCTTCCGCGGGGGCGCCGATGCCGTTTCGCTCATCAACACCATCAATTCCATCACCGCCGTGGATCTCGACAGGATGGCGCCCGAGCCCACGATCGACGGCAAGGGCACTCACGGCGGCTATTGCGGTCCGGCGGTGAAGCCGATCGCGCTCAACATGGTGGCCGAGATCGCGCGCGACGAGGAAACCCGCGGCAAGCCGATCTCGGCGATCGGCGGCATCACCACCTGGAAGGACGCGGCGGAATTCATGGCGCTCGGCGCGGGCTGCGTGCAGGTCTGCACCGCGGCGATGACATATGGCTTCCGCATCGTCGAGGAGATGATCGCGGGGCTTTCGGAATGGATGGACGAGAAGGGCCACGCGAAGCTCGATGATTTCATCGGCAGTGCTGTCCCGAATGTGACGGACTGGCAGTTCCTCAACCTCAATTACATCACCAAGGCGGAGATCGATCAGGATCTCTGCATCAAGTGCGGGCGCTGCTATGCCGCCTGCGAGGATACCAGCCACCAGGCGATCGCCATGAGCGAGGATCGGGTGTTCACGGTGAAGGACGAGGAATGCGTGGCCTGCAATCTCTGCGTGGATGTCTGCCCGGTGGAGGGCTGCATCACCATGCGTGAGCTGAAGCCCGGCGAGGTGGATCCGCGCACCGGACGGGTGGTGGAGAAGGATTACGCCAACTGGACGACCCATCCCAACAACCCCGGCAGCGGCTGCGCTGCCGAGTGAATGGCGGTAACCGGCCGGCCGTAAAGCCGGTCGGGCGAGGATCCCGGGGCCGGGGTGCCGGCTCAGGGGGTGTGGCCGGCTGGCGGTTCGGGCGATGCCGCCGCCGGCGCCACCGTTTCATGCTGCTCCGCAGGGCGCTGATCCGGGGCGGCTGCGGCTGCGGTGCTATCCGGGCCTTCCGGTGCTTCCCTTTCCGTTTTTTCCGGTTCCCCCGGTTTTCGCGCCGCCGGCTGCAAATCCCTTGATGTTCCATATGCCGCCGCCGCGCGGGCCTGGCCGGCCCGATCGGGCATACTCCCTTCGCGGGTTTGGGGCGCCTCTTGCGCCGGATCATATCCCGCGCGCAGCTTTTCGCGCTCCACCTCGAGAAGATTGGCCTCGAAGGCGGGGGGCGGGCCGGCCGGGCGGTTGGGATCCGGCCTTGGTACGGGTTTCGGTTCGGATTTCGGTTCGGGGCTTGTGCGGGCGAGCTTGCCGCGCAGGTGCGCTTCGCCGGCCCGGCGCGCCGCGCCGCTGCCGCCCATGGCCCCGCCGCCGGCGCTGCCGCCACCGCTTCCCGGCCCCGGATCGTTGCGCGCCTGCCCGCTCGCGGCACTGGCGCCGACAAGAGGCGCCGGGGGCGCCGGCGCGCGCGCGCCCTGCTGCGGATCGGCCTGCACAGGTGCCTGGATCGGAAGGACAATCATATCCCTTCTCCTGATCGCACCCCCACCGGGGAGAAGGATGCGCCGGCGGGGTTACCAGGAGATTAATGCACCAGCGGGAAGTGCCGCGGATTTTATCTTTTTTCCCCGCCAGCGCACGGGGTCAGTCTCGCGGTGGCGCCGTTTCCGCGCGGCTCACGCCCTTTCAGGCGCCAGAAGCCGAGAAAACAGCGTTTCCAGATAGCGTTCGGCTTCCGGATAGGGATCGTCCTCGCGGCCTTCGAGGATCAGGCGCACCTGCACTTCGAAATCGGCGTAATGCTGGGTAAGGGCCCAGATCGAGAAGATCAGATGATGGGGATTGACCGGCGCGATCGCGCCCCGCTCCGCCCAGCCGCGAATCACCTCGGCCTTTTCATCGACAAGCGCCTTGAGTTCGCCCTTGATCGCCGTGCGAATATGGCGCGCGCCCTGCAGGATCTCGTTGGCGAACAGCCGGCTTTCACGGGGATAATCGCGGCTCATCTCGAGCTTGCGGCGCATGTAGGCAAGGATCTCCTCGCGCGGATCGCCCGCGGGATCGAGCGCGCGCAGGGGATCGAGCCAGGTATCCATCAGGCAGGTGAGAAGCTCGGTATGGATCGCTTCCTTGGAGGGGAAGTAATAGAGGAGATTGGGCTTGGAGAGCCCGGCCGTCTGGGCGATCTGATCGAGCCGCGCGCCGCGAAAGCCGTATTGCGAGAACACCTCGAGCGCCGCTTCCATGATCGCCCTGCGATTCTTCTGCTGGATGCGGGTTCTGGGCGGGGTGGTCTTCCCGGTGTTTTCGGAGGGCGTGTCGTTCATGCGCGTTTCCTTGTCACTGGCTCTACCGTTACCTTGGCCGTGGCCCGTGTTTCTATCTTCTGGCGGGAAAAACGCCACGAGAAAAATTGTCCCGCCTCGGGAATCTGCTTCTGTCCTGTCGCTTGCGGGCCTAACATGGCGTGGAAAGGCTTGACTGGCCGCCGGGCTCTGCTAGCGTGTTTCTGACCAATTGGTAAAACCATACCGCAAAAGCGTATCCATGGCAAAGCCCGGGCCGGAAAGGCAGGCGCAAGAGGGAGGAAAGGACATGGCTTCCGATCGCAAGAGCGTTCCCAACGATCTATCGGCATTCTGGATGCCGTTCACGGCCAACCGGCAGTTCAAGAAGGCGCCGCGGATGTTCGTTTCGGCCGATGGCATGTATTACACCACCGCCGACGGGCGCAAGGTGCTCGATGGCACGGCCGGCCTGTGGTGCTGCAACGCCGGGCACAACCGCCCGCGCATCACCGAAGCGGTGCAGAAGCAGGTGACGGAGCTCGATTACGCCCCCGCCTTCCAGATGGGCCACCCCAAGGCTTTCGAGCTGGCCAACGCCCTGCGCGACATGGCGCCCGAGCCCTTCGAGCATGTGTTCTTCACCAATTCGGGCTCCGAATCGGTGGAAACGGCGCTGAAGATCGCCATCGCTTACCATCGCGCCCGCGGCGAGGGGAGCCGCACCCGGCTCATCGGCCGCGAGCGGGGCTATCACGGGGTGAATTTCGGCGGCATTTCCGTGGGCGGGATCGTCAACAACCGCCGCCATTTCGGCACGCTTCTCACCGGCGTCGATCACCTGCCCCACACCCATCTGCCCGAGAAGAACGCCTTCACCCGCGGCCAGCCCGAGCATGGAGCGGAACTTGCGGACGAGCTTGAGGATATCGTGGCGCTGCATGGCGCCGATACCATCGCCGCGGTGATCGTCGAGCCGATGGCGGGCTCCACCGGCGTGCTGCTGCCGCCGAAGGGCTATCTGGAGCGGCTGCGCGAGATCACGAAGCGCCACGGCATCCTGCTGATCTTCGACGAGGTGATCACCGGCTTCGGCCGGCTCGGCTCGAGCTTCGCGGCCGAGCATTTCAACGTGATGCCCGACATGATCACCTGCGCCAAGGGGCTGACGAACGGCGTCATTCCCATGGGGGCGGTGCTGACGACGGACGCCATCCACGATGCCTTCATGCAGGGCCCCGAGCACATGATCGAGCTTTTCCACGGCTATACCTATTCGGGCAATCCGGTGGCCTCGGCGGCGGGGCTGGCGACGCTCGAAACATATCGCGAGGAGGGATTGTTCGAAAACGCCGCATCGCTCGCGCCCTATTGGGAGGATGCGGTGCATTCGCTCAAGGGCCTGCCGCATGTGATCGACATCCGCAACATGGGCCTGATCGGCGCGATCGAGCTCGAGCCGATCGAGGGCGCGCCCACCAAGCGCGCCTTCCAGGCCTTCCTCGATGCCTACGAGAAGGATCTGCTTATCCGCACAACGGGCGATATCATCGCCCTTTCGCCGCCGCTGATGATCAGCAAGGGCGAGATCGATGAACTGTTCGGCAAGCTCTCGGAGGTGCTGAAGAACCTCGAGTGAGCCACTGCCGGAAGAGGAATGAAAAAGGGAGGAACAAGACCATGCCAGCACCCGGCGAGAACATGAAGGTGAATGCCGATCGGCTGTGGGATTCGATCATGGAGATGGCGAAGATCGGCCCTGGGGTGGCCGGCGGCAACAACCGCCAGACGCTGACGGACGAGGATGCCGAGGGCCGCGCGCTGTTTCGCAAGTGGTGCGAAGAGGCGGGGCTCGAGATGGGGGTGGACCAGATGGGCAACATGTTTGCCCGTCGCGAGGGCACGGACCCGGACGCGCTGCCCGTCTATGTGGGCAGCCATCTCGATACCCAGCCCACGGGGGGCAAGTATGACGGCGTGCTCGGCGTGCTCGGCGGGCTCGAGCTGATCCGCACGCTCAACGATCTCGGCGTCAAGACGAAACACC
>Ga0256832_1003962_pt1 | contig 10030 bp, 8 predicted proteins | sample 134614metaG_FD_190534 | JGI IMG/M metagenome (GOLD analysis project Ga0256832, IMG submission 190534) | Hydrothermal vent microbial communities from Lau Basin, Pacific Ocean - 134-614 | ecosystem: Environmental > Aquatic > Marine > Hydrothermal vents | place: Pacific Ocean: Lau Basin | collected...
CCGTGCGCGCGAGATTTCGTCGAGGAACACGGACTCGGCGTCCCAGAGGTCGTTGGGCGTGTGCAGATAGCGCAGGCCGTCACCTTCCCGGTCGGGCACCGGGAAGCCGATCAGGTCGTCGATCTGGATGAGGCTGGCATTGTAGTGCCGGTGCCTGAGCCCGAGCGCCTGTGCAATGCGATTGAGCAGTTCCGACTTGGCGGTGCCCGGCGGGCCGATCAGCAGCATCGGCCGCTCGTCCATGAGCGCCGCCAGGATCACGGGCTCGAGATACGAAAGCCCGAAGAGGTTCAGGCTCGCCAGCAGGCCGACGTGTTCGCCGGCCGGCTCGGAGAGTGCGGTCTGTTGCATGATACGTCCTCCTCGCCCCGTTAGGCCGACGCGGCCGGGTCCCGGGGGCGAGGCAGGACCGGCAGCGCTTTAGCAGCATTTGTGAGTCGCCCTGCAAGTTGCTGATTAAATCGGCGACATGAAAAAACCCGCTCAGCCTGGCCAAAGCGGGTTGCGGAGATTCCGTCTGTCCCTCGCTTTAGCGGCATTTGTATAGCGCCCGCAAGCTGAGCTCAAATCGGCGCTTCATGAAAGATGATAATGCATGATTCCGGGAATTCAAGTCCTGCTCTTTCACTCTGCCGGCGATTCATCTCCCGTTCACGGGGTCTGCGTGATCATCCATGCGGAGTTCGAAGAGACGGAAGGAGAGTGCGATGAAGCGGCATGTACTCGTTCTGGCCATGACGTTGATCGTGACCGGGTGTGGCGGCGGAGGCAGTGGCAGCAGCAGTGGTTCGATTACACCCCCGGCCGACCCGACGGGGATCTGGGAGGGGTATCTGGCCGTGGCGGGCGACGGCGTGCATGACGTGGGCGGACTGCTGATCGAAGGCAACCTCTATTTCTTCAGCACGGACGGCTTCTATACCACCCTGCATGCAGGCACCTATGCGGTTTCGGGCAACCGGCTCGACGCCGGCACCATCGATTACGATCTCTTCACGGGATTCGCGATCGGGCAGACCGATTTTCATGCCACGGTGGACGAAGGTGTCAACATCTCGGGGACCTTTGCCTCCGCCAGTGGAGCGAGCGGAAGCTTCAGTCTCGATTACAGTGCAGACAATCTTCGCGGAGCATCCCTGACATGGATCGGCGGCAACTGGCTTTCGAACTTCGGTGTGGAGTCGGTGTCGATCGACAGTCTGGGCAATTTCAGCAGTGCGAACCTGTCCGGCTGCAGCGCCCACGGCTCGGTTCGCCTGATCGACCCCGGAATCAACATCTATCGCCTGAGCCTGACGCTCGTGTTCTGCGGTGTGCTCGACGGCGCCTATTCGGGATATGCGTTTCTGACGGACAACCTGGTGTTCAACGACACGCTGGTCTATGTGGTACGCAACGCCGACCGGACAGTGATCTTCGATGTGTTGACCCGGTCGTGAAAGTGTCAGTCGCGGGCGGCCGCCGCTTCGGCATCGAGTTGCCGGGCGAGTTCTCGAAGTGCTTCGGAAGGCGTCACGCTCGGCGCCACGGGAGCGTGGATGCGCCGGGCCGTCTCGGGCAGACGGGCGACCTCCTCTTTTACCCGCGCCCGGATCCGGTCCATCGGTTCGGAAGGGGCGATCCGCCTGCCGTTCTTCATGACAGGCACGAGCAGCGGCTCGCCTGCATGCGACTCTTCCGCCAGCCCCAGGGTGTCCTCCTGCCAGCGCCCGTCGGTATCGAGGCGCCGCCAGACCTGCTTGCGGCCCGGCCAGGTGGCCTTGCCTTCGGATCGCTTGCGGACCGGCCGGCCGGCGTAGGCCATGAGCTTGTAGGCGGAATCCAGATAGGGCGCATCGGCCGAGGTGTCGAGCCGGGTGCCGATGCCGAAGCCGTCGATGGGCGCCTGTTCGGCGAGCAGCTCGGCGATGCGGTATTCATCGAGATTGCCCGAGCAGAAGATGCCGGTGTCCTTCAGTCCGCCCTCGTCCAGGATCCTGCGCACCTTGCGGGCGTGATCGGCCAGATCGCCGCTGTCGAGCCGCACCGCCTTGATGCGGATGCCGGCCTCGGCAAGCCTGGGCGCCAGCTTCACCACCTTGTGCGCGGCGGCTTCGGTATCCCAGGTATCGATGAGCAGCACCACATTGTCCGGATGCGAGCGGGCGAAGGATTCGAAGGCGGCCGTCTCGCTCTCGTGGGCGAGGATGAAGGAATGGGCCATGGTCCCGAAGACGGGCACGCCGTACAGTGGGTTGGCGAGCACCGTGGCGGAGCCCGCAAACCCGGCCAGCCAGCAGGCTCGGGCGGCCAGCAGGCCGGCCTCGGCCCCGTGGGCGCGCCGCATGCCGAAATCGACCAGCAGCCTGTCCGGGGCCGCAAGCACGCAGCGGATGGCCTTGGTGGCGATCAGGGTCTGGAAATGCAGCAGATTGATGAGGCGGCTCTCGACGAGCTGGGCCACGGGCAGAGGCGCGATCACCTGCAGGATGGGCGTGTCCGCGAAGCAGACCGTACCTTCGGGCAGGGCATGGACCTCGCCGTCGAAACGCATTCCCTCCAGATGATCGGCAAAGTCACTCGCAAACTTGCCGCAGCTGCGAATCCACTCCAGCTCTTCTTCACTGAAGCGGAGCGCTTCCAGGAAATCCAGCGCCTGTTCCAGCCCGGCGGCCAGCAGGAAACCGCGGTTCTCCGGTACCTTGCGGACGAAGAACTCGAAGACCGCGGTATCCGTCATGCCCCGTTCCAGGTAGGTCTGGAGCATGGTGAGCTGGTAGAGATCGGTCAGCAGCGGCGAACGCAGGGGATCCATGTTCACTCCCGCAGCCATTCCGCCGGTGTGGTGACGAACCGGGCGCCGGCGTTCCTCATTCGCTCCAGCGCCTTGTCGCCATCGTCCGGATTCACGTTCACGGCCCGGATCGCGTCCGTGATCACAAGGGTTTCGAAACCTTCCTTCAGGGCATCCAGGACAGTGTTGAGCACACAATAGTCCGTGGCCAGACCACCCACGAACAGACGCTTCACGCCCAGCTCCCGCAGGCGCTCGGCGAGATCGGTGCCCTCGAAACCCGAGTAGGCGTCACGGTCCGGCGAGGTCGCCTTGGAGATGACGATGACATCCTCGGGCAGCCTCAGGCCGGGTGCGAATTCGGCGCCGGGGGTGCCGGCCACGCAGTGCGGCGGCCAGGGACCGCCCCGGGCCTGGAAGGAACAGTGATCGGCCGGATGCCAGTCCCGCGTGGCCACGATCGGCAGATCCGCGGCGCGGAACGCGCGGATCCAGGCGTTGAGCGGGCGGATGACGGCGTCGCCCTCCGGCACGGGCAGCTGGCCGCCGGGGAGGAAATCGTTTTGCACATCGACAATGACGAGCGCATCGCCGGGTTGGAGTCGAGGGGCCGTGTCGTCCATGGTCAGACCTCGCTGTGCGCTTGCCTCGCGTGACAGGCCCTATGGTACCATCCCCGGAAGATGCAGGGAGTCAACGCGGGGAGCGCATGGTTCGACTGCTGCTGGTCGACGATCACGATCTGGTCCGTGCCGGGATGCGCCGGTTGCTCGCCGACGCCCGCGACATGGAGGTCGTGGGCGAGTGCGCCAGCGGTGAAGAGGCGATCGGACTGACGCGGGATCTGAAACCCGATGTCGTTCTCCTCGACGTGAGCATGCCCGGCATGGGCGGGATGGAGACCACCCGCCGCATCCTGCAGGTCCATCCGGAGGCCCGCATCATCGTGGTCACGGTGCATGTCCAGGAGCCCTGGCCCAGCAAGATGCTGGAGGCCGGTGCGGCCGGCTACCTGACCAAGTCCTGTGCCTTCGACGAGATCGTCAACGCGATCCGGACCGTGATGAAGGGCGAGATCTATCTGGATCCCCAGGTCGCCCGGACCCTGGCGCTGTCACGGCTGCCCGGCCAGGAGGGTTCTCCGTTCGAGAGGCTCTCGCAACGGGAGATGGAGGTGCTGCTGATGGTCACCCGGGGGCACAGCATCCAGGACATCTCCGACACCCTGTGCCTCAGCCCCAAGACCATCAGCACCTACCGTTACCGGCTCTACGACAAGCTGGGCGTGAGCAACGACGTGGAACTCACCCACCTCGCCGTGCGCCACGGGCTGATCGATCTGGACGAGGTCGGCGAGGGCCGGGCCTGATCCCATGGCATCCTTCGATCCCGATTGCCGGGCCTGCCCGCGGCTCGCCGCCCATCTGGACGAGGTGAAGGCGCTCGAACCCGACTATCACTGTCGCCCCGTGCCGCCTTTCGGTGATCCGCGTCCCGGGCTGCTCATCGTCGGCCTGGCCCCGGGCCGCGACGGGGCGAACCGCACCGGCCGGCCCTTCACCGGCGATCATGCCGGCATTCTGCTCTACGAGATGCTCCATCGGCACGGGTTCTCCAGCCGGCCGGAGTCCGTGGCGCGCGACGACGGACTGGTATTGCAGGGCGCGCGGATCACGAACGCCGTGAAGTGCCTGCCGCCGGCCAACCGGCCCACGGCCGAGGAGGTGCGGACCTGCAATCCGTATCTTGCCGCGGAACTGCAGGCCCTGCCGCCCGGGGCGCTGGTGCTGGCGCTGGGCAAGGTGGCGCACGATGCCGTGTTGCGTGCCTGCGGGATGAAGCTGTCCGCCTGCCGTTTCGCGCACGGCGCCGAACATGTTCTCACGGGTGGACTGCGGTTACTGGACTCCTATCACTGTTCGCGATACAACACCCAGACCGGCCGCCTGACGCCCGCCATGTTCGATGCCGTCTTCCGGCGTGCACGCGCGCTGATCCCCGATGAATGAAACATCACCACGGTTCGACCACAAGGCCTTCCTCAGGACCCTGACCGAGCGTCCGGGCGTCTACCGGATGCTCGACGCCGAGGGCGCGATTCTCTACGTGGGCAAGGCCCGCAATCTGAAGAAGCGGGTCGCCAGTTATTTCCGCGCCTCGGGGCTGAGCCTGAAGACGCAGGCGCTGATGCGGCAGGTGGCCTCGATCGAGGTCACGGTCACCCGCACCGAGGGCGAGGCCCTGTTGCTGGAGAGCAACCTGATCAAGGCGCATCGCCCGCGCTACAACGTGCTCTATCGGGACGACAAGAGCTATCCGTGGATTTACGTGGCCACCGAAGAGACCTATCCCAGGCTCGCCTTCCACCGTGGCGCCCGCAACCGGCCCGGCCGCTATTTCGGACCCTATCCCAATGCCCAGGCAGTGCGCGAGACCCTGGCCCTGCTGGCGAAGGTGTTCCGGGTGCGCCAGTGCGAGGACAGCGTGTTCAACAACCGCTCCCGTCCCTGCCTCCAGCACCAGATCGAGCGCTGTTCCGCCCCCTGCGTCGGCCTGATCTCGCCCGAGGCCTATGCCCGGGACCTGCAGGAGGCCATGCTCTTTCTCGAGGGGCGCAACGACGAGATCATCGAGCGGCTCGGCGAGCGCATGCAGGCTGCCGCCGAGGCGCTGGCCTTCGAGGAGGCGGCGCGTTACCGGGACCGGATCGCGACCCTGCGGCGGATCCAGGAGAAGCAGTACATCACCGGCGAACGCGGGGATCTCGACATCGTGGCATTGGCGATGGAGGCGGGCGTGGCGGTGGTTCAGGTCTTCTTCGTGCGCGGCGGCCGCAATCTCGGCAACAAGACCTTCCAGCCGGCCGTGCCCGAGGCCGAGACGCCGGAATCCGTCATGGAGGCCTTTCTCAGCCAGTTCTACAGCACGCATCCGCCACCCGCCGAGATCCTGGTCAACCGGCTGGAGGCCGGGGAGGCGGTCGGGCTGCTGGAGGCCGCGCTCGGCGAGCGGGCAGGGCGGCGGGTGCGTATCCGGCAGCGTGTGCGGGGCGAGCGGGCGCGCTGGCTGGAGATGGCCGAACGCAACGCACGCACGGCGCTGGCCTCCCGGCTGGCCAGCCGCAGCGGCATGCGGGAACGGCTGGAGGCCTTGCGCGACGCGCTGGCGCTCGAGGCGCTGCCGGAGCGCATGGAATGCTTCGACATCAGCCACACGCGCGGCGAGGCCACGGTCGCCTCCTGCGTGGTGTTCGATGCGGAGGGGCCGCGCAAGTCCGACTACCGGCGCTTCAACATCGAGGGCATCACGCCCGGCGACGACTATGCCGCCATGCGACAGGCGCTGGAGCGGCGCTACCGGCGTATCAGGGCCGGCGAGGCGCCGTTGCCGGACGTGCTCTTCATCGACGGCGGCAAGGGACAGCTCGCCATGGCGCGCGAGGTGCTGGACGAGCTGGGGATTCCGGACGTGACACTGGTCGGCATCGCCAAGGGGCCGGAACGGCGGCCCGGGCTCGAGACCCTGTTCGTGGATGGTCGTGCCGAACCGGTGCATCTGAAGCCGGACTCCCGGGCGCTGCACCTCATCCAGCAGATCCGTGACGAGGCCCACCGCTTCGCCATCACCGGCCATCGCCAGCGCCGGCAGAAGCAGCGCACCCGCTCGCCGCTGGAATCCATTCCCGGCGTGGGCGCCCGCCGCCGCCAGCGGCTGCTCACCCACTTCGGCGGGCTGCAGGAGGTGGCGCGCGCCGGGGTCGAGGACCTGATGCGGGTGAAGGGGATCAGCCGCCGGCTGGCCGAGCAGATCCATGCGGCGTTTCATGGCGAAGAATTGCGTTAGAATCGCCGCATGCCGACGACCATTCCCAATCTGCTGACCGGGCTGCGCATCCTGCTGATCCCGGTCTTCATTCTCTTCTTCTACCTGCCCGTGCCGCACGCCAATCTGATGGCCACGCTCGTGTTCGGGCTGGCCGCGCTCACCGACTGGTTCGACGGCTATCTGGCGCGGCGGCTGAAGGAAACCTCGGCCTTCGGGGCCTTTCTGGACCCGGTCGCCGACAAGCTGATGGTGGTCACCGCGCTGGTGTTGCTGGTCGAACGCCACCCGCATGTGTGGTTCACGGTGCCGGCCATCGTCATCATCGGACGCGAGATCACCATCTCGGCCCTGCGCGAATGGATGGCGGAAGTGGGCGAGAGCGCGCGGGTCGCCGTGTCCATGATCGGCAAGATCAAGACCACCGTTCAGATGGTGGCGCTCTTTCTGCTCATCTATCGCGAGCCGCTGTTCTCGATCCCGGTCGAGACCGTGGGACTCGTCTGCTTCTATCTGGCGGCAGTGCTCACCCTCTGGTCGATGGCCGTGTACCTGCGTGCCGCCTGGCCGACGCTGACCCGGAGCTGAGTGGCCTTCCGGCCGGGGTCACATGCCGAAGGCCTCCACGACCCAGCCGCTGCCGCCGATCACGGCCTCGGGATGATGCCGCTCGATGTGGCGTTCGATCTCCAGCACCTGCTGTCGCGGGACATCGACCAGCAGCAGGATCTCGCCATGCCGCAGCGCATCGGTGAATTCACTGGCATGCACGCCGATCACGCGGGTGGCGAACCATTCCCCGGCAAGGTAGCTGCCGAGCATGAGCAGCACGCCGATTCCGGTGGCGAGCCAGTGCCCCTGCAACGCCATCAGCAGAGTGAAGCCCAGCAGCAGGAAGAAGAGCACCAGGTTGCCGTACCAGATCGCCTGTTCCAGCCACCGCAGGCGGTCGGAACGCTGTGCCGGCGTGGCGGGCGGCAAGCGGCCCAGATCGACCCCCTCGCGTGCCAGGGCATGGATCCGGTGTCGCGGCACACCCTGCTCGATCAGGTCGTTCCAGGCGGCCTCCGCGTGTTCACGGTCCGGAAAGAGCAGATACAGTCGCCTGAGCATGTTCCACCTCCTTTGCGGAAACGATGGCTTCCACTGTCATCCAGGATGGCGTCTCGCGGCCGGCTTTCAATGCAACGAAAGGTGTGGGAATGTGTCCGTTCCGGCCATCGGCAGGCTGTTGAAAAACGTCGCGAGGGCTCCGGATGCAAGGCGCACGCAGCGCAGCGACCGAGACATATCAAACAGATAGGCGAGGGAGCGAGCAGCGCGCAACGCAGCAGGCGGTGTCCGCAGCAGTTTTTCTACAGCCTGTTAGGTAGAATCGGTCGGCAGACTCTGCCCGGGTGGCGAAATCGGTAGACGCAGGGGACTTAAAATCCCCCGGCCCTGGCCGTGCCGGTTCGAGTCCGGCCCCGGGCACCAGTCACGGAAACAACGGCTCGTCGACTCGGGATCTCCGGCCGGGTTGTGATGTCGGAGCCTGCAGGGCATCATCGAAGCACCGCACCTCCCTGCTGCATGTCGATCCGGGCAGGGCGGTGGGTTGGCCCGAGTCTTGCCTGCCTGGAATCAGGGACGAAAAGGCGACGCACATGGAGCAGAGGGTACCACCGGAGGATCTCTACGAGCGCTGGCGCGACTCGCGGCTCTCGGCGCAGAACGCGGCCTGGCTGGAAGCCCTCTATGAGGACTATCTCGCCGACCCGGCACGTGTGCCACCCGAATGGCGGCGCTTCTTCGAGGCACTGCCGCCGGTTTCCGGAACCGAGGTGCCGCTCGCGCAGATCGAGTCCCGGTTCCGGCGGCTCACGCAGCAATCACGCCCCCGGACAGACTTACCGGCGCCGGCGGTGTCTTCCGACCATGAGCGCAAGCAGATCGGCGTGCTCAGGCTCATCAACGCCTGGCGCTTCCGCGGGCACCAGGTCGCCGACATCGATCCGCTCGGTCTGCGCGAGATCGAGGCCATCCCGGAACTGCAACCCGCGCATCACGGCCTCACCGAGGCCGACATGGAGACGGTCTTCGACACCGGCTCCCTGTCCGGCACCGACCGGCTGCCGCTGCGCGAGATCATCGACCGCCTTCACGCCATCTACGGCGGGCCGATCGGCTGGGAATACATGCACATCCTCGACACGGCCGAGAAACGCTGGCTGCAGGCGCGCATCGAACGCCCGGGCGCCTGGTGGCAGGTGGAGCGTGAGGAACGGCTGCGCATTCTCGAGAAACTGACCGCCGCCGAAGGCCTGGAGCGCTATCTCCACTCGCGTTACACCGGCCAGAAGCGCTTCTCGCTCGAAGGTGGCGACAGCCTGATCCCGCTGCTCGATGCGCTGCTGCGCCATGCCAGTTCGCTGGGCGTGCTGGAGGCTGCGCTCGGCATGGCGCACCGCGGGCGTCTCAACGTGCTGGTCAACGTGCTCGGCAAGACCCCGGACGAACTCTTCGCCGAGTTCGAGGGCAAGGTCGGCAAGGGCGCCAACGGCACCGGTGACGTCAAGTATCACATGGGGTTCTCCAGCAATCTCGACTTCGGCCACGAGCCCATGCATCTGGCGCTGGCCTTCAATCCCTCGCATCTGGAGATCGTCGACCCGGTGGTGGAGGGCTCCACGCGGTGCCGCCAGGACCGGCGTGGCGACAGCGAGGGCAGGGAAGTATTGCCCATCCTGATCCATGGCGATGCGGCCTTTGCGGGCCAGGGCGTGGTCATGGAGACGCTCAACATGTCCCAGACCCGCGGATTCTCCACCAAGGGCACGGTGCACATCGTGGTGGACAACCAGATCGGCTTCACCACCAGCAATCAGCGTGACGCCCGTTCGACCACCTACTGCACCGATGTGGCCAAGATGGTCAATGCGCCCATCTTCCACGTCAACGGCGACGATCCCGAAGCCGTGGTGTACGTGACGCGGCTGGCGATGGACTACCGCCACACCTTCGGCAAGGACGTGGTGATCGATCTCGTCTGCTATCGACGGCACGGCCACAGCGAGGCCGACGAACCCATGGCCACCCAGCCGGTCATGTACCGGGTGATCCGCAGCCTGCCGACCACCCGGGAGAAGTATGCGCGAAAACTGATCGAGGCGCGGGTGGTGGACGCCGAGTCGGTCGAGGCCCTGCAGGCGGACTACCGCAGACGGCTGGAGAGCGGCAGGCCGGTGCTCGACAACCTGCTGCCGCCGGAAGTCTATCCCTATGCGGTCAACTGGAAGCCCTATCTCAAGCAGGCCTGCACGGCCTTTCTCGACACCAGCGTCCCGCTCGAACGGCTGCGCGATCTCTGGTCACGCCTGGATCGCCTGCCGGAAGGCTTCGAGCTGCATCCCGGCGTGAGGCGCATCATGGAGAATCGCCGCAAGATGACGGCCG
>Ga0256832_1003963_pt1 | contig 10027 bp, 7 predicted proteins | sample 134614metaG_FD_190534 | JGI IMG/M metagenome (GOLD analysis project Ga0256832, IMG submission 190534) | Hydrothermal vent microbial communities from Lau Basin, Pacific Ocean - 134-614 | ecosystem: Environmental > Aquatic > Marine > Hydrothermal vents | place: Pacific Ocean: Lau Basin | collected...
TCCGGTGGTAGATTCCACAGCGACACCGGCCGGCTGGCCGTTTATGTCTATCCACTGTTCAGTAGGGGCAGCTATCCAGCAAAAGTCCAGGGTTTCAGGCCAGACGATAGTGTGAGCAGAAAGATCGTCACTGCGTGGAATGGTACCATTTACCGTACCATTTGCATCGTACGTGAATTCTTCTATCTTGAATTTGGTGCAATTCGCGTCAGTACAGTTTGGGAACGCGAAGCCGGTAAGACGGACAGTGATAGGCTCTGGGTTGTCCAGCTGCTCCTGATTCACATAGAATTGGAGGCTTGTTGGCGATATTACCAAACGCCCCGTTTTGGTAGTGCTACACTTTTTATTGTAGGGACTTGCCGTGCTGTCCTCCGCCGACCAGGCCGGAGAAGCAAGCATAAGGCTTAAGCCGAGTATTGTTACAATGAGTGGGATGATTCTTCCCTTCATGATATCCTCCTGTATTCTGAACTAAGATCCCAGGTTTTCTGGGCTGGCTGGTTCCTTAATTACCTCTATGCCCTCTTCCTGGACATTGTGTCCACGTACTGAGGTTTTGGCTCTCGGGGCCATGCTCTGGCATTCGTTTTGGGCCACTGCCTGTGCCGCCTGGGAACACTTCGGGCACATGGCCAGTGTGTTGGTAAGGTCCTGGAGAAGCGTCCTGGCCGCCTCTTCCACTGCCAGGTCCATCTGTGTTCTGTCAGTGGAATCTGACCACATGCTTACTGGTTCAACCTGTTTTTCTACCCTGTTGGCCCAAACAACTTCTCCGGTCTCTGGATCCTGGAGTGCAAGACTTATCTGCACAACCGCCTGGGGAATATGCCCGCCCTTGGCTGCAAGATAGGCTGCTGCCATTCCGGCTGCTCCCCAAACCCCGGCGTTGTAAGCTGCCGAATGCTCATAGCCGCCAGATGTCTCGGTTACTACATGGGCAAATCTCGGATGGGAACCAACCACCTTTGTAGATTCGCTAGGCCCGTTAAAGGGTGTATTTGCCTGGGAACCAAGGCCTGCTCCCATTGACCCGCCAATGGCAAGGTCCTGCCAAAGGTCATACTGGTCAGACTGGGCAACACCGAAGATTGCGCTTGATGTCCAATCGAAGAAGAAGGGAAGAATACCCTGCTGAAGAGGATTGAGCTGCTGACCTTCCCTCATTTCATATTCTACGATCCTGCCCCTCAAGACATAATCTGCTCCGAAATAGTCTCCTATCTGCTTGATGACGTTCTTGTTGAGTCCAATTCGATTGATCTTGAATTCTTCCCTCGGACCATTGGCCATCTCGTTGGCCAAAAGCACCTGCCTGATCTCCTTTTCCATGTCATTAGACCAGCCTGATCCCAGCTCCCTGTAAAAGTTTCTCCGGGCCTTGGCTGAATCCATGGATGGCCCTTCAATTAGCGTTATAACGCCAAGATCAATCAGGTACTGGACAACGTCCTCTTCAACAGGAAGATAATAGCCCTTGGATGCAAGTTTGTGGCTTATTGCATTTTGAACCTTGACCTGCCGTCTAAGGGAATCATCTACGTGTTTGCCTGTGGAGTAGTCTGCAAATGGTAGCATTACAATCTTGGGACACGGATATGGATTCCTTATTGTAGTGGAATCAATTGCCCTTACAGATTCCTTGACCTTCTGGCCACAGCCGCTAAGCATGAAAAGGGCGCAAAAAGCAGCCAGTATGACTTTGTGCCATGGTGAATACGACATGGTTCCCTCCATAGTTTCTGATTTTTTCTTGTTGCTTATCTCATCGGAAAAAAGAAAAATTTTATAAAAGATTTTGTTTTTTTATTGCTTAAATGACAAAAATTTTCTCTATAACTGCAAGAAAGTATTGTTATTTCACTATCGCCCAAAGGTATTTAATGTTAAGAGCAAATAGTTTGCCAACTGTGGTAGAGGGACGATTAAACTGGTATGTGCAGGAAAGAGGTTCGTTAAATTTTAAAGGGAGGAATTAGCTGATCTATACGGTTTGTTCTTAAAATAAACATCAAAAGGCGATCAACGCCCATGGCGACTCCTGCTGATGGGGGGCATCGGTCAAGGGCAGAGAGAAAATCTTCTGGCATTTCCATGGGGTTGAGGCCAAGGGAGATACGTTTTTTGTTTTCTTCCTGGAACCTAAGCCTTTGTTCCTGGGAGATCACGAGCTCTGAAAATCCGTTTGCCAGCTCCATTCCTCGAAGATAGAGCTCGAATCTTTCGCATATCCGTCTGTCTTTCTCGCAGATCCTTGAAAGGGAGGCGGCCCAGGAGGGATAGTCCTTGAGTATTGAGATGGGATATTTCGAAAGGGCAGGCTCGATCTTTTCCACCAGGTCTTGTTCAAAGCGGCGCTCATCCTTTTCCTCAATGGGGTTCCAGCCGGCTAAGGTCAAAAACACCTCTTCAATGGAGAAAATCTTGACCTTGCGCCTGATATTTTCTGGCTGGACAGGGAGTTTGACAGGGAGGTTGCTATGTGAGAATGCCGTAAAGACCAATTTAAGAAGGTCTATGCAGTCCGTAATAAGGACGGTGTAATCTGAAAATGCCCTGTACCACTCAAGCATGGTAAATTCAGTGGTGTGAAGGTGTCCGTATTCCCCTTTTCTGAAGGCAGGCCCAATGTGAAAGAAACGATCAAGGCCCTGGGCAAGAAGTGGTTTGAGATACACTTCAGGGGAGGGAAGAAGAAACCTTGGTCCGTCTCTATCTTCTATGGTGAAAAGTTCAATGGTTGCCTCTGGAATGGCCTCTTTTGCCGAGCAGGGAACCTGCGCCTCCAGAAAGCCCTTTTTATAGAACCAGCCTCTGAGAGTCTTTAAAAGAAAATGGCGGGCAAGGATTATATCCTTGGGTCTTAACTTGGGTTCGGTTTTGGCTGTCAGGCCTTGACCCTTTCCACGTATTGACCGGTTCGCGTATCTATTTTGAGGGTCTCTCCCTCTTCAATAAAGAGAGGAACCTGGATTGTGTAGCCCGTCTCCAGTGTGGCTGGCTTTGTGGCACCGGTTGCAGTGTCCCCCTTAACGCCAGGATCCGCCTTTACCACCTTCAGCTGTACGAAGTTGGGGAGGTTTATGCTTATTGGGGTTTCGTTAAAAAAGAGGACGTCAACCTCCATGTTGTCCTGTAAGAAGTTTTTGGCCTCTCCTATGTTTTCTTCAGTAAGGGTCACCTGGTCGTAGGTCTTGGTGTCCATGAAGTGGTAGCCCTCGGCGTCGTTGTAAAGGTACTGCATCCTGCGCTCTTCCAGGTTGGCAGGTTCAAACTTGTCACCGGAACGGTAGGTCCTGTCCATTGTATAGCCTGTAATCATGTTCTTAAGCTTGCAGCGGTACAGGGCCTGCCCTTTTCCGGGCTTGGAAAACTGAAAGTCGGTTATAATATAGGGCTGTCCGTCTATTATTATCTTTAATCCCTTTCTCAGGTCAGATGATTCGTACACTTTTTAATGGCTCCTTTCACAAATTTTTTAGATTAGTAGAACAATTTCCCTTGGGTTTCAACAGGATAAACCTTCATTATGAATAGAAACAAACATCTAAGGCCTTGACCCCTTTATTCAGAAACAGGATCGTAATGGGAAAAGACCATGGTGAAATTGGCCCTTCCCTGGGTGGCAGAACGAAGGGCTGTGGAGTAGCCAAACATCCTTGAAAGGGGCACAATGGCCTTTATCACCTGTACGTTTCCCCTTGGCTCAATGCTTTCCACCTTTCCTCCCCTGGCGTTGAGGTCTCCAATGACATCTCCCATGAAGTTTTCAGGGGTGATTACCTCCACCAGCATCTTTGGCTCAAGAAGTACAGGATCAGCCTGCTGGCAGGCCTTCTTGAGCGCCATGGAGGCTGCGGCCCTGAAGGCGATCTCTGAAGAAAGCCCTTCCTCATACTTAACATCCTTTAGTACCACTTCAACGTCTATCATTGGGAAGCCCTGGAGAACACCGCTTTCAAGCCCCTGTTTCAGGGTCTCAAGTATCTGCTCCTCATAACCCTCTGGCAGGGCATCTTCAGGCAGTGCACTTCGCACAAGATTACCCTGGCCCCTTTCCCTGGGTTTTACAACAAGCTCAACTGTGGCAATCTGCCTTGTTCCACCGATCTCCTTGTCGAATTTTTCCGTAACGGCGGCCTCCCTGGATATGGTTTCCCTGTAAACCACCTGGGGTTTTCCTACCCTGACCGGGACTTTGAACTCCCTCAAAAGTCTCTGGGTAAGAACCTCCAGGTGAAGCTCTCCCATGCCAGATATGATGGTCTGACCGGTCTCTTCGTCCACTTTCACCTTGAAGGTAGGGTCTTCTTCTGAAAGCTTTGAAAGCGAGGCCTCTATCTTTTCCTGATCCTGGGTGGATTTTGGCTCCACTGCAACAGATATAACCGGCTGATATGTCTCTATTGATTCCAGAATGATGGGATGTTCCGGGTCACAAAGGGTGTCCCCGGTGGCGGCAAGTTTAAGCCCCATTACGGCCACAATCTGTCCGGCCCCAGCCTCTTTGATGCGTTCCCGTTTGTTGGCATGCATTCTGAGGAGGCGCGCAATCTTTTCCTTCTTTTCCTTGGTGGCGTTCCACACCTCTTCCCCGGAATTCATGACACCACTGTAGACACGTACAAAGGTCATCTTTCTACCCTGGTCCATCTGGACCTTGAAGGCCAGGGCGGACAGGGGCTCCTTCACACTTGCCTTTCTGATTTCTTCTTCTCCGGTCTCAGGGTTTATCCCCTTAACAGGCGGGATGTCCATGGGACTTGGCAAATACCTGCCAATGGCGTCAAGAACTGGCTGAACCCCCTTGTTTTTAAGGGCAGAACCGCAAAAGACAGGTACTCCCTCAAGGGAGAGACACGCCTTTCTGACCACCTCGTGTATCTTTTTTTCCGGAATCTCTTCCTCTGAAAGGTAAAGCTCCATTATCTCATCATCCAGTTCGGATAAGGCCTCAAGAAGCTGCTCCCTGGCCCTTTGTACGTATTCTTTGTGTTCATCCGGGATTTCAAGCTCCTGAAACTCCCTCCCTTCAGTGGCCTCATCCCAGACGATGAGTTTTTGCTTTATTAGGTCAAATACACCTTTAAAGCTATCTTCTGCGCCAAGGGGAATATTCATTACCAGCGGGTTCGCCCCAAGCCTGTCACGCAGTTCTTCCACAACCCGCCAAAAGTCGGCTCCCAGTCTGTCCATTTTATTTACAAAGGCCATCTTGGGAACCCCGTATTTATCGGCCTGGTGCCAGACCGTCTCCGACTGGGGTTCAACACCCCCCACTGCACAAAATACCCCTAGCGCCCCGTCAAGGACCCTCAGGGACCTTTCTACCTCGATGGTAAAGTCAACGTGTCCGGGGGTGTCTATGATGTGGATCTCCTTGCCCTTCCAGAAACAGGTGGTAACGGCAGAGGTAATGGTGATGCCCCTTTCCTGCTCTTCCGGCATCCAGTCCATGGTGGCCTGGCCGTCATGGACCTCCCCGATCTTGTGGGTCTTTCCAGTGTAATAGAGAATTCGCTCGGTAAGCGTGGTTTTGCCTGCGTCAATATGTGCTATGATTCCTATATTTCTAATCCGCTTGATCTCGTTGTCCGTTGCCATGGTAAAAGTGCCCCTGTCAATAAGAAGTAGCGGCCATTATAAGTGTTTTTGAAAAGACCTACAAGAAAGCAATATTTACCTTTGGCTGTACAGGCGGCTCAACTTAATATGGAATACTCCATGGGGACCTTTCCTAGTCTAGAGGTTTTGTTTTGAGTTTTTTTTAAAAACCTTTAAAATAGCTGTATTATGGCAATGAGTAGTATAATTTCAAGCTATCGCTCATTAAATTTATTCGCGAAGATTACCATATGGTCCCTGGTCGTCCTGGTAGCCTATACACTGTTTGGTTTTCTGGCTGTCCCCAAGATTGTAAGATACGTTTTGGTTGAAAAGGTGCCTGAGGGTCTCCATAGGAAAGTGAAGCTCAAGGAGGTGTCATTTAATCCCTTTGAGCTTTACCTGAACATAAAGGGCCTTGAGGTGGACTCCAGGGCCAAGGGTAAGAGACTTCTAAAGGTTAATAACCTTGACGTCAATGTTGAGGCCATCTCATTTTTGAAGATGGCCCTTATCGTTTCGCGCCTTAATTTGGATTCGCCTTCTGTTTTTCTCCAAAGGGACAGTAAGGGCCAATTAACCATAGAAGACCTTCTTGCTGGGAAAAAAGAAGAAAAGCCTGAGAAAAAAGAAAAGTCCTTTAAGTTTTCCATAAACAACATTGAAATAAAAAACGGCAGTTTCGTATTTGACGATAGGCTCAAAAACAGCGTCCACAAGGCAGAAAAGATAGACATCGGAATTCCTTTTATTTCCAACATGGATCAGAAGGTGAATATCTATGTGAGGCCATATTTTTCTGCCGTAATCAACGGTAGCCCCATTGCGTTCAAGGGGCGCACCAGGCCCTTTGCGAATGACCGGGATACAATAATTGATCTTAAGTTCACCAACATAGATGTCCCGCACTACCTTGCCTACATGCCCGACATAATGGGCCTCAGGCTGGGAAGTGGGCGTCTTGATACGAATCTTTCCATCCATTTTACTGAAAAGAAAAATCCCACCATAATACTAAGTGGAAATGCTACCCTGAAGGATGCGGCAATAGAAAAGAAGGGTACCAGGCTCGTTACCCTGAAGGCCCTGGAGCTTCACCTTAAACCTTCAAGGCTTTTTTCAAGGAAAATAGCATTTGAAACCATGTTAAGTGGTCTGGTTTTAAGGGGTGTTTCAGGTGGCAGTAAAAAGATTTCATCCAACCAAAAAGGCGCAGGTCCTGAGAATATAAAAAAAGCAGCGGGCACAGCTTTTCTTTCAGTTCCGAAAACAGATGTAAAGGGTGTGGATATTGACCTTCTAAAGGGAAGGATAGATGTAAGTTCTGTTAATATTCACGGGCCTGTTTTGCGTTTTTCCATGCAAAAAGACGGCACATCAAATCTTGAAAGATTTTATTCGTTTCTGGTCTCTGGTTCTTCTTCCTCAAAGAAAAAGGGTGAGGGAACAAGTGAGGATGGAAAGTCAAAGAAGAAAGAGGAAACGGAAACACTGTTTCATCTGGGTGCCTTTAAGATAGAAAAGGCCCAAGTGGAATTTAGTGACAATTCCGTTTCTGAGCCTGTAAGACTTCATTTTTCAGGCATTGAAACAGAAATCAGGGATATTTCAACCAAGAAGGGAAGCAAATTTAATTTTACAGCCCAGACGCAAATCAACAAGACAGGCCTTATCAAAATTAGCGGCACGGGAATGCTTTCAACCCTTAGTCTTCAGGCAAAGATCATGGCCTCAAATGTGCCTCTTCCTCCTTTCCAGGGATATGTCTCTTCTCATCTGAACATGGAACTGGGAAGAGGGCACGTGTCTCTTAAGGCTATGGCCTCCTTTCAAAAGAAAGAAAACAGGAACATCCTTTCTGCAAAGGGGACCACCAAGATTCAAAACGTGCTTCTTTTCGGAAAAAAGAGCCAGGAACCCCTTACCAAATGGAAGGAAATAGCCATCAACAACTTTTCCATCGGCTACGAACCGCTAAAGGTGGATATAAAGGAGATCGTATTAAACAGGGTGAAACAGAATATCATCATCTTCAAGGATGGTAATTCAAATATTGCAAGTATCTTAAAAACCGAAAAGGACGAAAAGGCCCACCAAAAGACATCCAAAAGAGGAAAGTCCCTTAAAGGCAACAGGCCGTCTGAGAAAAATGCAGAAAGATCTGTCATAAAGATAGGCAGGGTAAGATTCAAATCGTGCACAATAAGGATAGTTGACAAAAGCCTGAAACAGGTGTTTGTGCGTGAATTTGATGCCATAAATGGCAATATCTCAGGCCTTGAAAACAGGCCGGGAATGAAGGCAAAGGTGAATATAACGGCACTTGTTGATAATCGTTCAAAGGCATCTGTTACTGGTGAGGTGAGCCCGCTTGCAAAGCCCCTTTTTGCCGATCTCACCGTCAAAATCGGAGGCGCTGGTATGACCCGTTTTTCCCCTTATGCCCAACGTTTTCTTGGTTACCAGATAGAAAGGGGAAAGATGTTTCTTGACCTTCACATAAAGCTTAATGGGAATAAACTTTATGTAGATAACAGGCTGGTGCTGGATCGCTTTGACCTCGGAAGCCGCGTAGAGAGTCAGGATGCCATCAACGCTCCCATAAAGCTTGCCATTGCCCTTCTAAAGGACAGAAGCGGCAAGATAGACCTTGATATTCCCGTAAGGGGTGAGCTTGATGACCCAGAATTCAGTTATCGCAGTGCAGTTCTTCGGGCCATAATGAACATATTCATAAAGGCAGCCACGGCACCCTTTTCCCTTCTTGGGGCAGTGCTTGGATCAGATGAGAAGCTTGATTCAGTGACCTTCCAGCCCGGCCTTTCAAAGCTTGACGACAAGGCTAGGAAGAAACTCGACATCCTGGCAAAGGCCTTGAGGGACAGGCCTGCCCTCAAGGTTGAAGTCACGGGTTACTTTGATCCTGAAGCGGACAAAAAGGGACTCCTTGAAAGGAGGTTTATGCACCTTTTGAAAAAGGAAAAATTTAAGGACCTGCCAAATACAGAGCGCGAAAAGATAGAAGATATCGATGACATGGAGATAGGTGCTGGTGAATATGAAAAGTACCTGGAAAAGGCATATAAAAACGCATCCTTTAAACGGCCAAGAAACTTTATTGGCATGATAAAGTCCCAGCCAAAAGACGTTATGGAAAAGATGCTAAAAGAGCATATTTCAGTAACCGGAGGAGATCTCAAGATATTGGCCAGCGAAAGGGCAAAGGCTGTAGCCAATTATCTGATACGGCAAGGAAAGGTGGAACAGGAGCGAATCTTTCTGGTGGCCCCAGAGGGCCAGTCCGCCCATGGCAAGGCCGGATTTTCTGGGGTGCGTCTCAAGCTGAGATAGTCACTAGTACCCAGTCTTGACACCAGGGCCCTGACACATTAAATACAGGCTGTTTCCAACAATAGAATACAGTGGTGGGCGTAGCTCAGTTGGTTAGAGCGTCGGGTTGTGGCCCCGGAGGCCGAGGGTTCAAGTCCCTCCGCTCACCCCAGTAATTTCAAAAGGAGGTTGCGGGCTCGAGTCTGTGACCTTTTTTCATTTTGGGCAACTGAAGTTCACTTCTTTTATTCGCCCAAAAGAAACTAACCAAAGAAAAGGGCGCCCAGTTGCCGCTTGACTCCTGCGCGCGATAGTCTTGAAGCCCAGGCCGCTCAAAGGGGCCATCCATGGCCAACTGGGCGGTGGCGTAATCGTCCCGCCACCCCTTCGGGGCCTTTTGGGACTCCAAGTCTTTCGTGCTCGGCACGGTAAAAGGGGGATTTAAAACGACCTTGTCAGACGACCCCCGAAAAGTTCCCACCATTTCCCAAAAATTCCTCTTCGAAAACAACTTATGAGACCTCTTAAAGACGGGCAGTAAGAATATCATCAGGTCCTCGAATTCTTGTGGATTTGATACCCAGCAAAATCACAGAAACCAAATCGAGGTGAAGAGCCTATGCTGCCGATTGCAGCTCCATCTTATCTATTAGGTCTTTTACGCTTTCCATCACTAAAAGCCTTTTGGAGACGTTAAGAATTTCTATCCCCAACACACGTCCATCTTTTGTAAAATCAACAATTATACCAGGTTCCACCTCTTCTGTTTCCGAGGCTTTTTCGTTCAAAAATTGAATGTATAAGGCATCTACTTCCTTATCATAGTCTATCTTCATGTTTCCTTATCCTCCTATCAAAGAAAACTGTTATTATCAGTTTTGCCGAGGGATTGACCACAACTTTTAACACCCTGCCTCCATATTGTGGAATGTCCTTGTAATAATGAGCTTCATATTCCGAGATATTTTTAACCATCAGCGGGGATTCCAAGGCCTGGGCTATCCAAGTTGTTTCTATCTCTACCCTCAAAGCAAGCCTTTTCTTTGCATGATTGGATAATTTATATCCGGCGATCAACATTACAATTATGCTC
>Ga0256832_1003964_pt1 | contig 10026 bp, 9 predicted proteins | sample 134614metaG_FD_190534 | JGI IMG/M metagenome (GOLD analysis project Ga0256832, IMG submission 190534) | Hydrothermal vent microbial communities from Lau Basin, Pacific Ocean - 134-614 | ecosystem: Environmental > Aquatic > Marine > Hydrothermal vents | place: Pacific Ocean: Lau Basin | collected...
GTCGCCGGCAAGGGCGTGAACCCCATCGCCAACGGCATGGCCACCGCCGCCGACTGGATGTCCGCCGCCTCGTTCATCTCCATGGCCGGCCTCATCGCCTTCAAGGGCTATGACGCCTCGGTGTTTCTCATGGGCTGGACGGGCGGCTATGTGCTGCTGGCCATGCTGCTGGCGCCGTATCTTCGCAAGTTCGGCAAATACACCGTGCCGGAATTCATCGGCGAGCGCTATTATTCGCAAACCGCCCGCATGGTGGCCATCATCTGCCTCATCGTGGCCTCGCTCACCTACGTGATCGGCCAGATGAAGGGCATTGGCGTGGCCTTTTCGCGCTTCCTGGAGCTGCCGTTCCAGCTGGGCCTGCTCATCGGCATGGCCGTCGTTTTCGTCTATGCCGTGCTCGGCGGCATGAAGGGCATCACCTACACCCAGATCGCCCAGTATGTGGTGCTGATCACCGCCTACACGGTGCCCGCCGTGTTCATTTCCCTGCATCTGACCGGCGCCGCGCTGCCGCAGATCGGGCTGGGCAGCAAGCTGGTGGGCGATGGCACCTATCTGCTGGACAAGCTCGACGTGATCCTTCAGGATCTGGGCTTCGCCGCCTACACGGCGCAGAAGAGCAACACGCTGAACATCCTGCTCTACACCCTGTCGTTGATGATCGGCACCGCCGGCCTGCCGCACGTCATCATGCGCTTCTTCACCGTGCCGAAGGTGTCCGACGCGCGCTCGTCCGCCGGCTGGGCGCTGCTGTTCATCGCGCTCCTCTACACGGTCGCGCCGGCGGTGGGCGCCATGTCCTTCTACAACCTCATCAAGACCATCCAGGTCGGCGAGGTCGGCGCGCCGGACGGCAACCTGCGCTATGAAGACCGGCCGCAGTGGTTCAAGAACTGGGAGAAGACCGGGCTTCTGAAATACAAGGACAAGAACGGCGACGGCCGTATCCAGTATTACAACGACAAGAACCCGGCGTTCGCCAAGAAGGCCGAGCAGTGGGGCTGGAAGGGCAACGAGATGGTCAAGATCGACCGCGACATCATGGTGCTCGCCAACCCCGAGATCGCCAACCTGCCCAACTGGGTCATCGCGCTGGTGGCGGCGGGCGGCATCGCCGCGGCATTGTCAACCGCGGCCGGTCTGTTGCTGGCCATATCCTCGGCCATATCGCATGACCTCATGAAGGGCATCTTCACGCCAAACATCTCCGAACGCGGCGAACTCATGGCCGGACGCATCGCCATGGCCGGCTCCATTCTGGTGGCGGGGTATCTGGGCCTGCATCCACCGGGCTTCGCCGCGCAGGTGGTGGCGCTGGCCTTTGGTCTGGCGGCCAGTTCGCTGTTCCCGGTCATCCTGATGGGCATCTTCTCGCGTCGCATCAACCGTCAGGGCGCCGTGGCCGGCATGCTGGCCGGGCTGGGCATCACGCTGTTCTACATCTTCGCCTACAAGGGCTTCCTGTTCCTGCCCGGCACCAACCTGCTGCCCAACACGCCGTCCAACTGGTTCCTCGGCATCGCGCCGGAGGCCTTCGGCGCGGTGGGCGCGCTGGTGAACTTCCTGGTCGCCTGGCTGGTGTCCCGCTCCACCGAGGAGCCGCCTCAGCACATCCAGGAGCTGGTGGAGAACATCCGCGTGCCGCGTGGCGCCGGTGCGGCCAGCAACCACTGAGCACACGTCGATGGTTCCGGGCCTCCCCTCGCGGAGGCCCGGAGTCCGTTTGCACGGGAGCCGTTCATGGCCATCAACCCGCATCTGAAAATCGCCATCGTGGTGGCGCCCCTGCTGGCCATCGCCGGCTGGGGCCTGGCGGAGATGTATTGGACGGCCACCCATCCCCAGGTCGCCGCCCGCCTGGCGCCGCGCCGCGCCTGCGCCATGCGCCTGAAGGCCTGCCACCTGAAGGCCGGCGACCTGCACCTGTTCATCCGCGGCGAGTTCGACGATCGCGGGCTGCGGGCATTGAGCGTCGAATCCAGCGAGCCGCTGACCGGGGTGCTGGTGAGCATCGCGCCGTTGAACGCCGAACGGGACCGCCCGCTGCGCATGACCAGCGCCGACGGCCGCACCTGGCGCGTCCGGATCGTTTCCGCTCCGCCGCCGGGCGATGAGAGCCGCCGTCTCCGCCTGGTGGCCACGGCGGGAAAGAAGACCTATATCGGAGAAACGAGGGTGCGTTATTGAAGCCGGACGTCCGGCGGGAGGCCAGCATGCAACCCGAGGAACTCGCCATCCGCGACTTTCTTTCCACCGCCCCGCCTTTCGACCGGCTGTCGGAAGAAGAGCTGGACGAGGCCGTCTCGCAACTGGAAATCCTCTATCGCCGCGCCGGCGACGTGCTCCTGCGCCCCGGGGATGCGAACCGCCATCTCTACCTCGTCCGCAAGGGGGCGGTGGAAGTGCGCGACGAACAGGGCCGCCTGCACAACCGTTACGCCGCCGGCGAATGGGTGGGCTTCCGCTCCCTGCTCAACGATGGCCGCGTCGTCATGGAAGTGCGCGTCATCGAGGATGCGCTGCTCTATGCCCTGCCTGGCGAGCTGTTTCTGAAGTTCTACCGGGCGCACGAGGACTTCCGCGGTTTCTTTGCGAGAACGGGCCGCCAAAGCCTGCGCCATGCGCTTGACGTGGCGCTGCCCTCGGACGGCAGCCTGCTCACCCTTTCCGCCCACGACATCGCTGACGAACCGCTGGTGGAAATATCCGCCGACACCTCCATTCGCGAAGCCGCCGCGCGCATGGCCGAGCGCGACGCCTCGGCGCTTATGGTGATGCATGGCGGCAAGCTGTCGGGCATCGTCACCGACCGTGATTTCTGCACCCGCGCCGTGGCCCGCGCCCTGCCGCCGGAGGCCCCGGCCAGCGCCATCATGACGCCCGATCCGGTCACCATCGCCGCCGATGCCCGCGCCGCCGACGCCCTGCTGATCATGGCCCGGCACAACATCCGCCACCTGCCGGTGGTTCGGCGCGACGGCGAGCGGGTGCGCGTCGCCGGGCTGATCACCGCCGCCGGCCTCATTCGCCAGCAGAGCCAGAACCCGGTGTTCCTGGTCAATGACATCGCCCGCGCCCGTGATCTGGATGAATTGGTGGCGCTCTCGAAGCGCCTGCCGCGGGCGCTGGTGACGCTGGTGGACACCGGCCTGCCGGCGCATGACATCGCCCATGCCATCAGCGCGGTGGGCACGGCCATCACCCGCCGCGTCATCGCCCTGGCGGAAGCGCGGCTGGGGCCGCCGCCGGTGCCCTACGCCTTCATCGTCGCCGGTTCGCTGGCCCGCCGCGAGCAGACCGTGCACACCGATCAGGACAACGCCATCATCCTCTCCGACGAGTATGACGCCGCCGAACACGGCGCCTATTTCGCGCGACTGGCGAAGGACATCAGCGACGGGCTGAACGCCTGCGGCTATGTCTATTGCCCGGGCGAGGTCATGGCCAGCAACGAAAAATGGCGCCTGCCGCTGAAGGGCTGGCGCGCCTTGTTCGAAAACTGGATCCTTTCACCGGAGCCGAAGGCGCTGATGCACGCCTCCATCTTCTTCGATCTGCGCTGTTTGCACGGCGATTGCGCGCTGTTGGAAGCTCTGTGGGGAGACGTGCGCGAAATGGCCAGCGGCAACACCATCTTCCTCGCCCACATGGCCGCCAACGCCCTGCATTACCGTCCGCCCCTGGGGTTCTTCCGCCAGTTCGTGCTGGAGCGGTCGGGCCACGAGGAACCGGCGCTGGACATGAAGAAGCGCGGCGTGGTGCCCATCATCGATCTGGCGCGGGTCCACGCGCTGGCCGCCGGCGTGGCCGCCATCGCCACCCGCGAACGGCTGCAGGAAGCCGCCGCCGAAGGCGAGCTGAGCGAGGAGGGCATGAAGGAGCTGCTGGACGCCTTCGACTTCATCTCGCTGGTGCGTCTGCGCCACCAGGCCGAGCGCATCCGCGCCGGCGAGAAGCCCGACAACTTCGTCTCGCCGGAGGAACTTTCCGCGTTGGAGCGCCGCCACCTGAAGGATGCCTTCGACGTGGTGCGCACCATGCAGGCGGCGCTGGAGCAGCGCTATCAGGCGGGCCGTCTGCCATGATGCGCCTGCTGCGCGAGAGGCCCGCGGCCCAGCCGCTGCTGCGCCGCAGGGCGCTGAAGACCGTGCGCGACCCTCTGGCCCGCGCCTATCTGCGGGCGCCGCTGCCGGACATCCGCCAGCCGTTGGAAAGCGTCGCTTTCCTGGCGCTGGATTTCGAAACCACCGGGCTGGACCCGCGCGCCGATCGCATTCTCTCCATGGGCTTCGCGTTGCTGGAGAAGGGGTGCATCCGTCTGGGCGAGGCGTATCATTGCATCGTCAACGCCGGCATTCCCCTGAAGGGAGGAAGCGTCGCCGTCCACCACATCACCGACGCCGAGGCCGAGCGCGGCTGCGATCTGAGGAAGATGATGGAAATTCTGCTGCCGGCCATGCGTGGCCGCATCCTGCTGGTGCATTATGCGGCGGTGGAGCGCCGCTTCCTGCACGCCGCCATGAAAAGCCTCTATGGCGCCGTGCTGCCCTTCTACGTGGTGGACACCATGGAGCTGGAGCGCCGCCGCCTCACCCGTTCCAATCCGCACGTGAAACCCACCGACCTGCGCCTGGCCGCCTGCCGCGCCCGCTATCGTCTGCCGCCGCACCGTCCGCACCACGCGCTGGAAGACGCCATCGCCACCGCCGAGCTGTTCCTGGCGCAGTATCCTCTCACCGACCCGCAGTTCGCCCGGCTCCCCGTTTCCCGCCTGCTGAGCTGAGCCGCCGGGCGCCTGCTTGGCATGCGGGCGGTTGTCTTGGGGCCGATGCATGGCAGGCATACGAGGATGGCATGATTTTTGCCTTGACTCCCCTTGCGTGCCGGTGCGAATTGGGCTAGGTATCGCCGCCGTGGCGGGAATCGAAACCATCCCCGGGCCTGGAGGCTGCATGTTTCTTCAGCGCCCGGCTTTCGTGTTCCCGCAAGAACATGGTGGCGGCACGGCAAATGCAGGGCGGCACGGAGCGGGCGAGCATGGCGAAGGCGAACGTTTTCCAGTTCATCCGCGAGGTGCGGCAGGAGGCGGCGAAGGTCACCTGGCCCAGCCGGCAGGAAGTCATCATTACCACGGTGATGGTGCTGCTGATGGTGGCCGCCACGGCGGTGTTCTTCTTTTTCGTGGACGCCATTCTGAAGTGGTTGGTGGATACGTTCATCTATAACGTCTGACATTCGCGCGATAACGGGCCGGCGCGCCGACGCATTCGCCGGGATGCGAAACGGGCGCGAGGCACGGCGATGGCGCAGCATCGGCGGGACGGGGCTTCATGGCGAAACGCTGGTATATCGTGCACGCCTACTCGAACTTCGAGGACAAGGTGGCGGAGGAAATCCGCCACCAGGCGGAGGTGCAGGGGCTTGCCGACTTCTTCGAGGACGTGCTGGTGCCCACCGAGGAAGTGGTGGAGGTCAAGCCCGGCGGCCGCAAGGTGGTGAAGAAGCGCCACCTGTTCCCCGGCTACGTGCTGGTGAAGATGGAAATGAACGACGCCACCTTTCACCTGATCAAGAACACGCCGAAGGTGACCGGCTTTCTGGGGTCGGACAAGGGCAACAAGCCCATGCCCATTTCCGAGGAGGAGGCCGCGCGCATTCTCGGCATCGTGCAGGAAGGTCCGCGCCCGGCGGAAGGCGGCGTCAGCTTCGAGATCGGCGAGCAGGTGCGCATCATCGACGGGCCGTTCGCCAGCTTCGAGGGCGCGGTGGCCGAGGTGGACGAGGCCCATCAGCGCCTGAAGGTGCTGGTGCCCATCTTCGGCGGCGAAACGCCGGTGGACCTGGAATACGGCCAGGTGGAAAAGAAGGGCTGAGTTTGCGCCGTGGGAGGCCGGGCGTGGCGTCGCCAACCGCGCCCGCCGCACCACGGCACCTCGTGAACCGGATGGCGGCCGAGGAGGGCGCCATCCAGCAAGTGAAGAGGCTGCTGACATGGCGAAGAAGATCGAGGGATACCTGCGTTTGCAGGTGCCTGCCGGGCAGGCCAACCCGTCTCCCCCCGTGGGTCCGGCGCTGGGCCAGCGCGGCATCAACATCATGGAGTTCTGCAAGGCCTTCAACGCCAAGACGCAGGACATGGAGCCGGGCGCGCCCGTGCCCACCATCATCACCATCTACCAGGACAAGTCCTTCACCTTCGAGATCAAGACGCCGCCGGCGTCCTATCTCCTGAAGAAGGCGGCGAAGATCCAGAAAGGTTCGCAGGAGCCGGGGCTGAACATCGTCGGCCAGGTGACGAAGGACCAGATCCGCGAGATCGCGGAGCTGAAGATGAAGGATCTGAACGCTCGCGACATGGACGCGGCGATGAGGATCATCGAGGGGTCGGCCCGCTCCATGGGCCTCGAGGTGGTGGAGTGACGGCCATGGCGAAGCACGGAAAGCGTTACCGGAATAACGTGGAGGGGCTGGACCGCAACAAGGTCTATGCCCTTGACGAGGCGATCAGGCTCATCAAGGAGCGGGCCAACGCGAAGTTCGACGAAACCATCGAGATCGCCATGAATCTGGGTGTCGATCCGCGTCATGCCGACCAGATGGTGCGCGGTGTGGCCGAGCTGCCCGCCGGCACCGGCAAGACGGTGCGCGTGGCGGTGTTCGCCAAGGGCGACAAGGCCGAGGAGGCGAAGGCCGCGGGCGCGGACATCGTCGGCGCCGAGGATCTGGTGGAGCAGATCCAGAAGGGCGAGATCAACTTCGACACCGCCATCGCCACGCCGGACATGATGCCGCTGGTGGGCCGGCTGGGCAAGATCCTGGGCCCCCGCGGGCTGATGCCGAACCCCAAGGTCGGCACGGTGACGCCCAACGTCGGCGAGGCGGTGAAGCGCGCCAAGGCCGGCGCGGTGCAGTTCCGCGTGGAGAAGGCCGGCATCGTGCACGCCGGCATCGGCAAGGCGAGCTTCGACGAGGACAAGATCGCGCAGAACGTGAAGGCGTTCGTCGATGCGGTCATCAAGGCCAAGCCGGAAGGAGCCAAGGGCGCCTATGTGAAGGGCGTGGCGCTGTCGTCCACCATGGGGCCGGGCGTGAAGGTGGATCTCGGCTCCATCACCGGCGCCTGATGCGAGAATGCCGGGCGGCCGCGAGGCGGCCCGGTTTCGGCGGTGGATCGGAAACGGATCGAAGCCTTTCCGAAACGCCGCCTGAAGTCCTGTCCGAGACTGCGGGCGCCTCGAATCCTTCACGTGGAGGAGAGGCTCAAATGGCGGCTTCGCCGGCCCGCACAGACGGGAAGAACGGATCGTGGCGCCGCTTGCGGTGCCTGCGGTCGGTTCGGACCGGCGTCGCTAAAGGGCGCAGGCCCATTGCGGCGCGAAGAGCGGACAGGCCTGGTGCCGCGCCTGCCCATGCTTCGCGAGAGGCGAGCGGGTGCGGCGGGTTGGGCAACCGGCGCGGAAGGGCATGTGCCCTGAAGCGCCATGTCTGCAAAGGAGCGAGAAAGTGGACAGAGCCCGTAAACGCGAGGTCGTCGCGTGGCTGAAGGAGGAGGTCTTCGGCAAGTACCCCTCCATCGTTCTCGCGCACAACCTCGGTCTGACGGTGGCGGAGATCACCGATCTTCGCAACCGGATGTATGAGGCGGGCGGCATGGTCAAGGTGGTGAAGAACCGCCTGGCGAAGATCGCTCTGGCGGGCACGCCCAGGGAAGGCCTGGCGGAACTCTTCTCCGGCCCGACGGTGCTCATGTGGTCGGAAGACCCCGTGGTGGCGCCGAAGACGGCGGTCGGGTTCGCCAAGGAGCACGCGGAGAAGTTCGTCGTGCTCGGCGGCATGCTGGAAGAGAACCTGCTGGACGAGGCCGGCGTGAAGGCGCTGGCCGAGCTGCCGTCCCTGGACGAGCTGCGGGCGAAGCTCATCGGCGTCATCCAGGCGCCGGCGCAGAAGCTGGTGGGCGTCGTGCAGGCGCCGGCGGGCCAGCTGGCGCGCGTGCTGTCCGCCCGTGGCGAGCAGGAGGCCGCATGAGCGGCGTCGCCGCCTGAGCGGCATGTGCCGCAACGCAAACGACACCGGCCGGCTCCGCCATGAGACGCTGACGGGGCGGGTCAACGCAAACCGACAGGTTCGAACCGATCAACACGAGGAAACGGAACAATGGCCGATCTTGAGAAAATTGCCGAGGAGCTGTCCTCCCTCACCGTGATGGAAGCCGCCGAACTGGCGAAGATGCTGGAGGACAAGTGGGGCGTTTCCGCCGCCGCGCCGGTGGCCGTGGCTGCGGTGCCGGGTGCCGCCGCCGGTGCCGAGGGCGGCGCCGAGGAGAAGACGGAGTTCGACGTCGTTCTCGTCAATCACGGCGACAAGAAGATCAACGTCATCAAGGAAGTGCGCGCCATCACCGGCCTGGGGCTCAAGGAAGCCAAGGAGCTGGTGGAAAAGGGCGGCGTCGTGAAGGAGGCCGCTTCCAAGGACGAGGCCGAGGAAATCAAGAAGAAGCTCGAGGAGGCCGGCGCCACCGTCGAGCTGAAGTAATTCGCACGACAACCCGCCGCCGGCGTGGGCCATGCGACCGCGCCGGCGGCGTTCGCCGCCGCGGGCGGCACAGTCACGGGAGCTGACAGGCAGGCGACGCCTTGCGCGACATGCGAGAGCCAGAAGGCAGGTGGCCAGCGCGGCGCCTTTTCCCGCTCCGGCCCTTCTGACCGGGGCGCGATGAGGCGCACGTGCCTTTCGCCGTTTTCCCGTTGGGAAAAGTTTCCTCAACGGGAAAGTGCGCGACAGGCGACAAACCCGAAACCGGCAAAACGCGGCCACCGGCCGCGGCAAGAGAAAGAGCAGCGATGACGAAGGTAGAGCGCATCCGCAAGAATTTCGGCCGCATTCGCGAAGTGGCCGACATGCCCGACCTCATCCACGTGCAGCGCGAATCCTACGCCCAGTTCCTGCAGATGGAAAAGGAAGGGCGGCGCCAGGACATCGGGCTGCCGGCGGTGTTCAAGTCGGTGTTCCCGGTCGAGGATTTTTCCGGCCGCGCGCAGCTGGACTTTCTCGACTACGAGTTCGAGCCGCCGAAATATGACGTGGAGGAGTGCCAGCAGCGCGACATGACCTATGCCGCGCCGCTGAAGGTGACGCTCCGCCTCATCGTCTTCGATATCGACCCGGACACCGAGGCGAAGACGGTGAAGGACATCAAGGAGCAGGATGTCTACATGGGCGACATTCCGCTCATGACCGAAAAGGGCACCTTCATCATCAACGGCACCGAGCGCGTCATCGTCTCGCAGATGCACCGCTCGCCGGGCGTGTTCTTCGACCATGACAAGGGCAAGACCCACGCTTCCGGCAAGCTGCTGTTCGCCGCCCGCATCATCCCCTATCGCGGCTCCTGGCTGGACTTCGAGTTCGACGCCAAGGACATCATGCACGTGCGCATCGACCGCCGGCGCAAGCTGCCCGTGACCACGCTGCTCTATGCCCTGGGCATGGACTCGGAGGAGATCCTGCATTCGGTCTATGACACCATCACCTATCGCTGGGATGAAAAGAAGAAGGGCTGGCGCACGCCCTTCGATCCGGAGCGCTTCAAGGGGCTGAAGCCCGCCCACGACCTCATCGATGCCGACACCGGCGAGGTGGTGGTGAAGGCCGGCCAGAAAATCACCCCGCGCCGCGCGAAAAAGCTGGCCGAGGAAGGGCTGAAGGAAATCCTCGTGCGCGACGAGGATCTGTATGGCCAGTATCTCGCCGACGAGCTGGTCAACCCCGAGACCGGCGAGATCTACGCCGAGGCCGGCGACGAGATCACGCAAGAGGTGCTCGACCGCCTGCGCGAGGCCGGATACAAGGAAATCCGCGTGCTGGACATCGACCCGGTGCGCACCGGCCCGTGGCTGCGCAACACGCTGAAGGCCGACAAGGCGGAGAACTACGAGCAGGCGCTGGTCGAGATCTATCGCGTGCTGCGCCCCGGCGAGCCGGCCACGAAGGAGGCGGCGGAAGCGCTGTTCCACGGCCTGTTCT